>Ga0209442_1001281_pt1 | contig 14390 bp, 15 predicted proteins | sample LauGreSBDMM110DD_2_FD_187565 | JGI IMG/M metagenome (GOLD analysis project Ga0209442, IMG submission 187565) | Freshwater lake microbial communities from Lake Michigan, USA - Sp13.BD.MM110.DD (SPAdes) (version 2) | ecosystem: Environmental > Aquatic > Freshwater > Lake | place: Lake Michigan...
ACCGCGACTTTGGTTTCAAACGAAACCGCGGTATGCGCATCGATCACATTTTGATCACAGACGCATTAAAGGCTTGCGCCACAGGCTGCGTGATCGACAAAGTGCCGCGCAAAAACGAGCGCCCTAGTGATCACACCCCCGTGGTACTCACACTGAGTTAAGCCTTGTGGGCTGCCATGGCCTTCCCAACTTCCAAACTGCCTTGACCTGAACCCGAGCCTGGTACCAACTCGCCGTGGCGGTCTTTCACTTGTCCCATGGCCGCCAGCAATTGCTCTGGCGTGTGATCCGACATACCCAAATGCACACCCTGTGTGAGGGTGATGTTGGCAACTTCAAAGCTACCCGCACCTGCGCAAATAATGGTTCTGTTTGGCGCATCTTCACAAGCCATGACCAACATGGCAGGCACAACGGCTTGTGGCTCTAGTGCTTTCAAAACGGCTTCAGGCATTAAACCCTTGGTCATGCGAGTGGCCGCAGTGGGCGCCAATGAATTGACGCGAATATTGTATTTTTCGCCCTCAATGCCTAGCGTTTGCATCATGCCTGCCAATGCCATTTTGGCAGCACCATAGTTAGCTTGACCAAAGTTGCCGTACAGACCGCTGGAAGAAGTGGTCATGACAATGCGGCCATAACTTTGAGCCTGCATGATGGGCCAAACCGCTTTGGTGCAATGCACAGCGCCCATCACATGAACTTCCATGACCAAGCGAAAATCTGAAATTTCCATCTTGGAAAAACTTTTGTCGCGGAGAATGCCTGCATTGTTCACCAAGATGTCAACCCTTCCCCATTTGTCCATGGCTTGCTTCACCATGGCCAGAACGGCTTCGTAGTCGGTCACAGATGCGCCGTTGGCGATCGCCTCGCCACCCGCGCTGATGATTTCGTCTACCACCGCCTGGGCTGCGCTGACAGAGCCACCCTCTCCGTGGACATTGCCCCCCAAGTCATTCACCAGCACTTTAGCGCCCCGCTTGGCCAGCGCCAGCGCGTGTTGTTTACCCAAGCCGCCACCTGCACCTGTGACAATGGCGACACGTCCTTGAAAATCGATGCTCATTTGGTTTCCTCAATCTGATAGCCTTGCGATGTTACTCAATTTAAACCCTCATGCAAATCACCTCTCACATCGTTGACACCCCACCTCGTGACGCAGCCACCGTTTTGATGCTGCGCGAGGGTTCGGCTGGTTTGGAGGTTTTGCTGCTCAAACGCAATACACACTCCAAGGATTTTGGTGGGGCCTTTGTATTTCCGGGTGGCAAGCGCGATGAGGCAGATGCCAGTCCTAGCGCTTTGGACGGCCTAGGCCAACCCATCGCAGCCTTGCATGCACAACTTGGCGAACCAGACATTGCGCCTGAGTATGCCGCAAGTTTGTTCGTCGCTGCCTTGCGAGAAGCTCAAGAAGAATGTGGCTTGAAACTCAGGTGCACTGACCTGCGACCTTGGTCGCGTTGGATCACACCACGCATGCCCTCCATGATGTCAAAGCGCTTTGACACACGTTTCTTTTTAGCCAGAGCTCCTGCTTTACAAACTGCCATTCAAGACAATCACGAAACCACAGAAGTTTTATGGACCACACCCAGGCAGGCTTTGGTGCAATATTGGGCGGGAGAAATACTGTTGGCTCCGCCGCAAATTATGAGCTTGTCGCACTTGAGTATTTTTAACTCTGTCGATCATGCCCTGGAGGATGCGGCGCTACGTACGCCTCCTGTGATTCAACCAGAGCCCTTCGATGTGGAAGGCATGCGGGTCATTTGCTATCCCGGAGATCCAAAACACCCCGTTCAGCAGCCCGCCCTTCCAGGCCCTTCACGGCTGCACTTCAGAAACAAGCGCTTTGAGCCAGAAGGTGGTTTGGCTGCCCTGCTTCACGGTAAGTTGTAAAGCATGACATCCCCTCGCTTTTTATCCATGGAAAAAGCCATCGGCTATTTGGGAGATGCCAGCAGCGCTCAGCAACTTCTGAGCACGCTCAACAGCACGCTGCTGACTGACGACCCAGTCATTGCCAACGCTATTCAAAATCGCAACTTCGAAGTAGTGCAAAAAATATGGCACCAACTGAAAGGCTTTGCGCCCGTGTTTTGCCAAGATGAATTGGTGGCTGAAATTACACGCACTGAAAGCTTGTGCAAACACATTGCGTCACACCAAGAACAAGATGCCGCCCTCTCAGCCTGTGAACTTTTACAAGCTAGTTTACAAGCGCTTCAGCGTGAGGCTGCCGCTCAAATTTTGCAAGCGGCTGCGACAACCAAGCCTCCAACGCCTTAGGGTCTTGCACCAGCCTAAGCGTGTCAAATGCTTGCTGTGCCTCAGGGTAGTGCCGGCGCAAATAATTGAGCCATTGTTTCAAGCGCCCAGAACGATGGCGCGGCGCCACATGCAAACTCATGCGCTTCCAAAAAACACTGAGCAAGGGCCACAACTGCTGCCAAGAAAATTGATGCGGCATATCAGCCAGCGACATGCCCTGTGCTTGTGCATCATGAAATTTAATTTCCAACGCAAGGCCAGGATTGTTCACCATGCCGCGGCCAATCATGATGTCATTGCAGCCCGTGACTTCACGGCAGCGAACGGCATCTGCCACCGTCCAAATTTCACCATTGGCCACCATGGGCAGTTTCACACACCGACGCACATCGGCAATGCGATCCCAATAAGCGGGGGGGCGGTAGCCATGGGCCTTGGTGCGCGCATGAACTACCAATTGATCAGCGCCTGCAGCCTCAATGGCTTGAGCGCATTCTTCTGCACGAGAGTCATCGTTAAAACCCAAACGCATTTTGGCTGAGACTGGCACATTGGGCGGCACAGCACGGCGAACTGCAGACACAATTTGGCAAATTAATTCAGGCTCATCTAGCAGCACGGCACCGCCTCGGTGACGATTGACCGTTTTAGCAGGGCAGCCAAAATTCAAATCAATGCCCGCCGGATTCAACCTGGCCAAACGCGCCGCATTGGCAGCCAAAATTTCAGGGTCAGAGCCTAACAATTGAGTCCTGACTGGCACACCCGCATGTGTTTGACTTTGGTTCAGCAACTCTGGCACCACCCGGTAGAAAGCTCTTTTTGGTAGCACCGCATCTGTCACTCGTATAAATTCAGACACACACAAATCGATGCCGCCCACACGAGTGAGCGTGTCACGCAGGCTGTGGTCCAACAGCCCTTCCATGGGGGCCAGTAAAATTTTCATTTAAACCAATGTTTAGGTCAAAGAACGCTTCATTCGAACTTCTTCCACTTTCACAGTACCAATGGGCACTGTGCGCGCTGTGTTCATTTCACGCTTGAAGCCGGCCAGCTCATGAAAACGCACTGTGCGCTCATTCAACAAAGGCACCCAAATTGTGACATCTGTACAATCTTCTTCCAACAGGCCTTCACGGGCAGCATCCCAAAGCGCCAAACCCACACCCTCGCCCAATCGATCGGGGTCAGCATAAATGGCCCAAATTTCACCCATGGTGTTTTTAGATTTGGGGTCGCGAGAGCGGTCATAGCCTACAAAGCCCACAACGCTGTCACCCTCCAAAGCCACCAAAACTTGGGGCTCACCGTATTCAATGGCCTCTTTCCAATAAGACACCCGCTTGGCCATGGGGGTAGCATCCCAATGCGCTTCGGGCACTTGGCTCGCATAGGCCGCGCGGCTGGCAAGCAGGTGCAATTGGGCCACATCGGCGGCTTCTTTCTTAGTGGCAAATCGAACTTCAAAATCGGACATATCGGTCAATGTGAGAGTTTCAAACCCTAGATTGTCGCCTGAACTTGGAAACTTCTATCATTAAGGCTGAAACAGGCCCTAAAAAGCTTTCCTTCAGGGTATCTTTTAAACATGTTTTTCGACTCTTTTCTAACTCATATTTCAAAGCTTTCACAAAGCACAGAAAGTTTTGTGAGCTTGGGTGCCAAAATATTGGCGTCCAAACGAACTGCACTGACACACCTCAAAACGCAGTGGCGCATGCTTGCTTTGCAGGGCCAATGACCATGTCCACCTTCGATCTGGTTTACCTCGACGATCACCTGGTGGTTTTGAATAAACCCTCAGGCTTGTTAAGTGTGCCTGGCCGTGGCGAAGACAAACAAGATTGCCTCATAGCCAGAGCACAAAGTGAATGGCCCGATGCACTGACGGTACACCGCTTGGACATGGCCACTTCCGGCTTGGTGGTCATTGCCAGAGGTCCTGAAGTGCAACGCTGTTTGAGCCAAGCCTTTGCACAGAGAGAGGTTCACAAAACATATGAAGCCATGGTGGACGGTATTTTGCTAGGCGCAAACAAAAGCAAGGCCGATGCCTGGCAAGACATTCAAATGCCCTTGTTGATCGATTGGCCCAACCGCCCCAAAAGCAAAATAGATTGGGAGCACGGCAAACCCAGCCACACTCAATGGCGCATCCAGCAAGGGGCTTGTTTACAGGCAACGACCCGAGTCGAGCTGAAACCTATCACGGGGCGAACCCACCAACTGCGCTTGCACATGATGGCCATCGGTCATGCCATACTGGGCGATAGCTTGTATGCCACGCCCGAAATTTTGGCAAAATCTCCTCGCCTTTTATTGCACGCGCGCGAACTCCAATTCAGGCATCCAATGAAGGCAGAATGGATGGCATTCGAAAGTAAGGTTCCGTTTTAATTCGAAAGAAGATCAACATGACACAACACCTCTACATCTTGACAGGCGGCTCTCGCGGCATGGGATTGGCCATTGCCGAGCAGCTCTTGAAACCGGGCCATACGCTCATTTGCATTTCACGCAATCAACAAGCCAGCTTGGCTGAACTTGCTCAAAAATCAGGGGCCACATTAGCGCAGTGGACTCATGATTTAGCAGACGGCTCTGTAGCCAGTGAGGCATTGCAAAAATGGCTCAAGTCGCAAAAACCCAGTGATTTTCAAAGTGCCACGCTCATTAACAATGCAGGCGTCATTCCCCGCATTGGACCCCTGAGTGAAGCCGACCCTCACAATCTGGCCATGGCATTGCGCGTGGGCTTAGAGGCACCCATGCAATTGTGCGCAGCCTTTCTCAGTGCCACGCAAGCATGGACTATGCCCCGCAAAGTGGTCAACATTTCTTCTGGACTTGGTCGCCGCGCTATGGCCTCACAATCGGGCTACTGCGCTGCCAAGGCAGGCATGGACCACTTTACCCGCTGCTTGGCTTTAGAAGAGGCTCTCAAACCTCATGGCGCCAAAGTGACGTCTCTGGCACCCGGCGTCATAGATACCGACATGCAAATCCAATTGCGAGCAGCACCAGCCGAAAGCTTCCCAGATCAAAGCGGTTTCCAACAGCTCAAAGCCACAGGCCAACTCACCTCCCCAGCGGATGCCGCCAAGCGCATTCTTGACTATTTAGCGCGTACCGACTTTGGCAGCAACCCCGTCAGCGATGTCAGAGACGTTTAATCGATTTTTGTCAGCGCCCTGTAGTCTTGGATGGTCAGACTTTGGGGCTCAATCTATATCAATACAAAGGAGACTCAAATGAGCCGTGAAGTCGTAGTGGTCAGCAGTGTTCGAACTGCCATTGGAACCTTTGGTGGCAGCCTGAAGGACATTGCCCCCACAGAATTGGGCGCCCGAGTGGTGCGTGAAGCTCTCAAGCGAGCCAACACCGATGGCAAAGACGTTGGTCATGTCGTGTTTGGCCATGTGGTCAATACCGAACCCAAGGACCTTTACTTGTCGCGGGTTGCCGCCATCAACGGTGGATGTTCCGAGGGCACACCTGCTTTCAACGTCAACCGTCTCTGCGGTTCTGGTTTGCAAGCCATTCTCTCCGCCAGCCAGTCCATCATGCTAGGTGATGCCGATGTGGCCATTGGCGCTGGCGCAGAAAACATGAGCCGTGCACCCTACGCTAGCTCAAGCAATCGTTTTGGCGCACGCATGGGCGACACCAAAATGATCGACATGCTGTTGGGCGCACTGCACGACCCCTTCCACACCATTCACATGGGTGTGACCGCCGAGAACATTGCAGCCAAGTGGGGCATCACACGCGAAGACCAAGACAAGTTGGCCGTTGAAAGCCACAACCGTGCAGAGCGCGCCACGCAAGCCGGCTATTTCAAAGACCAGATCATGCCGGTCATGCTCAAAACGCGCAAAGGCGAAGTGGCCTATGACACTGACGAGCATTTCCGTCCTGGCTGCACCATGGAAGAACTGGGCAAACTCAAACCTGTGTTCATCAAAGAAAACGGTACCGTCACAGCGGGCAATGCTTCAGGCATCAACGATGCGGCGGCTGCCGTGGTGTTGATGGAAGCAGGCGCGGCCAAGGCTCGCGGCGTCAAACCTTTGGCACGCTTGGTGGCTTACGCACACGCGGGTGTCGATCCCAAGTACATGGGCATTGGCCCTGTGCCTGCTACTCAGTTGGCTTTGAAAAAAGCGGGTCTTACCGTGAATGATTTGGATGTGATCGAAGCCAACGAAGCGTTTGCGGCACAAGCTTGCGCAGTCACGCGCGACTTGGGGCTCGACCCTGCCAAGGTCAATCCTAACGGCTCCGGTATTTCATTGGGTCACCCAATTGGTGCTACAGGTGCTTTGATTACCGTGAAAGCACTGCACGAATTGCAACGTATCAATGGCCGTTATGCCTTGGTCACCATGTGCATTGGCGGCGGTCAAGGTATTGCGGCTATTTTTGAACGCATGTAATCACGACTGCGTTAACCAACAAAAAAGGCCATCGCAAGATGGCCTTTTTCATGCAACAAGCTAAATCGAATTTAGCGATAACGCTCACGCGCAATCCGTGCGCCTTCTGCCAAAGCTTGTAATTTCTTCTCGGCTACTTCGCGGCTCATGGGTGCCAAGCCACAATTGGTGCAAGCAATGATGCGTGCCTTGGGTACAAACTGCATCGCACGGGCAATGGTATCAGCCACTTCTTCAGGCGTTTCCACCACATCACTGGCCACATCAATCACACCCACCATCACGTCTTTACCTTCAAGCAGGGCCATCAGGTCCATGGGAACGTGCGAGTGGAAGCACTCCAAGCTCACTTGCTTGATGCTGCTCTTGGCCAATGCAGGAAAAACCTTTTCATATTGGCGCCATTCATGGCCCAATGAATTTTTCCAATCGATGTTCGCTTGAATGCCATAGCCATAGCAAATGTGAACGGCCGTGGTGCATGTCAGGCCTTGGGCAGCGCGCTCCAAGGCTTTCACACCCCAGTCAGCGGCCTCCTCCATGTACACATTGAAGGCGGGCTCGTCAAACTGAACAATGTCAACACCATCGGCTTGCAGTGCCAAGGCTTCTTGGTTTAACAACTCTGCAAAGGCCATCGCCATCTTCACCTTGTCGCCATAAAAACGATCGGCCACAGTGTCCACAATGGTCATCGGGCCGGGCAAGGTGAACTTCAATTTTTTCTTGGTGTGCGCCCGTGCCAGTTGAGCTTCAAAAGCATGCACGCGGCCTTTCAAACGCAATGGGGCCACCACTTGCGGCACTTGCGCGTCGTACCGATTGTTGCGAATGCCCATGGTGACTTTATTTTCAAAGTCGATGCCTTCAACTTGCTCTAAAAAACCATGCACAAAGTGTTGGCGTGATTGTTCACCGTCACCAATGACATCAAGGCCGGCATCCTCTTGCGCCTTGATCCACAGCAAGGTGGCATCGGCTTTGGCTTTTTTCAAGCTGTCACCCTCTGCCATCCACTTGGGCCAAAGCTTATTGGTTTCAGCCAACCATTCTGGCTTTGGCAGGCTTCCTGCAATTGCGGTTTCAAACATGGGTGTACTCCTGAGATATTGAGGATTTCAAATTGAATTCTTGGGCCAACAATGCATACGAGTGCGCCTGCGCCTTGGGGTCATACGTCCACGTAATGATCGCCATTTCGTCTAACTCAAGCCTTGCTGCCACCGCTCTTAACTTGTCAGCAACTGTTTGGGCACTGCCAACAAATGCATTGGCCTTGAGTGCCTGCAGCGCCATTTGTTCAGACTGAGAATAGTCTCGATCGGCCTGGTCAGGGGGCAGCATGGGTCCAATGCGACCTAGATTTCGGTCCATGCGCCAACGGGCCCGGCTTTTGAAAAGATGCCAGGCTTGTTCGTCCGTGTCGGCAGCCAGCGCCCAAACACACAGGGCGGCCTTGGGTCGTTCTAAATTTGCGCTGGGCCTGAATGTATCGCGGTAAATTTGCAAGGCCTGATCAGCGCCCTGTCCGTCCGTAATGAACCAAGCGAATGCATAGGGCAGACCCAAATGAGCAGCTAATTGAGCACCATAGTCAGAGCTGCCCAGCATCCAAACGTCTGGCGATGTAGCCGACTGAGGGAATGCAAAAACCCCATGACCAGGATGCCCCATGGGCAATGGCTGACCTTTCACCCACGCTTGAAGTTCCATCACTTGTTGTGGAAAATTTTCACTGGCATAACGGTCTGGGTTCAACAGCTGTGCCGTTTTGCCATCGCTGCCGGGCGCACGCCCCACACCTAAATCAATGCGCCCTGGCGCCAATGCGTCCAGCACTCTAAACTGCTCAGCCACTTTCAATGCGGCATAGTGCGGCAACATGACGCCCGCACTGCCAATGCGAATGGTGCGTGTTTGAGTAGCAATGGCTGCCATCAAAATTTCAGGCGCAGTGCCAACAATACTTGGGTGTGCATGATGCTCACTCACCCAGAAACGCGAATAGCCCAAACGTTCAGCCTCAATGGCCAGCGCCAGCGTTTGACGAATAGAATCATCTTGCCCTCGGCCAAACATGGCGACCGATTGATCCAGTACAGACAACTTCAGGCTCATGCTTTAATCTCTCGCAATATCCATAAATAATTCATCAAACCTTGGCCATTTCTGCTTCTTGCAATGCCCGCCACATCACTTTACCACTGCCGCTCTTGGGCAATGCCTCAATGAACTCCACCACTCGCGGCACTTTGTAAACCGCCATGGTGTCTCTGCACCAGTCAATGATGTCTTGCTCACTCACTTGGTCCTTGTGCGTGCTACGCAATACCACCACGGCCTTGACTGACTCGCCCCGGTATGCGTCTTTGGTAGAGATGATGCATGCCTCTTGAATGGCGGGATGTTTGAACATCAGCGCTTCTACTTCTGCGGGCCAAACCTTGAAGCCGCTGGCGTTGATCATGCGCTTTAACCTGTCCGTCATGAAGAAATAGCCCTCTTCATCAATCCGCCCCATGTCACCTGAACGAAAGAAAGATTTCCCATCGCGCTCAAAGAATGCACTGGCAGTGGCCTCAGGTCGCTTCCAATAACCCTTGAAAATTTGCGGTCCCGACATGACAATTTCACCAGACTCACCTTGTGGCAACTCTTTCAAGGTTTCTGGGTCAACTACGCGCGAGTCAACGCTCATGAACGGAATTCCCAAACATTGTTTTTTAGGTGCATCGGGCGGGTTGGTGTGCGAAGGCGCAGCAGTTTCCGTCAAGCCATAGCCTTCAATGTAGCGAAGACCAAATTGATCCAAAAGTCTTTGGGCTACAGCCTCAGGCATGGCTGCACCACCTCCCCCAATGTTTTGTAAACTGCTCAAATCAAATTGTGCCATGTTGGGGCTGCCCAACAAGTCAATGACCATGGTGGGAATATTGGTCCAGTGCGTCACCTTCCATTTAGAGATCAGACGACCCGCCAAATCTCTGTCCCAACGAGGCATCAAAATCAGCGTAGCGCCCATGAAAATGGTGGCGTGCATCACACTGACCATGCCAGTGATGTGAAACATAGGGACGACACACAAGCATTTATTTTCAGGGGTGCCATTGGCCCACAGGCCGCTTGACATGGCGTTGTGCATGATGGTTCCATGCGTGTGCATGCAACCCTTAGGCAAGCCGGTGGTGCCACTGGTATAAGGCAGGACTGCTAAATCTTCAGATTGCGCCGTCACGGGGCCAAGGGATACTTCGCCTTGCAAAGCAGATGCCCACGCATGCACTTGCCCGTCCTCAAGCGCAGGCAAGGCATGCACTGTGCTTAACCAATTGATCCAAGATACAGGCAATTCTTCAGGGCCGACGTTGACAGCATCAAAGGCATCTGTGAATTGTGTAACCAACATATGCTGAAGTCGTTTATTTTTTTCTAAAGCATTGCTTGCAGCGGCCAATTCCGGCGCCAGGTCAGCAGTTGTGACCGCTACTTTGGTGTCAGGATCCAGAATGTAATGCTTTAGCTCTTCTGTGCGGTTCATCGGATTAACCGGCACCACCACAGCATCCAGACGCAAAATTGCAAAATGAGTGATGACCAACTGGGGACAGTTTTGCATGTCCAAAACCACGCGATCACCTTTTTGCACGCCCATCTTGCGCAAAGCTGAAGCAATTTTTTCAGCTTCAAGCTGCAACTGTGAATAGGACCAAGTTCTGCCCATGAACACCATGGCCTCTTTTTGGGGATAGCGCAAAGCACTGATTTTCAAATTCATCCACAAAGATGTTTGGGGTGCCGTCAATTGGTATGGCAGTCTTTTCGGCCAAAAAGAATAGTGAGCGGGCATTCAGTGCGTCTCCAACAAAATACGTAACAGGTCGGTGAATTGTTTTTGGTATGGTTTCGTGCATTTTGCACAAGAGATCCTAATCCGATATGAAGAGATGGAACATCCCCAGAGTCCCTAAGGAGACGATCCTCGAGGAATGCATTAAATGAAGCAATTGAAAGTCAATGTAAGTGTTTGCAAGTCGGAACGAACTTAATTGACGCTAAATTGAAGTTTTCAAATGAAGACAAGCATGGCCTCTCACACCACCCCCGCTTGCTGCGGCACCAGCAAGGCCGCTAAGCTTCTTCAGCTTTCGGTCGGCACGGTCCAAAGCTTGGCAGACAAAAAAGTCCTTCACGCCTGGATCACCGAAGGTGGTCACCGCCGTATCTCGCTCGAATCGATTCAAAATTACCAATTGCAACAGCAAAAACTGCCCGCACTCCAGCGGCTCATGAGCGAACGGCTCAAAATCATGGTGGTAGACGACGATGACGTCACAAGGCACCTCTTGCAAGACACCTGCCTCTCAGCACACCCGCATATCGACTGCTGCGCCATGACATCTGCCATCGAAGCACTGCTTCATCTGCCTGTGTTCAGGCCTCACGTCATGCTCATCGACTTGCTAATGCCCAAGATTGACGGCTGGGAACTGATCAAGCGGCTTCAACAAAATAAAGACTTCTCAAAACTCCAAATCATCTCACTCTCCGCCCTTAGCAAAGAGGAACTGAAAGATCGAGGGGGTCCGCCCATAGGTTCACGCTTCATTTCCAAACCAGTTGATTTAGGCTGGTTGCGTGGGTATTTGTTGGGCCTTCTCGCGCCCCAAGCTTGGGCATAGTGAAGCATCTAAAAGCTTACTTTTCAAACCGATATTTCAGCTGAAAACTCACGGCGCCATACAGCCTGTCTTTCAAGGGCGGCACCAACATGACATTCACGCCCAAGTGCTGTGATTCCCAACTCAAAACGGGAATCACGGCAGGAAACCAACCACCATCAAAGGCCTTGGGGTAGCCATTGAACACGCCGCCCACAATGCCAAATTTAAAGTTATCAAAGCGCATGGGTTGGTAATACGCTCCCCAATAATTTGAATGCGCGTTGTCGCTGTTAATAAATCGACCTGCTGTCAAAGCCAATTTCTCGTCTATTTGGTATTCAATACCCAAGCCAGGATTGGCATTGCGCAAGCCTTTGTTGCTGTCAAAATGAGCCGAGTAAAACCCAGCGTTAAGCCAGACCTTAGAGAGGTCAAGTTCAGCATTGGCGTCACCACAAACCAACAAACCCAACAACAATATTTTCGTCAACGGCATGCAAGATAGCCTGTAAAAATGAATTGAAATTCTTTGAAGCAGCTGCACATTTTGACCTACTTGTATTGAAAGAAGCGTATTGGATCAATGTACAAATGAAAAACGCGCCCAAAGGCGCGTTTTTACTAACTTACTGGCGGAGTGGACGGGACTCTCCGACTATAGAAAAAATACGTATATATTACGTATATAAAGGGTTTACGACAAGTACATGTGGTGAAAACATGTGGTGAAATGATAGAGATTATGAAAAATATTTGCTATGGTTTCAAGAAAATTCACTCCTAAACACCTTGAACTTAGATACAGAACATATTTTGCAGTTCTGTATGTCCCCAAAGATGTGCAACACATAATAGGAAAACTTAAGTACTACGAAACTACTGGGACAGGAGATATGAGAATTGCACAGGCAATTGCATCAATCAAGGTAATTAATTGGAAAGCAGAAATTGCCAACGCAAGAACATCTACAGACGATCCAATTATCAAGTCTGCAATTGAATTAAACAGGATGCTGAGGACATCTCCAAAACACCTAGTTCAAGATGTAATTGCAGAAGAAACTTACCGACTTGCATCTGAGAATAAAACATTTGTTGCAAAAGTATTCAATGACTTAGCAACCGGTCAAAGTAAACCCCTAATAGACTTTATTGATGGTTGGATAAAAAACGAAATAAAACGAGGTCTCGCAAAAAAAACTATTTCACAAATGCAGACTGATGTTGGAATTCTTATTGAATACCTTCCGACATCAACCTTATTAGTTAAAGAACACACCAGTCTCTGGATAAAGATGATTGCTGAAAAGGATAAATTGTCAGCAGCATCTGTCACTCGAATAATTGGTTCGTGTCGAAATTTCTACAAGCATTTGAAGTTTATTGATGTGATTCCCGAAATGTCAACAGAACCATTCATAGTCCCTAAAGAATACAAACTGAGCAAAAAAAGAAACTCAAAAAGTCAGAATAAGACTGAGTCGTGGTTGCCATTTACGAACGAAGATGTTGAAAAAATTTACTTCGAAACTATCCAAAAAAAGGATTGGGAATTAGGACAACTAATTCTTCTTGGTGCATTTACAGGTGCACGTATAGAAGAAATATGCTCCTTACAGCAAAGAAATATAGATTTAAAAAAGAAATTCATACAAATCGACGATGCCAAAACTGAGGCAGGTGTCAGGACGATTCCAATACACGACTCACTAATACCAATCATCATAGAGATGATGAAAACAGACAACGCCTATCTACTACCCAACTTAACAAAGTCTAAATTCGATGATCGGTCAAACGCAATTGGCAAACGATTTGGTAGATTAAAAATCAAAATGGGTTTCTCGAAAAGATATGTTTTCCATTCAATTAGAAAGACATTCACCACTCAACTCGAGAATGCTGGCGTCTCTGAGAACGTAACCGCCGACATAGTGGGACATGAAAAACCAAGGATGACCTATGGTTTGTACAGTGGTGGGACAACACTAGAAGTCAAAAGAGAAGCAATTAACAAAGTTTTCTTCAACTTCGACTGAAAATTATAAAAATGTATTGCTAAAAGACAGTAGGAACTGCATCCAAATCAACTAGGACGAGTTCTAAATCGGTTCAGCAATAGATTGAATGCGACTTAACGATTGAAACAGTAGAAACGAACAGGAGACACTCCAAATGACTACTTGGCACACAGCACACATCAAGTTTCAGTATTCAGCAAAGAGTGATTTGAATCATCGTGTATTCACATCTGTCACTTTACAGGTCAATGACAAAAAATATGGCGCAGTAATGGCAGAACTTCGCACGAAGTTTCCGAGTTGTACCAACTTTGTGATTACTGAGATTGATTGGGAGGCGTGACTCCGTTCAATGATTGGTACAACTGCAAAGCCAACTCGTGAACTTCCCAATCAACTCACCGGTATGTACTCAATACCAGTTTGAGCTAGTCCAACTAAGTTGATGTTCGTGGTTCTTGGCGCTTTTGAATAAAGTTTGGGGTCTAGAAGGATGTCTTGGAGCGTTTATAAATCAGGCGTGTAGCGTTTCAACATTTCTTCACGAGACTCAACTGGACCCTCGCTTTTAGTTTGATCACTGATGATTTGACCAATCGTTGGCATCGCATCAATATTTTGATGGTGTTCAATAGACCAGAGTTTGGAGCGCATCATTGCTTTGGGGCAATGCATATAGGCAGCTTCCACGATCACTTTGATAACTAGCTTGGGGTTGTTCTTCAAAGTATCAAAGTGCTTGAGAAGATCGCTGTCAGTCTGTAGCGTAGCACTTCCATTCACACGAACAACTTCGTCAATGCCAGGAATGAAAAACAGCAAGCCAACTTGTGATGTAGCGATGATGTTTGTCAGGGTGTCTAACCTGTTATTGCCAATAGAGTCAGGAATTAGGAGTGTTTGCTGATCTAAAACTTTGACAAAACCTGCGTCTCCGCCACGCGGTGAGCAATCCATTTGATGAAGTTGATCTCCACTGCTAATCACTAGAA
>Ga0209442_1001282_pt1 | contig 14390 bp, 8 predicted proteins | sample LauGreSBDMM110DD_2_FD_187565 | JGI IMG/M metagenome (GOLD analysis project Ga0209442, IMG submission 187565) | Freshwater lake microbial communities from Lake Michigan, USA - Sp13.BD.MM110.DD (SPAdes) (version 2) | ecosystem: Environmental > Aquatic > Freshwater > Lake | place: Lake Michigan, USA...
AGTCCGCATATTCGAATGCCTCGTCAATTGCCTCTTGCTCGGTGGTTGACTCGAGGTCTTTACGGGATGATTCGCGCCAGAAAAGGTCGACAGTTGTTGCGGTGTAAGTGGTCATGTTGGTTCTCCTAGTGAGTGGTGTCTAGGAGTAACGACGGGTGTGAGTGAAAATGTGCGGTTGGTGCCGACCAAAAAAGTCAGATTGCGATGAGTTCGGCGGCTGTAGGGAGTAATTGCACTCCTGCTGCCAATAGCGCATTTTCAGTCGCATCCATTAGTGGTTCATTGGGCACGAAGATAATTAGGCCATCTCGACCTCGGGTGAGCAACACTCTGTACGCGTTGCGAAGCAGTGCTTTGGGGTCGTCTTGTTTATACCGCCGATTGATGGGGGTCAGATTCCAGTTCTCTGATTGCATGCGATAGTCGCTTCCCCAACAGAGAATGGGCAGATCTAATTCAAGACCCTGACAGCTAAATTCTGTGACTGGCTGGATGAGGGCATTCGATGACTTTGGATCGCTCGTCGGAGCGTTGTACCACTTAGCAACATTCATATTGCTCGTAGCTTGATAGCCATTATCAATCCCGTGTTTCAACAAGTTTTTAGCATGGCTTGATGCAAGTAATCCCGAGCGATGATTTGGTTCTTCGTCAAAGCGTTGCCGCGCATATCGCTTGGCTTCTTCAATATCGCGAGTCACGTACAACGGATATTGAGCATGTCTGATCTTGAGAGCTTGGCGATGGGCGAGAGAAAGGCTTCCTGAAAGAAGTAGATGCACCCATTGATGTAGATCCTCGGCCCGCTTTGATCTCAGAGAGACATTGAGATCAAGTTCTTCATGAGTACTGACCGACAATCCTTGGAATTGGTCTTTGAGTTTGGGAGGACAATGGATAGACCAAGTTTTTGTGTTGCTGGAATTACTCACAGCATCACGCCACTGTTGAATACCGGCTTCTTCGCCTGAGTGAATCTCTTGGCCTTCTCCAATGAGCCCGACCATCGTTGCCCAGTCTTCAATTCGTTCGCCAATAGAAATCAAAAGATCTGGCTCAGATTTAGCGACGTTCTTTTTCTCTTTCATATAACGGGCATCCCAGGCTCGTTGAGCCTCATCAAACACAATGATGTGTTCTTCAGGTGTCGCTAGACGCTGGTTGAGTGCATAGGTCTTAATAAATGCATGAAGATCGCGAACAAATACCCGTGAACTTAAAGCGTCTTGTAAAACCTGAACAAGTGGCCCGTTGCCTGAAAGAAACGTTGCGCGTCCGTGGGTTGAGGTTCGTTCATGTACAAGTCGTAATCCAACCAACGTCTTTCCCGAACCCGGAACTCCAGTGACGAACGCAAGAGAACGTGAACTTTCGTTTGATGTCTCGTCAACAATCCGGCCAAGCAATTCGACTGTTTCGGGGATGCCTGCTGCGATGGCTGTGTGGATGTGGGGCAACGGTTCATCACGAAAGATGCGACGTGCAGCTTCGACCAAAGTTGGAAGAGGTCTGTAAGGCGAGTTGAGCCAGGCATCGAGATCAACCGTGCCTTCTTGGTGAGCGGAAAAGAGATATTGATGTAGCGATGAGCCTCCGACGACGGGCGTTTCATCAACTAATTTGGCAAAAGTTGGACTGGCTCCGGTGAGCACCAAAATTCCAAAATGAGCAAGGTCGGCCGAACCTGCGTGGTAGTCGCATAGGTCTCGTACGTACCCCATTGTTTGGTCAATGTCACCTTGATTAATCATGGGAGCTGATTTGAATTCGACGACGACAAACGCCGCGCCGGTGAAGACAATGACGTCTGGGCGCCTGCCACCTTCCATGGGTAATTCGTATTCGAACACGATTGACCATGTGCTGACTTCTGGAGCGGCTGCATTGAGACACGATTTGAGAGCGGCCGTCATGACCTTGTGCTCATCAACCCAGGCAACTCGTTGACTATTTGAGGAATTGAAGTTCCAGAGTCGAAGGTGATGGTCCTCTAGAGACTGAAGCCAGGACTCCTGTGGTGTTGAAAGAAAGTCGGCAATAGTTCCGGCCCACCCCCAAGTTTCTGACATGTCAAGATCATGGCAGCTTTAGCCCGGCTCGTCGAGTAATTGCACTAACGGTGTATTTGAAATTTCAATTGAACGCCAAAATACTTGGCCGAAGGGGTTGAGGTAACCTATAACCATCTTCGTAAAGGGGTCTATATGGCTTTAGAGGCGTACCCACCTTATGCATTAGACGACTATGCAGTCCGGGTTTTTGATCGTATGGGAATTTCTGAAGTAGAGGGAAGCAAATGGTTAAATGCCGGATTCGGTCCTCTGCTCATTGAGGAATATTGCAAGCATGGGGCCACTCTTGAAGCGGCGAAGATTTTGCGAGCAGTTGGAAAGGGAACACATTCTTTGAAGTTGGCCATTGAAATCGGAATGAACCCAACTGAATTGTTAAGCAGTATTGAAGCGGCACTTTCCAGAAAAATCACAGAAACAGTGGTTTCCGACCTGAGTGTCAAAGACGAATTACTCAATGTCTCTATAGATGGTCAAAGTGACGAGTTTTTGAAAACCCTGCGCATATGTTTCCCTGAGTATTCAAATCTGATTTCGTCTGTTGAGTCTTCAGACGTTGACATATGTGAAGTCATTAAGTATGTGCGCGACTCGGAAGATGGCTCAGAGGTGGAAAAGCTTTTGTTAGAGGGACTTTCCCTTGAAGAGATTTCATGGGAGTTAATGATCCCCGCGCCTAAGCCAAGAAAGATTTGGCAGAGGGTCGGGGCTTCTTTGGAAGAAGCCTCAATTCGACTATCCAACAATCAACGGCCAATCGATTTTCTAGATGGAATCGACGGAAGTCTGCACCTCTCAGCAAAGCGACCAAAAGAGAAACTTTTCTTGAGAGACAACCCCCTGAAAGGAACGCGGGATTCTGGGAAGCCAATTCCAAAAATGATTATTGATGGGATTAGCGATAAATCCTTTTCTAAAACAGATGTAGAACATTTGGGTTTTGATATCAAAATTTCAACTGTTGAAGATCGATTTGAATCGTGGGTACCTTCTGGCTTCATTGTTCAGACAAAGACAAAGAGGATGATCAAGAACCTGGGCGCAGTACTCATTGAGACCGAGGGAATTCGCTATTGCCTGATTGACGAACCTGAAAATTTAGTCTTTGAGAAAGTAGCGGAGATTGATCAGGCGATTAATGGGCTTATTCAATCGGTTGAGCCCGAATCTGATTTTGTCTTCAAGCTAGTGACATCAAGCTTCAATGATGTACTGAGTTCTATTAACCAAAACGAATTTTTGAAACAAGCTGATTCAATATTCATCAATGACGCCGAATTAGTGTTTGAAGAAAATTCGTTTGCCAAGGCGGCATGGGTACCAGAAAACCCGAATTCATATGGTCAAGAATTTTTGAATGGACTGATTGTGAAATACGACAAGGCTTATGTTGCCTATCCGGGTCCGTATTTCTTGGGATTCTTTGATTCTCTGGACGAAGCAATGCCAGTTTTGAAGATTGATGTGCCGATCTGTAGTGGTTCTGCTGATTTCAATGATTTCAGTTTTGAGATCTACCAAAATGATGGAGAGTTCGCCGCGTCTGTTAACGGAGTTAATTCAGAAGATAGATATCAATCGTTCTTTGATTGCCTTGCTTCAATTCAAGATTTTCGAATTTCCAATGAAGGCACCCTGACCGTACAAATTCGTTCGGATTTCACTGAATTGGTTTCTGACGTTGTGAAGATTTGCGCGGAGAACCCATTATCAGAATTGCCAGATGGTAGTTATCGCAACATGGACTTAGATTGTCGTCGTGGTGGGTTGCTTGAAATTAATGAACGCATTTTTCTTTCAATACGTTCTGACGAACACAAAATCCGGCTATTTGAAGCAAATTACAATGAACCTTTGATTCCTTATAGACCCCTTGCGGAGTATTCTGAATTTGAAAGTGCGTCCGTTCCCATGGGTGGCTGGTTTTACTGGTCTATCGGTCGATTAGAAGACGAATCTCTTGTTTTGTATGACCGACTAGATGAGATGGAAGGTAGAGCTATAGTCATCTCCTCAAAACTTAGTGACGTTGAGGCAGTTGCAAAATGGATCACTGATCTAAACAATGTGGATAGATGGGACGTAACTATTTGCGGCCTGGCTATTCACATCGTTAAAGAAGGAAACGCAACTCAATATCTCTCTGAATACAACCCTGAAGCCTCAGAAACTCTCGAGGTCGGTTTGTATATCAATTTAAATGAAGCTGAACTCAATGAGCTTTGGCCAATGCTAGGGATTGACGAGTAGAGATGACTGACTGGGTTTTATATCCAAATTCCGATTCCGCAGATGCTGAGTTTGAAACCGTTACGTGGAACGACTTGTCAACAGATGAAGTGCCCTCAAACTATTTCGGTGAAGGTATATTCGAACTTCCAACGAGATTTGAAACATCGTTATGTATTTCGTGGTACTTGCTTCACAATGCTGACGACATTTATCGAGTTGAATTTCCGAGAATGTTGTCAATTCCTGAAGGTCCAACAATTCTCCGATTTGACGCAGAGGATGAATATCTGACGGCGCTCATTTGCCAGTCTCGCGATCAAATTGAGTGTCTCCAAAGTTGGCTCAAAGGAGAAGCAAAAATTGATAACGAAAGTGATGAGTTCTTCTCACTTTTAGGCCAGACGGACTATCCAGTTCGCGAAGTGTTGGCTTTTATAGGTTCGGGACTTCTTGATTATGTAGAGCCGATGTACATCCAACAATCATCAAATGACGGAAAAGTCGCTGTCTATTCGACAGCACTTTTTGATCCAGCGTTTTATAACTTCGGTGCCAATCTTGACGTTAGAACTTATGCACATAGCGCAGTGAGTGTTGAGACAGCCTTAGACCCAGACGTGTGGGGGAAACTCGTAGCTTTTTGTTTTGAAGGCAGCATTGCCCAGAAGATTCAGAATGATGTGCCGAGTTATCGGCAACGATGGGACGAACTTGTGGCTCAGGCTGAGGCCGTAGCTCCAGAATGGGAAGCCCGTTTGAATGGAAATGTAGAGCCGTACGTCGAGGATTTCAGCGGCTTGGAAATCGTCTGGGGGCTAGACACTTTTGGTAAAGAATTGTTATTAGGTGAAGCGGGGCATATCAACGCAGTTCTTGCTGAGAAGGAGTTGCTTGAAACACTTGCTCACTGTGGTACGTGGTCATTGGCGAAAGACAAACTTGGGATTAGGAAAATCAATGAGATTGCCAGTGGCCTTTTGGACTCTCTTTGGGAAGAGCATTGTGAAGAAAATGAATTCGAAGACAATGGAAGACCTACTGACTGGCTTCCGGATTTAATAATTAACCTCGGTGATGAGTATTGGGAATTCTGGGCTCAAGTGAGAGATCCCAATTCACAGGGCGCACCTCATCCGTTTTATGAATGTGGGTCGGGTGGTTCAAACATGATGCGAGGAGATTTTTGGTCATGGTCGGTCGATGACCTGCCGCAGTTAATACAAATTGCAAACGACTTGGGTTGCGAATTCACACTGAGTCAAAATCTGTTTGATCAAATCATTGATTGGCGTTAGCAACCGCAGATGACCTTGACTACAACTCCAGAAGCTCGCGTCCCTCTGGGGTGAACATCAGATTTCCCCAAGTGTCAGAGGTCGAGGAATCTGTGAACTTGATTGATTGCGAAGTCGCTTGAATAAAACCCCAAGCTTGATCAACGGTCGGAGGGGTCGTGCTTCAAAAAGTTGTAGTACATAGGATTCATCTTCCCTTTCTCACGTTCAATGGGCCAGTGCCCTAAACCCTTTAGTAGCGTGAAAGATGCTTTTTGAGGGTAAGCCGAAATAAATTAGTCTTCCTCAATTCAAGCCGTCATCTGTTTGTTCGGATCCTGCTCACTTTGGGTATGTCTAAACCCAAAGTTCGGCAAACCCCATCCCGATGGATAGAATGCAATTCGTCCGAGCGACGCACAAGGATTGCGCAGCGCTAGTCTTGTTGGAAGATTTAGAAGCCGCACCGGAAAAACCGATGAAGTTGCCTTTGAAATAGAAGAAGACCTGGTTTAGCTAATACGAAAGCGGTGGGGTCAAACACCCTTCAACATTGGTGATCTCATGAGATGGCCACTTTGATGCGGCATAAGTGTTCTTCCAGCCATCGCCAGTAGTGAAGAACTTGAAGTCTCGTCGTAAATGCGACCTGGTTATTGCTTCAAAACGTGAGTTCCTACTCTCTCCGTCTAGTCTTTAATGCGTGGCGTGTGAAGGTCCTTGTTGCACATTTGCTTAGGTGCAGTTCTGTTGAACAAAAGACGACGCTGCTTGAGGCTATCAAAAGGGGAGAATGCACATGTTTGAAAAACTGCTTGAAAAACTAAAGGAGCTTTTCCAGCTCAATCAACCTGAGTTGGATTTCGGCATATACCGCATCATGCACGCGAAATCCGATGAGATCACTAAGTTCCTCGACCAGGACCTGCTTCCCCAGGTCAAAGATGCCCTGTCGGGATATCAGTCAGTAGATCGTGCGCGTGTTGAGCGCGAGCTCGACGAAGCAATCAACCAGGCGAAGAGCCTCGATGTAGATCCAGATTCTGTAGAAAAAGTGAAGACACTAAGAGCACAACTCGCCGACGCTCCCAACGCAGAAGCCGTCGAGGCTGAAGTTTATGAAGCGCTTTATAAGTTCTTTCGTCGGTACTACACGCAGGGTGATTTCCTGTCCCGCCGTGTCTATAAAAAAGACGTCTATGCCATCCCCTACGAAGGCGAAGAAGTTGCTCTCCATTGGGCGAACAAAGATCAGTATTACATCAAATCATCAGAGATACTTCGTGATTACGCCTTTCGACTGCGACCCGAGGATGCAGTTAATCCGATGCGTGTACATTTCCGGGTAGTTGGGGCCGACGAAGAGGAACACAACACAGTTAAGACCGCTGAAGGCAAGCAGCGCGTTTTTATCCTTGCCCCGAATAGAACGCCGGAAGTTGTAGATGGCGAGCTTCACATCTCTTTTCGATATGAACAATCAGATAAGAAGCAGAACGATCTGAACGCTAAGACCGCCGATTGGTTCAAGGCCTCGGCGAACAAAGATCTCACCGAGTGGAAGACAGAGCTTCTTCGCTCCGCCCCAGTTAAGTCCAATGAAAGCCGAACACTGCTTGAGAAACATCTCGAGCAATACACAGCGCGCAACACGTTCGACTACTTCATCCATAAAGACCTTGGCGGATTTCTACGCCGCGAACTCGACTTCTTCATCAAGAACGAGATCATGCACCTTGACGACATTGAAGACGCAACCGCTGAACGAGCCGATCAGTATCTAGCAAAGATCAAGGCAGTAAAGAACGTTGCTGTCAAGATTATCGCCTTCCTTGCCGAGCTTGAGGACTTCCAAAAGAAACTCTGGCTAAAAAAGAAGTTTGTAGTCTCGACTGACCTTCTTGTGTCTATTCGCTTACTTCCTGACCTAATTCTCCAAGAAGTTCTCCAAAATCAAGACCAGTTGAAGGAGTGGAAAGAACTTCATCATGCACATGAAATAGAGTCAAGCCTCTTAACGCCTGGTTGGGGCAAGAAGCCTACGATCGAGTTCCTGCGGGCATATCCCACTCTCATGCTCGACACGCGCCATTTTGATGCGGCCTTCACGGAACGAGTGAGTGATTTAATCCAAGATGTCGATGCTCAGACGAGCGGTGTTCTCATCCACTCGGAGAATATTCAAGCGATTAGAAAGATTGCACGCAAGTACAGCAACTCAATCGATTGCGTTCATATCGATCCGCCCTACAACACGGCAACGAGTGGGTTTCTCTACCCGAATACTTATCAACACTCCAGCTGGCTATCAATGATGGCGGAGAGGCTGGAAGCGACGAAGAAAGTGCTCGCGCAAGATGGCTACGTCATTTGCCACATTGATGAAAATGAGTACGAGCGCCTGCATCTCTTGTGCGAACAACTTGGGCTTGGCAATGCCGGAACCATGATCTGGGACAAGAAGAATCCGATGCTCGGTCGCAAAGGTCTTGCAACTCAACATGAGTATGTGCTCTGGCGGACATCACTTGACGGCTCGGTCTACCTGCGGAATGCCAATCAACGACGAATACTTGCGAAGGCAGCAGAGATTATCGCCAAGCACAAAAGCGTTACCGAAAGTGCTCAGAAAGAGTTCTCCCAGTGGATTACTAAAGCTGAAGGGCTGTCGAATGGGGAACGTGTTTATCGGCAGTTAGACGCGGGCGGCGGAGTGTTCAGGGGTGTGAGTATGGAGGCGCCTGAGCAGCGGACCGATCAGAAGTTCTTTAGGCCATTCATTCATCCAACAACCGGCAAACCGTGCCCTGTACCTAAATCTGGCTGGTCTCGTGCGCCTGAAACTATTGATGAGTTGCTTGTTCAGGGACGCATAATTTTTGGCAAGGATGATTCAACACTCCCGCAGCTGAAAGTTTTCATGACGGATGATTCACGGCGACAAGCGCCGTCCGTCTTATCCGACTCGAGTCGCGGAAAAACAGATGTCCAACATCTTGGTCTTGAGTTCCCTTACTGTCACCCGCTTTCGCTCTATGTGGAAATAGTTGGCGCAAGTACCGATAGAAACGACGCGGTGGTGCTCGACTACTTTGCCGGCTCAGGGACCAACGGGCACGCCGTAATTGCGCTCAATCGCGACGAGGGCACAAATCGACGTTTCATTCTTGCGGAAGTAGGGCAACATTTCGATTCCGTCCTAATTCCACGAATAAAAAAAGCTTCCTTCTGCGCCGACTGGAAAAATGGTAAGCCTCAGCTTCCTGACAATGGAACAGCAGATCTCTGGTCCCCAAGCGTCGTTCGCGTTATTCGCCTCGAGCAGTACGAGGACACGCTGAATAATCTCGTGATGAACCGTCCGAGCGGCATTGAAGAATTGTTCTCAAGCGACGAGAGTGCCCTGCGTGAAGAGTACGTCTTGAAATACATGCTCGATGTGGAGACGCGTGGAAGTGCATCTCTGCTAAATATGTCGGCTTTTTCAGATCCACGTAAATACACGCTGCGTGTGAAGTCACCCGGTACTGACGAAACTGTCGAGACAAACGTGGATTTACTTGAAACCTTCAATTGGTTACTTGGTCTCCAAGTGAAGCACGTTGCTGCATCAGAAACACTCTCGGCTGATTTTTCAAACAAGGACAAGCGGACTGTCGCAAAACTGACTTCCAGTGAGACCGGTTCGTATTGGTTTAGACAAGTGACTGGCACGTTGCCAGACGGGCGTGAGGCTCTAATCGTGTGGAGGACTCTGTCAGATGATGCAGCCCGCGACGAAGCCGCACTTTTGGCATGGTTTGAGTCCAATGGCCACCTAGCGTCCGAGTCGCTTGACGTTGTTTATATAAATGGCGACTGCAATCTTGGTGCGTCCAAGCCGCCAAGTGCTAGATGGTCGGTTGAATCTCTCGAAGCACATTTCCATGAGCTCATGTTTGAAGGGTCCGAGAGCTAATGCCTAAAGCAGTAGTCAAGACATCCGGCACAGCAGCTCCTAAGAAAACCAGGCCAGTCGGCATGCAAAAGTCTTTGCACGACAAGTTGGTCTTAGTGCGTTGGGCGCTTAACGAAATTGGCATTGAGAAGATGGAGAATTTAGTCGCTCCGATGAAATCAGAGTCTCTTGAGGGCGTCGCTGCAGATGGTGAGACAAGGTTTTTAAAGGAAATAGTGAATCGACATGGCAGCAAGGACTCCTTCATTGATCCAGAGAGGCTCTCAAGGTACGACCGAAACATTGTGTCGCATACCAACAAGCTGAACGGAGCAAGGAGCCGCGCAGCTTTGCTGCCAATTACGTGGAAGTACTTCCAGTATCTGTCACTGCTTTTTGTTGAGATGTATCTCGATGGATACTTCTCAGATCCCTCGGCGCTGCGAAACTCTGTGAATATTGCCGTTGAACAGATCAATTCAAGTCTTCCCGCTACGGAGAAAATTTCTAAATTGGATATGGCTGACGATCCACGTAACCAGTTGAACAAGTTGGCTCTCTGGAATGCGACTGGAAGTGGAAAAACACTACTGATGCACGTGAATTTGGCGCAGTATCAGCAGTACATACGACTCGCTGCTGGCGTTGCAGAACCGAACAAGATTCTATTACTCACACCCAACGACGGATTATCGATACAGCATCGGGGTGAGTTCCAGACAAGCGGCATTTCTTCGGAACTGTTTGACAAGAACCGAGCATCGCTATTTTCTGACCAAGTAGAGATTCTTGACATCCATAAGCTCACTAAAGGTGAGCCTGGACCAGAAACTGTTTCAGTTGAGTCTCTTGAAGGAAACAACTTAGTTCTTGTCGATGAAGGGCATAGAGGCGCATCGGGTGGTGACGATGGGCTCTGGTTCTCGATGAGGACGGACCTGTGCCGCGGTGGTTTTTCTTTTGAATATTCAGCAACGTTCGGGCAGGCTGTGGCTGGTGACACCTCGCTTACGGACCAGTATTCAAAGTCTGTCATTTTCGACTACTCATACAAATACTTCTATGGGGATGGATTTGGCAAGGATTACGCGATTCTTAATCTTGACGGAACTTTTGATGAGACTCTTCGCAACAGGTATCTCATTGGCGGCTTGCTGGTGTTCTTTGAGCAGCTCAAGCTTCATCACGAGAAAGGGTCACAGTATGTTCCATTTCAAATTGACAAGCCGTTGTGGGTCCTTGTCGGAAGCAGTGTGAATAGTGTCCGAAAAGAGGGAGGTGCTGAAGTCTCTGACGTTATTGACGTTCTTCTCTTCTTGCGCGACTTCTGCGCCAATAAAAAGGATTCCGTTTCTTCATTGAAGTCAATCCTGAAGGATGGCCTTAAGGCCAGCGATGGGCAAGACATATTTGAAGGAAAGTTTCAATATCTCAGATCGACAGGAATCACTGCAGAACAAGTTTTTGGAGAAATCCTTGAGCATGTTTTCAACGCCTCATCGGGTGGAGTCTTGTCAGTTGAACGCATCAAAGGATTCACGGGCGAGATCGCTCTCCGTGTTGGCGCTGATAGCCAGCCGTTTGGTGTTATCAACGTTGGAGATACGCCAAAGCTTGCAAAATTATGTGAGAGTAACGGGCTAAAAGTGACAGAGCTGGAGTTTGCTGACTCGTTTTTTCAAAGCATCAATCAGAAGAACTCAACTATCACTGTGTTGATTGGCTCTAAGAAATTCACCGAGGGTTGGAACAGTTGGCGCGTCTCAACGCTCGCTCTCATGAACGTCGGTAAATCCGAGGGCTCTCAAATCATCCAACTTTTTGGTCGCGGCGTGCGCCTCAAGGGCTACGGTTTTAGCCTGAAACGAAGCAGTCGTGCCGAATTGCCCGGCACACTAAAAGCGCCGGACCACATCAAAATCTTAGAAACCTTAAACGTTTTTGGTGTTCGAGCTAATTACATGGCCCAGTTCAGGCAACATCTCGAGAGCGAAGGCGCCAACGCTGACGAGCTGGTCCCCGTATCTATTCCAGTTATCAATAATCTCGGCAGACTCCAGCCAACCAAGCGGAAGCTAAAGAAGCTGCGCATCAAGTCGCACGTCGATGGATTATCGACAGCAGATGGCGAAGCATTCAGAGTGCTCGGTCATGTGAGCAAGCTTCGACCTCCAACAGCAGCTTCTGACGACAAACTCCTCAGGAAGAATCGGGTACAGGTAAACCTCTACCCGAAGATTCGAATAGAACTCTCCGATTCGACAGATACGAGCGATGTTGTTGTCAAGCACGAGAAGCGTTTATTGACGCCACTGCACATTGCACTTGTTGATATCGATCAAGTGGTACGAGACGTTGCTCGGTATCGTCGCAATAACATGAGGAGCAACGTTGTGCTTGACAGGGCAGCGGTTGTTGATTTACTTGCCGACCAAACGTGGTACGACCTGTACATCCCGGACGAAGATTTTGACCTCAGCCATGGACTAAATCCACGGCGGTGGCAAAGTCTTGTCACGACTTTGCTGTGCAAGTACGTCGATTCCTTTCAAGCGCATCAGCGCAGCGTCTGGGAGCAACCCCATCTTGAATATGCCGACTTAGAAGCAGATGACCCCAATTTCCCAACGGGCGGAGCATATGAAATCTGGATTGATAAGTCGAAGACAAAACTCATCACGGACCTCACTGTTATTGCGAAAAATATTGGCAACGGCGACCTGACTTCATGGTCGATTGAGATCGATGCGGTCGGAGCAAGACCTCTTGAGAAAGTCGTGTTTGATAGGCACCTCTACGAACCGTTGTTCACAATGGAGAGTGGTGTGCCAGTTGTGTCGCCGGTCCCGTTGAACGACGGCGAACGACAGTTCATCAACGACTTGAAGGATTACTGGAAGTTGAATGCTTCGAAGCATGGCGGAGTTGATCTGTATGTGCTTCGAAATCTCACACGTGGTCGCGGGGTTGGCTTTTTCGAGGCTGGAAACTTCTACCCGGACTTTATTGTCTGGCTAGTTCAAGACGGGCGCCAAGACATCATCTTTGTTGATCCAAAGGGCCTTGTTCACGTGGGTGCAGATGACCCGAAAATTCAGTTTCACAGAACGATTAAAGATCTTCAGAGTCGGATTACATCCCCGGTTGGCGAACTAATCGGGCTGCACTCCTACATCCTGTCTCGAACAAAATCCAAGACAGTTGCAGAAATGTGGGGTCTTTCAATGGAAGAAATTGAAGCAAGAAATGTGCTTTTCCTTGAGGAAGCGAACTACATAGACACAATGTTTGCGAAAGTTCTCAGCAATATTGATGAAGAAAACTGAAAGATTATGCATGAAAAGCCCAAACATAACGTCTGGAATCAGGCTTAAGGTGTCATGACAGACGATCTGCTCGTTCCACGACGCGGTCTTTGAGTTCACGGGCTGCGCGCTCGGTGAAGGTGAATGCAACAATGTCTCGACGGCCAATCCCTTCCTTGAGGAGAGCAACCATCCTTTGGGAGACAACTTCGGTTTTTCCGGATCCTGCCGAGGCGATGATCTGAAGATGCGACCCTCTATGAAGTACTGCATCGAGCGACTGACCAGTCAAAATTGGGTAAGTGGGATTTTCAGAGTTTTTCACTTCAGGTCTGCCCAAAAATCTGGAGTGTCTTGATTTTCAAATGTGGCCCAGTCCTCAAAGCACGCTTCAATGTCACCAACAAAACCTTCATTCAATTCATGAGTCAGCGGATCGTACTCCTCTAAGGGTGGCAGGTAAGGGCATAACAGGTCTGCGACAGTTTCGGGCGATTCCCAATCTGTATCCCAAGCTCGATCTTCTAAATCATCAGGGAAGAGATTTTCGCTCGGAGACAATCCGTCAGCACCTTCAACTTCAAAAACGAAAATTTCCGCAGCTCCAACTGGCCAAACTGCTTTCTTGAATGGTCCAAACGATGGCTTGGTTAAGAGTGGCCAGTAACTATGTGTGTAGTACGTAATTTCAAATACTTCTGGCGTTGCGGTGGCAACGACGAAGACTGGGCAGATGATGTCGCCCTCACGAAAGATATAGCGACCAGAAACCCAGTAACTAGGGGTTTGAATAAAAGGCTCAAATCTACTGATGTCCATAGGTTGATATTAGGGATAACAGAGAACCCAATCCATCGAAATCGCTAGTCGTCCTCGTCCTCACACACGCATTCCTCGAGGAGTTCCTCGCAATATAGACAAAGAGAGTCAGGGTCGTCTTCCGACTGTGGCGACAACGCGTACTTTGCTCCCAGGATTGCCCTGTTGATCTCGTCCTCCGAGTAACCCTTCATGCCCTCGCGGAACTGCTTCAGGAACGCGTCACTTGAGATGACTTTCAACAGTTCCTCGTCGCCTAACGACAATGACTCGATGCCGGTTCCGGGTGTATCGCCAGAATGATGAAGAAGACGATCTTCGTTGCACATGTGTTGCCTCCTCTTATCTGCACTTTAGACGATTAAAGAATTGACCGACCGACACAGATGGAAGAGAGTGCCCTACACCCCTGGTTGAAATTACAAAATAGTGCAACTCTGGCGGATATCGCATGACGAATAGAAAGCGGCGCCGGCTGGGTGGGTTCGTGACCCCCCACTCAGCCGACACTCTCGCCTTGAGTACTTGCCGCCGCCGAGGGGATCGTGTTGGTCAAGTACTTCTTTGGGGATTGAAGTGAAAGTGTCGCCTCTCGCTTCGCTTCCTTCAAAATACGCCTTGCAAACCACTCGCTTGTAGGGACCAAGGTCCCAACTACCAACCCGTTAGTCCATAACTGCTTCAGACAAGACGTGCATGTTGTTGCAAACTGACGCAACCCATCGGTCGAATCAGTCGCGTCTCCACACAA
>Ga0209442_1001285_pt1 | contig 14380 bp, 15 predicted proteins | sample LauGreSBDMM110DD_2_FD_187565 | JGI IMG/M metagenome (GOLD analysis project Ga0209442, IMG submission 187565) | Freshwater lake microbial communities from Lake Michigan, USA - Sp13.BD.MM110.DD (SPAdes) (version 2) | ecosystem: Environmental > Aquatic > Freshwater > Lake | place: Lake Michigan...
TTGTCTCAGGAGATCCAAAGAAAACACCGATCTTATCTCTTAGCTGATTGATAAATATTGCAGTGGTATTTGATTGGTGCAGTGCACCAGTCATTTTACGAAGTGCTTGTGACATCAGGCGAGCTTGAAGACCCATATGTGAGTCACCCATTTCACCTTCAATTTCAGCTCTTGGTACTAATGCTGCAACTGAGTCAACTACGACAATATCAATCGCACCTGATCTAACTAACATATCCATAATTTCAAGTGCTTGTTCACCAGTATCTGGTTGTGAAACTAATAGCGCATCAATATCAACGCCAAGTTTCTTTGCATACTCAGGATCTAATGCATGTTCAGCATCAATAAATGCTGCAATACCACCAGCTTTTTGGGCATTTGCAATTGCATGTAATGCAACTGTGGTTTTACCTGATGATTCTGGGCCATAGATCTCAACTACTCGACCACGTGGCAGGCCACCAACGCCGAGTGCGATATCTAATGCAACTGAGCCAGTTGGAATGACCTGCATAGCAACAGCTTTACGGTCTCCCATTTTCATTACCGATCCTTTACCGAACTGACGCTCGATTTGGGCAAGGGCGGTATCTAGGGATTTAGCACGATCACTAGATCGTTTATCTTCTTTTTTCTCATCTTGTGGTTCTCTATTTGTAGAGGCCATAGTGATTTATTTCCTTTCATCTCCTTGACCAGCTCTAGGGCTTTCATCCCCTAATGCGAGGTCATATGTTCAGTCCAGAAGGTACGGAACATCACTGACGGCTGGCTGAGAGGCCAGCGGAACTGTGGAACCGCTCTGGTTGGGCAAGATAATTGTATCGAACAACTGTTCGAAAGGGTAAAACAGGGCTAGGACACGCCGTTATCTGTATTTTTCAGCCATCGAAGGGTTATGCCTGACTACTGCTTTCCAGATCTCATCCGGCTCCATCCCCAATTCAATTGCCGCGTTCACACTTATCCCACCTAATTCGCTATGGATGATATCTCTGGCATAGGTGTCAGCATCTGGAAAGTAATCACTTAATTTACCTCGAAGTTGAGAAATCCTCATTAACTTAATTTAACGCAAATTAGATTAATCTCTAGTTAAATAAAGTAGTGGCAAGTCGCCTAGATTGGGCAACTGATTCTTCCTCAGTAATCGGGGAGGCAATCTGTCCAATTAACCACCTAAGAATCACACCACATGCGGCTGAATCTGCGCCAAAAACTTTAGCAATTCCTTGGTGGACTAATACCCAGGTTGAATGATTTGTAATTGTTACCAGTCTTGCAATATCACCAGGATCTGATTCAACTAATTTACGAAGCGCCGGATCTTGAGAAATAGCATTTGAGAGTGAAGCTAACCCCACTTGCCGCGAATCTGCTGCGAGCGCTAATTCAGTCAGCCTAATCACTTCAGATTCAACCAAAGACTCCATCATCTCTGCCTTATCCGCAAATTGATTATAGATAGTTGCCTTGGCCACTTGCGCACTTACTGCAATATCTGCAATATTTGATTGATAATTTCCGACTTTAGCAATAACTAATTTAGCACCAGCTAAAATTGCAACTCTTGATTTATTACTAGTATCTCGTTGGCGGGCGTAGGTAACAAGCGCCGACTCGGCAGACAACTTAAGCTGCGGTCTCTACCACTTGCAAAGTCGAAATTGTTAATACTGGGGATTCGTGGGTTTTAACCACAGTGGCAACATCAACTAAGATTGTGGAAAGTGATAGATCAAGAGCAGCACAAATTGCATTTAACAATTCACTAGAGGCCTCTTTGTGTCCGCGCTCTACCTCAGATAGATAACCGAGAGAGACCCGAGCGCTCTTTGCAACATCTCGCAGGGTGCGTTCTTGCTCAATGCGGGCAGCACGAAGGGTGCTACCTATGTGGGTGCGTAGAAGTATCACGGCTTAAGAATACGCTCTAAAGCTGATAATGCGCTGGCAATTGTGGCGTGGCGGATAACTTCCCGCGTGCCAGGTAGAGAAAGAGCGACTGTAAAACTCTCTTTTTTACTAGCTATTGCGATCCAGACCGTTCCCGCTTTTTTTCCATAGGCCATACCTGGACCTGCCACACCAGTTGTAGCCAGAGCGTAATCTGTTTTAAATTTCTTTAGGCAAGACTGAGCCATCTCTAACACAACCTCTTCAGAGACTGGGCCATATTTTTTAAGATTAGATTTACTAACTGATAACTGATTAATTTTTACCTCATCACTATATGCAATTACCCCACCTACAAACACCTTTGAAGAACCTACGATATCAGTTAAGGCGGTAGCCAAACCCCCGCCCGTAATTGATTCGGCCACACTTAAATTCTTATTCAACTTACTTAACTTCTTAATAACTGATTTAGCAATCACTTCATTACTCACTTTCTAAACACCTTTCTAAAGTAATCAACTCCAGTAGAAATGGTTAGATATATAGCAACTGCCGTAAACAAGTCTCGCGGTAGATTTAAATATGATGGCAGCGGCAAGATATAAAATCCGACAGAAAAGTTTTGGAAAAAAGTCTTTAGCTTTGCGCCCTTACTAGCTGGGATTACGCCTTTTTTAATTACGGCAAATCTTAAAATAGTTACGGCTACCTCGCGGATTAAAAAGATTGCAGTTACCCACCAAGATAACATGCCAAGGAATGAGGCACTAATACTTGCGGTAGCAAGCATTGCTTTATCAGCGATTGGATCAAGTAATTTACCAAACTCAGTTATCTGATTTCTAGATCTTGCAATTTTTCCATCTAAAATATCACTTAAACCAACAATAAAGAAAAGAGTGAAAGCAATAATTCGCCAGCTATCATCGCTACCGCCATTTTTAAATAACGCGTAGGCACAAAATGGCAGAGCCAGGATTCGAAAAATTGTTAGGGCATTAGGAAGATTTAAATCCTTCACTTTTATAAAACCTGCGCAATCAAATCAACACCTGAGACATCACTGATAATTGCATCAACATACTCACCCACTCGGTACTTATTACGGGATTTTATAAAAGTTGAGCCATCCACATCTGGTCCTTGATGCTCAGATCTGCCCTCTTGCTCTAATTCATCCTCAATTAGGACGCAAACTCTCTCACCAATTCTCATCTCAGCTCGTTGCGTAATTAGTTCATCAACTAATGTGGAAAGTTCATTTACCCGCTCAGTTATTAGCTCAGCTGCTACTTTATTTCCTAACATCGCTCCCTCTGTTTTATCCTCATCAGAGTAAGCAAATACACCAATCGCATCTAATTGTGCCTGAGTTAAGAATTCAATTAACTCCATAAACTGGGCATCACTCTCACCTGGAAATCCCACAATAAAATTTGACCTTATTCCAGCGGCTGGATTAAGCGCTCTAATTTGCGCAATTAGATGGAGAAACTTTTCACCATCTCCAAAGCGGCGCATGCTCCTTAATAGATCCCCATTGGCATGTTGAAATGAAAGATCAAAGTATGGAACTACTTTGTCCACGCTAACAATTGCGTGCAAAAGTGATGGCCTTACCTCTGCAGGTTGCAGGTAGGAAAGCCTGATTCGCTTAATGCCATCTATCTTTGCTAGATCCGGCAGCATCTTCTCCATAAGCTTTAAATCACCAAAATCTTTGCCGTATGAGGTGGTGTTCTCACTAACTAAATAAAGCTCAGATACTCCATTATCTGCCAGCCATTTGGCCTCTTCAATAATCTCAGCAGGCAAGCGTGAGACAAAGGAGCCCCTGAAATATGGAATCGCACAAAATGAACATCTTCGATCACAACCACTAGCAATTTTAAGAGGGGCAATTGGGGCATCATTTAATCGCACGCGAAGAACAGTGCCGAGAGGTGAGATCTCAGCAGCTTTATCCTGGGCACGTTGTTGCGCTCGCGCAACCGGTGCGATCGGCAGTAAAGATCTGCGATCTTTAGGAACATGAGGATTAATTTTTCCACCATCAATAATGGTAGAAAGTCTGGCTGAAATATCTTTGTAATCATCAAAACTTAGAATTGCATCCGCCTCTGGCATTGCTGTAGCTAATTCATTTCCATACCTCTCAGCCATACAGCCAACAGCAACTACTGCTTTTGTAACACCGTTTTCCTTAAGTGAGTGAGCTTGAATTAGGGCATCAACTGAATCTTTTTTAGCACTTTCAATAAACCCACAGGTATTAATAACTGCAATCTCTGCCTTTGCTGGATCTGAAACTAACTTCCATCCATCAGCGGCAAGCCTTCCAGCTAACTCTTCAGAGTCAGTCTCATTTCGAGCACAACCTAAAGTCACCAAGGCAACTGTTCGAGGTGATTTATTATTTATGGTTTTAGTGCTCACTATGCGCTAAGGATAGCGCGAAAAATTACTTACTCTTTTTTCTACTACAACTGCCCGTTTTCATCAAAATCTAACCGAACTACCTCACCATCAGCGCCGGCAACTCCCAAATCTGTCCCATTTAAATTCAGCTTAACCGCCCCAGCATTACCAATAACCACTTTTAGTATCTTTAAATCATTAAATGCTGCAATCTGTCCTTCAGCGATATGACCATTAAATATTGATTGACCATCTGCGTTAGTTAAGCCAACCCAGGTCTCGCCATATACACCGGTAAGAACAAGATTAACTCCATCTGGTAGGACAATTTCAGAGGTACTCTCTTGCACACTTGGCTTCTTAACTGAAACTGTAGTTACACCATCACTAATTGCTGCAACATTATTTATTGCAATCTGAGCGATAAATCCGATACTTAATGTAGTAACTGAAATAGCAGCAAGGGTGCCAAATTTCATTCTCTTCTTCTCATGTGGCACAGTAGCTGGAACATGATTCTCAGATAACTGATCAATTATTTTCTTACTCTCAATACTCTGAGAAGCCTCAAGTTCGGCTACTAAAATATCTACATCAATATTAATTGCTTTGCCAGTTTTTGAATTTAATGCTTTTGCAATAGTTCTAACATGTCCACGGGCATATGCAATACCACCGCAAACCTCAACTGAATTATTTTCTAAATCTCTTATAACTCCTGCTCGAATTTTTGTAATAGCTGAAATTTGCTCAACACTTAAACCAGCAGCTTCTCGCACTTGCTGCAAGGATGATTTTTCTGCCATCACTTTACCTGTCCTACTTGGGGAGTCTAAGAGTAAGGCAGTTTAGGAATTTTAGATAGTTTTTAATGAATTTATCGGGATTAACCCATCTAGTCGCCATAAATTAACCAGTCATTCACCCCCCCCCGAAGATTGGTGAATTATTGATTGCCGCGAAGTGACTCCAGTACATCTGGCATTTGCTCGGCGTTAATTAAAACAGTTCTTGCCTTTGAGCCTTCAGTTGGTCCAACAATTCCGCGGCTTTCCATTAAATCCATTAACCGACCAGCTTTAGCAAATCCAATTCTTAATTTACGTTGCAACATTGAAGTTGATCCAAATTGAGTAGAGACAACTAGTTGAACTGCTTGTAATAAGAGATCAAGATCATCTCCGACATCATCACTTACTAAATTTGATTTTATCGGTGCATTTAAATCAATTCTATAGACCGGCTGTAATTGTCCCTTAACATGATTAACAACTGCCTCAATCTCACGTTCTGAAACGTAGGCACCTTGAATGCGCACTGCCTTACTTGCTCCCATTGGTAGGAATAAACCATCACCTTGTCCGACTAACTTTTCAGCCCCTGGTGTATCTAAAATAACTCTTGAATCAGCCAAGCTACTAGTTGCAAAAGATAATCTAGATGGCACATTTGCTTTAATTAAACCAGTAACAATATCAACACTAGGCCGCTGAGTTGCAAGGACTAAGTGAATACCGGCAGCTCTTGCTAATTGAGTAATCCTTACTATTGATTCCTCAACCTCTCGTGCTGCCACCATCATAAGATCTGCTAGCTCATCAACAATTACTAATAAGTAAGGGTAAGGCTCTAGGGTTCTTTCACTGCCAGCTACTGCACTTATTTTCCCAGATTTAACTGCTTTATTAAAATCATCAATATGTCTAAAACCAAAGACAGATAGATCGTCATAACGCATCTCCATTTCACGAACTACCCAAGCTAAAACATCTGCAGCTTTTTTAGGGTTAGTAATAATTGGCGCAATTAGATGGGGCACGCCCTCATAATTTGTTAGCTCAACACGTTTTGGATCAATCATTACTAATCGAACCTCATCAGGTGTTGCTCGCATCAGAATTGAAACAACTAAGGAATTGATCATGGAAGATTTACCAGCACCCGTAGCACCAGCCACTAATAGGTGGGGCATTTTGGCTAAATTTGCACACAAGAAAGATCCTTCAACATCTTTACCTAACGCAATTAACATTGGATGCGGATCACTACCTGATACTGATGAACGCAGGACATCTCCTAGTGCCACAATTTCTCGGTCTGAGTTTGGTATTTCAATTCCAACTGCTGATTTGCCAGGAATTGGCGAAAGTATTCTTATTTCACCACTTGCTACTGCATATGCAATATTTTTAGAGAGCGCCGAAATAGCTTCCACTTTAACGCCATTACCTAGTTCAACTTCATAACGAGTAACTGTTGGCCCGCGCATAAAACCAGTAACTTGGGCATCAACTTCAAATTGATCAAATACCTGCTTAAGAGCTGCAACTACAGTTTCATTTACCTTTGATTTACCTTTTGCAGTTGGCCCCGCTCGAAGCAAATCAGCTGGTGGCAATTCATACTTAATATCTGAGGATAAGAGCAGTTGTTGTGGTCTTATATTTTCATTCTTTACTGGTTTACTAATCTTTGGAATCGCCTGGGTCACTTCATCAAAATCTTCAAGTTCTACTTCATAATCTAATTCAGTTGGCTCATACTCCTCAACTAAATCTTTAACCAGCGGAGTTTCAAAAGGAGGAGATTCACTTACCTCAAAATCTTCATCAACTAAACGCTGTGCCCGCCTTGCCCTAACACTTCCTATTCCAGCTGTTCCTATCTTAAATACTTTCATAAACTGCCTGATTAGTTTTGAAAATGAGGTCTTAGTTATTACAAGCAAACCAAAAATAAGGAAGATAATTAAAATTGGGATAGCTAAAATTTCGGTGACTAAAGTGATAAGTGGAGTTGAAATACCATAACCAACCCAGCCACCACCTTCCCGGATAGCTGTTGCGCCCCTACCAACTGAGCCATTAATAATATGAGCAAGGGAGGTGGTGCTAACTAGAATTAAAATAGTTCCAATTGTCATTCGCCCAACTGCGGCAGGATCATCTGGTGATTTAAATAGACGATAGGCAAAATAGATAAATATTAAAGGCGTTAGATATGCAAGAACACCAACTGCTCCAAATAAAAATGCATAAATACCTCTACCTAATACATTATCTAAGCCAAACCAAGTCCCAGACCCCGCGAGTAGCGCCAAAATAAAAAGAAAGAATGCAACACCATCTCGCTGGTGCTCAGGATCTAAATCTTTTGATGACCTGAATACAAACCTAACTGCGCTGCCTATAATTTTAGAAATTAAACGCCAAACAGAGCTAATTGCTCTTATGAGAGCCGGTAATATTCCGGATTTCTTTGATGAATTTTTCTTCTTTGCCATAGAAGATAAGCCTAAAGAATAAGTTAATTACTTGGCGTAATCGGCGCGCACTTTATCCTAAAACTTAACTAAAACGGGATTACTAAACCTCAACTACTAATGGAATGATCATCGGTTTTCGGCGATGTTCCTCCCCTACCCAGCTTCCGATTGTTTTGCGAACAACTTGAGATAGTTGGTGCGTGCCATTAAATCCACCGGCCACTGCCTTACTTAATGCCTTTTCAATATCACCTTTAACATCATCAAATAATGTTTTATCCTCTGTAAATCCCCTGGCATGAATATCTGGGCCTGCCACAATCTTTCCGCTTTGAGAATCAATTACTACTACAACTGAAATAAACCCTTCATCTCCTAAAATTCTTCTATCTTTTAATGAACTCTCAGTTATTTCTCCAACACTTTGGCCATCAACATAAACATAACCACATGGGATTGATCCTGAGATATCAGCATGGCCATCTGCAACATCAATAGTGATTCCATTTTCAGCAATTACAACATTATGTTCAGATAACCCTGATTGCATAGCAAGATCGGCATTTGCTCGCATATGCCGCCACTCACCGTGAACTGGTAATACATTTTTTGGCTTAACTACTTCATAACAATGCAGAAGTTCACCAGCAGAGGCGTGACCAGATACGTGCACCATTGCATTTCCTTTATGCACAACATGGGCACCAAATCTAGTTAATTCATTAATTACTCGGTAAACAGATTTTTCATTTCCTGGGATTAACGAAGATGCCAGCACAACTGTGTCACCTTTTCCAACCATAATCTCATGATCACCATTTGCGATTCTAGAGAGTGCGGCAAGTGGTTCACCTTGAGAGCCAGTACAAATTAATACAATCTTGTCGCCAAAACTATCAATATCTTTATAATCAACAACTAATCCAGTTGGTACTTTTAAATATCCTAGATCTTCAGCTAACTTCATATTACGAATCATTGACCTACCTACATAGGCGACTTTACGGTTTGCTTCTTGGGCAGCATTTAGAACTTGCTGTATTCGGTGCACATGAGATGCAAATGAGGTAACAACTACTCGACGAGGTGTCTTAGCTATCGCCTCTTTAAGTGCTGGATAAATATCTTTCTCGGCAACTGTTAGGCCAGGTACATCGGCATTTGTTGAATCTACTAAAAATAGATCAACTCCTTCTTTGCCTAATCTTGCAAAAGTTTCTAAATCAGTAACCTTTCCATCTAGTGGCATTTTGTCCATTTTAAAATCACCAGTATGTAAAATAACTCCGGCTGGTGTTTTAATTGCAACGGCAAGTGAATCTGGAATTGAATGATTTACAGTTATGAATTCAAGTGTGAACGGGCCAACTTTTTCTATTTGACCAGCTTTAACTTGTGTCATAGGCGCACTCATTCGTCGTTCTTTAAGTTTTGGCGCCACAAATGCAAGTGTTAATTGAGAACCAATTATTCGAATATCGCTACGTTCTCTTAATAAATATGGCACAGCTCCTATGTGATCCTCATGCCCATGAGTTAAAAAGATTGCCTCAATATCATCCATTCGATCTTTAAGATATGAAAAATCTGGCAAAATTAAATCAATTCCAGGTTGATCTTCCCCTGGAAATAAGACACCGCAGTCAACAATTAATAATCTTCCCTCATACTCAAATACGGTCATATTTCGACCGATCTCACCTAAGCCACCAAGGGCCACAATGCGCAGAGTTTTTTTAGCTAATTTGGCAGGGTAAGGCAAACCAGGATGGGGATGATTCATTTATTTATTTTAATTTAACACCGCCGGCTTGAAGATCAACCTTTAATTGGGCAACCTGTGCCTCGGTTGCATCGACAAGTGGCAATCTAGTAAATCCACCAGGAAGACCCATTAAATTTAATGCAGCCTTTGTAAGTATCGCACCTTGTGTGCGAAATGTTCCAGTAAATACTGGAAGTAATTGTTGATGTATTTCAAGTGATTTATTTGAATCTCCTTTAAACCACGCATCTAACATCGCTCGTAATTGTGAGCCAACGGTATGCCCGCAGACTGAAACAAACCCAACTGCTCCGACTGAAAGTAGTGGAAGATTTAAAATATCATCACCAGAATAAACTGGAATTGCGCATCTTTTAATTACCCAAGAGGTGGCAGCTGGGTTTCCTTTTGCATCTTTAAGGGCTGCAATATTTTTATGTTCAGATAATTTAACAATTGTGTCTGACTCAATTTCAACACCTGTGCGCCCAGGAATGTCATACATCATTACTGGTATATCAGTGGCATCTGCCATCGCTTTAAAGTGAGCTTCAATTCCGGACTGTGGTGGCTTGTTGTAATAAGGAGTTACAACCAACAAGCCATCTGCGCCAGCTTTAGCCGCGCGCTTTGCTTGCTCAATTGAATGTGAGGTTTCATTATTTCCAGCTCCAGCAATAATTTTAATTTTATCACCGACTACTTTTCTTACTGTCTTAACTATCTGATCTTTTTCATCATCAGATGTAGTTGGTGCCTCACCGGTTGTGCCATTAACTGCAATTCCATCATGTCCTATTGAAACAAGATGATCGGCAATCTTTTCTACCCCAGCCCAGTCGATCTCACCTGATTTAGTAAATGGTGTGATCATTGCGGTAATTAACCGTCCAAATGGTGGCGTGATTTGCATGGCTTAAGGCTACCGCTTATTTATGGCGCTATGCGGCCAGATTTTTCAAATGCTCCATAGGTGATCGGCATTAGCTTGGCGAATTCGGCTTCCATCTTCTCTGCAACCATCTCAATCTCACGTTGTGGGTATGACGGAAAGTGTGAACCATCACGGGCTGTTCGCAGTGATAGAAAATTCATTAAGGCCCGAGCATTCATAGTTACATACATAGATGAATAAAGTGTTACTGGTAATACTGCTCTTGCCACCTCACGCGCTACGCCTGCATCAAGCATCTTTTGATAATTTGCATATGCTAATTTGCATGTCTCTTTAATTGCTTTAACTGTTATTTCATATTGTTCAGCATTACCATCAATAAATGTGTAGGAACCAGCTTTACCAATCTGAACTAATTTACGCTCCTTGCTTGGAACATAAAACACTGGCTTAAGTTCGCGATAGCGACCACTTTCTTCATTATAAGAAGCAATCCGATGTCGCATAAATTCTCTAAAAACAAAAATAGGAGCTGAAATAAAAAACGTCATCGAGGTATGTTCAAATGGTGAACCATGCCGCTCTCTTGCTAAATAATTAATTAATCCTTCAGACTTAGAAGCATCCGCGCCAACATCTTCTAATGATTTATCACCTGCAGTTGAAACACGTGCAGCCCAAACAACATCAGCATCACTTGCACTAGATTTAACTAGCTCAACTGACATATCCTCACGAAAAATGATCTCATCACTCATGGCTGCGACCCTATCTTTGGTGATTGATGATTGGTTGGATTAAGGTATCGGCGTGTTCATTAATCCAAAGACAAATCCGGTAGATCGAACCGCCTTAAGCGTTGCCTTTACCGTTGGTCTTTATGGGGCAGCCTTTGGCGCAGCCGGAATAACTGCAGGATTTTCGATCTTGCAAACCTGCCTACTCTCACTTCTACTCTTCTCTGGTGCATCACAATTTGCAGTTGTTGGGATTATGGGCGCAGGTGGAACTGCAATTAGCGCCATAGCAACTGCTACCTTGCTCGGTTTTCGTAACGCACTTTATGGAATTCAGATGGCTCCTATCCTAAAAGTTACTGGGATAAAAAGAATTCTTTCTGCTCAAATAACAATTGATGAATCAACTGCAGTTGCTACTCTGCAAGAAAATGACTCTGATCGGCGCCGTGGTTTTTATGTCACAGGTATTGGAGTTTATGTATTTTGGAATTTATTCACTTATTTAGGTGCGCTAGGTGCAAGTGCAATAGGTGATCCAGCAGCATGGGGATTAGATGCGGCAGTTCCAGCAGCATTTTGTGGATTAGTTTGGCCACGAATTAAAAAGAAGCGAGAATTTTTAATCACAGCAGCAGCAATTGCATTGGCATTGCTATTAACTCCAATCACTCCTGCTGGAGTGCCAATAATTACTACTGTGATACTTGCTGTGATTTTTGGGTGGAAAAAATGACCGCAATTTGGATGGCAGTTATTGGGGCAAGCTTGACCGCATTCTTAAACAAATATATTGGTCATAGCGTTCCAGAAAAGTGGCTAGATCGGCCAAGATTTAAAAGAATTAATACCCTGGTTCCAATTGTTTTACTCAGCGCTTTAGTTGGTATTCAAACATTTGCTCAAGGTAGTGAGCTAGTAATTGATCAAAGAGTAGCTGGAGTAGCCGTTGCGCTGATAGCTTTAAAGTTTAAAGCGCCATTTCCAGTAGTTGTAATCTCAGCAGCAATAACCTCTGCTGGAATATATAACTTGTTTTAAAGAACCTTTAAAGACTCAAGTTTTTCTTTTAGCGCAGAATCAGATGGCTCAGTTAAATGGGTTCCATCTGAGAAAATAATTACTGGAATTGAGCGCATACCACCATTAATTTCAATTACTTTATCTGAGGCCGAGGCATCAGCTTCAACATCGATGTAGTTGTATTTAACATTATTTGAATCTAAAAACTTCTTTGAACGGCGGCAATCTCCACACCATTCTGCTCCATACATTGTTATTTCACTCATTTCATATCCTCCATGTAATTTTCAAGACCAACTGTCAGTCCCGGGTATTTTTTCACATTTCTGATTCCAATTAAAAGGCCAGGCATAAATCCTGCTCGATCAATTGAGTCATGGCGAATTATTAAGGTCTCACCCATATCGCCAAAAATTACCTCTTGATGTGCCACATAACCATGGGAGCGAACTGAGTGAATTGGCACATCACCAACTTTAGATCCGCGTGATCCTGGTAATGCTGATTTAGTTGAATCTGGCATCGCAGTTTTTTTGCTCAGTTTTCTAGAATCCGTAATCATTTCGGCAGTTCGAATTGCTGTGCCAGATGGGGCATCAACTTTATTGGCATGGTGTAATTCAATAATTTCAACACTTTCAAAGTACTTTGCTGCAGTTTGCGAGAATTGCATCATTAATACAGCGCCTAGTCCAAAGTTAGGAGCAATTAATGCACCAACTTTCGGATTTTTACTTAGTAGCTCTTTTAATTGCACTAGTCTTTTTTCATCAAATCCAGTTGTTCCTACCACAACATGAATACCATTATTTATGGCAAACTCTAAGTTTTTCATAACTGAATCAGGATTAGTAAAATCAACAACAACTTCAGTATTTGTCTTGATTAATTCTTCAAGTGAATCTCCAAGGTCAAGGGATGCACTTAGTGTTAAGTCAGTTGCTGCGCTTATTGCAGAAACTGCTTCTGTACCCATTTTCCCTTTAGCACCAAGAACTGCGACCTTCATGAAATTAACCTTTCAAACTCAGAAGTAGATCTAAATGGTCCCACTACCGCAAGGGTAGGAGATATTGGCAAGCTTTCGTTGGCAATTTCCTTAATTTGCTCAGGTGTTACTGAAGAAATCTCGCGCAATATTTCATCAAAGCTAAGGACTTGCCCATAAACCAACTCACTTTTACCAATTCGAGTCATTCTGGAGCCAGTGTCCTCTTGGCTTAGTACTAAAGAACCAGAAACTGCCCCTTTTGCCCTACTGATCTCATCACTAGTTAATCCATTCTCGGCAATATCGTAGAGAATACTTTGAATTATTTTTATCACTTCCTTTGCTTTATTTGGTTTACACCCAACATAAAAAGATAAAACTCCACTACCTGCAAATTGCTGACTGTAAGCATATGTTGAATAAGCAAGCCCACGTTTTTCTCTAATCTCTTGAAATAATCTAGATGACATACCTCCACCAAGAGCTGAAGATAAGATACCGAGTGCAAACCTGCGTTTATCATCTCTGGCAACTCCAGGAACGCCGTAAACAATATGTGCTTGCTCAGTTTTACGTTCTAGCAGAGTTACTTCACCTTTTCCGGTGACCTTAATCTGGGGTGAGCTTCTTACTTTAAAATCTTTTTTAGGCTGATCAAGAAAATTATCCTTTGAAAGTGCCTCTTCCACCATTGCCACCACATTTTTGTGTTTTACATTTCCAGCAACTGAAATAACTAGGTCCTCTGGTTTATATTGATTTCGGTAGTAATTAAATACAGTATTACGACTCATACTTTTAATAGATTTTACTGTTCCTAAAATAGGACGACCAAGTGGGGTGTCGCCGTAATATTTCTCTAGAAATAGATCATGAATTAAATCACTTGGATCATCATCGCGCATTGCTATTTCTTCAAGAACAACCTTGCGCTCAGCATCAACATCAACTGCTTTAACTACAGATGATGTAATCAGATCACTTATCACATCAATAGCTAGTGGTAAATCTTTATCAATCACCCGTGCATAAAAACAGGTGTACTCCTTTGAGGTAAATGCATTTGTCTCACCGCCAACTGCTTCAATGGCGGATGAAATATCTAAAGAAGATCTCTTTTTTGTTCCCTTAAATAATAGGTGCTCTAAAAAGTGTGAGGCTCCCGCAGTTGAAACTGTTTCATCGCGGGAGCCAACATTGACCCAAATACCAAAAGCTGCAGAGCGAACAGATCTTTCCTCTTCAGTGACTATACGCAGGCCACTTGATAAGACCGTTCTTGCCAAATTACTCGCTCTTTGCTTCTTCAGAAAGATTTGCTGGAACTAATGAGTATTTACCCTTTGGATCAATCTCATTAATAACCACTTCGATCTTCTCTCCT
>Ga0209442_1001289_pt1 | contig 14359 bp, 9 predicted proteins | sample LauGreSBDMM110DD_2_FD_187565 | JGI IMG/M metagenome (GOLD analysis project Ga0209442, IMG submission 187565) | Freshwater lake microbial communities from Lake Michigan, USA - Sp13.BD.MM110.DD (SPAdes) (version 2) | ecosystem: Environmental > Aquatic > Freshwater > Lake | place: Lake Michigan, USA...
CGCCTTGCGCTGCGGCGCCCACCCAAGCCAAGTTATCGATAGCGCGGGCACGCAGCAACACTTCCCAATGCACCGAGCCCGTGGTGTGGGTAAAAGCACTGGGTGCCAGCAGCAATTCAGCACCTTGTTGAACCAATTGCCTATACAACTGGGGAAAGCGCAAGTCGTAGCAGACACTCAAACCAATGCGCCATGTGTGCCCGTCTCGCGAGGGCAAGTCCATTACCACCGGCGTGTCGCCGGCTTGCAGCACCACGCTTTCGTCGTAGCTTTCGCGGCCGTTGTCAAAACAAAATAAATGGATCTTGTCGTAGCGCGCCATGTTCACCCCTTGCGCGCTGTAGACCAAAGTGGTGTTGCGCACCCGTGTGGCGTCGCCTGGCACCGCAATAGGCAAAGTGCCGGCGACCAGACACACGCCATAGGTTTTGGCCATGGCCGCCAAGCGCTGTTGCATGGGGCCGTCGCCATGGGCTTCTGCAATCAATAATTTGTCGGTATCGAGCTGCCCCAACAAACAAAAATATTCGGGCAACACCGCCAACTCTGCACCGGCATGGGCGGCTTGTTCCAGCAAACGCTCTGCCGTGTCTAGGTTGATGCTCACCTCGGTGCTTGACACCATTTGCAATAAAGCGGCTTTCATGGTTTGGTCTCCGGCTCTTTGGACGTGTCAACTTTATTTACCTTGGGGTCTTTCCAAGTGCCTTGAACCCGAAACTCTTGGGTGGTGGATTTGGCCAGCGGTGTTTTCAAAAAATACTGGGTGAGAAAACTGGTGAGTCCCACCACGGGGTTGATGAGGGTGTAGAGCAAGGTGGCCGTACCTGTGTTGAGGTCGGGCACCACCACCACTTTGAGGTCTTGGGTTTCATTCTTTATATCGGCCTTGCCCTCGAGCATCACCGCGGCGGTGACACCCTTCATTTGCATATTGTTGGTGCTGGCTATGCCTTGCTGGATTTGCACATCCCCGCGCACGAAGTCAAACGAAAAGCCTTCGCTGAAAACATCGGAAAAATCTAAAGTTAAGCGGCGCGGCAAGGCCTGTAAGTTGAGCACGCCAAACAAGCGCGCCACGCCAGGTTCGGCTTTCAAAAACTGTCCTCGCTCTAAATTGACATTGAACTGCCCGCTCATGCTGGTGTAGTCTGGCGAGAAGGGTGAGCCGGTCCAGCCCACCTGACCGGCCATGCGGCCTTTGCCATTGCGAATCGCGCCTATATAGCCCAAGCGTTCGAGCAACTCACCCGAATTTTGCAATTGCAGGGTGAAGTCGAGTTGGGTGCGCTTGGCCTGCAAGCGGCCGACACCGCCCCATTGGCCTTTGGCCTGAAAAGTTGATTCGGGCAAACTGAGGTTGAATTTATTCAACACCCATTCACGTCCACCGCCGTCGATGGCGCGGCTGAAACCTGCAACCTCGGCGCGACCCAATTTCAAGCCCCGCAGCTCCAAGTTGTCAATCACGATGTCCATTGAGGGCAAGTCTTTGGGTGAATCCGACAAACTGCTCTCGACGTCTTGCACGGCCGAAGGCGGTATCACCAGATTGGACAATCTGGCCACCACCTGCGCAGACGCGTTGTCTAGCTTGGGGCGGTAATCGATCTGCCCCTGCGCCTCATCGGCTTTGAGTTGTATACGCCATTGTGGGCCTTGCTTGTCAGCGCTGGCCTGTACACGGTTGAAGCTACGGCCCAGCCACAGCAACTCACCGGTACCCACCTCAAAGCGGGTCGGCACGAAAGCCAAGGCCTGCGCGCTGGGGGGTTTGGCGGGCTTTTCATCTGCTGCGTTGCTGCCCAACCAAGCCCCCAAGGTTTGCTGCCAAGCATCGGCGTTGAAGTGGGGTAGTTGCACTTGCATCAGCACCGCGCCATCGCTCATCTCTTTGCGCGCGCTGACCGCGCCCAGCAAAATTTGACCGCGCAAGACTTGCGGCACTTGTGGCGTCATGTCTCGCACATAGCTGATGTTGATGAGTTGCCCCAGGGTGAGCGTGCTTTGCTCTAGATGCGCGCTGCCACGAGCCTGCGAGACGCGTAACAACTCATTGTCAAAACGCACAGGCCACACCGCATCTGCGGGTTTATTCAAAGGTTCGGGTAAGTCAACCGCCATGCCCTGCAATGAACTGACGAAAGAAAACTCGGGCTGGCCGCGACGCAAACCCAAACTCGCCACAAAAGAGGTGCTGCCCGACAGATGCGACGCGAAACCCGAGACCAGCGCGGGCTCGCTGATTTGACGCAAAGCTTCTGCGCTGGCACTGCCTTGCAAACTCAGTCGCGTGGGCCCCGCATCCGGGCTGTCGTTGAAACGCAAGCCGCCATCCAAGCGCGCATCTCCCCCCAGCCAACGCAGTCGCATATTGTTGACCGACACACCCGACTCGCTGTAGTTGAACGTGCCACGCAGTTTGTTAAAGCGCGGAATTGTTGGTTGCCACTGAACATCGTTGCCATTCAACTGCATGCTGCCTTGCACCTTGGCAAGCGCCAAGTTTTGCAAAGGCAAATTGAGTCGCACTTGGTGCTCTGCCGTGCCGGTTGCGCTGACCTGCGCCAAAGCTTGGTCGGTGAGGGCATTGACGGGTGAGGACTTGAGCATTTGCAGCAAGTCATTTAAGTTGCCACGAAGCTGCGCATTCACATCCACCACGATGTCGCGCAAGTCGGGAATTTGCACATCCAATTTACTCACCAGGGTTGAGCCGTCTGAGCCCATGCGAGCGTTGGCCCCTTTGATCATCAGTCGGTTGCGGTTGAGCTTGAGTTCACCCGAAACTTGTTGCAACTGGGGCCAAGCAACCTTGTCGCGCCGCTGCGCGGGGCTGAGCACGCTGTTGGGCGCGAACTGCAAGCTGAGTTGCTGAAAAGGCGCCACCACAGTAAAAACGCCCTCGTTGCTGCGGGCAAACGGGAAGCGGTCTAAGGGGCCTTTGAGGGTGATGGCGGCCTGGCTGACGCGCCCCGCTAACAAGGCGTCGCGCACATAGTGTCTGGTCTGCTCGTCTAGGCGCAGTGGCAAATAGCGGTAAAGCGATGTGGCTTCGAGTCGGGCCACTTTGGCAGTCATATCCAACTCGCCCAAGGGCTGGTTGCTGTCGCCCGATAACCAACTGGCTTGCATCTCGGCTTGCAGGTCGTCGTTGTCAAACTTGGCTTGCTCTATGCGCACGGCCCATCGACTGTCTTTGCGCTCCCAACTGAGGTTTGCCAAAGCTTGGGTCAAGGGAATGTTGGGGCTCTCCCACACGCCGCCCAACTGCAGGCTGCCGCCCTCTTGACGCCAAGAAATTTTGCCGTTGTGCTGACTCAACTCCAAGCTCAGTTGGGACGACTGCAAGCCTGGCCACCACAGCCCCGCATCGGGCACGACGGCCGTGCTGGAGGCTTGCAGGGTCAAGTCGTTGACCTCGGTTTTGAGGCTGAATTGTGGGGCGGCGCTGTGGGCCAAAAACCAGCGCGCATCTAGGTCTTTGACTTGGCCCTTGACTTGGGCCACAGCCAGCCTCTTGTGCCAAACCTCATTCAACGGCAAGCGCTGGGCAATGCGTGCCAGCATCTCCAATGAAAACGCCTGCAACTGCAACTCACCGGCGTCGGCGATTTGCTCGCCTTCATCGCGCCAAGCCACACGGCTGTTTCCCAACGACAACTGCTCGCCGTCCTCTAGGGTCAAGGCCAAGCCTTGGCTGCGAAAGTCCTCGCCCAGACCATCGCGCCATGCTTGGTGTTGAAGCCGTCCATGGATGTGGCGCAACACCACAGCCTCGGTTTTCTCAGACGCTTGCCAACGCACGTCTTGCATATCCAAATCCAGCGTGTGGGAAATGAGTTTGCCTTGATTGACCTGCGTCCATAGCCGCAGCCAACCTTGACCGGTTTGCAACAAGTCAACACCGGTAAAACTCAAATATGGCTTGATGGGTGCCATATCGACTCGCGTCAAAGCAGCATAGGCCTGACCATCCCAGCTTTGCATATCGCTGGCATGGCGGCTGAGCAAGGGCTGATTGAAGCGCCCTTGCAAACTCAAGCGCTCACCCCACTCGGGCGGAGGGGATGCATCAATTCGCCAATCGTGGCTGCGCAAGCCATTGCGCATTACCACATTGACCTCTTCAAACTCAACCGCCGGCAATGCTTGGACATGGTCCACCCAGCGCACACGGCCATGGTGAATAAACACTGCCGGTTGACTCCAAAACCAGTCGGCCAAGGCCGAAGGTTGTGCGTCTCCCAAAGACAAGCCGGCCATGCGTATGTGGCCGTCGCTGTCGCGGGACAGCTCAATCAAGGGGCGGTCGATATCGATGCGGTCCAATGACAACGTCAGCAAGGAGGTGGGCGAGAGTGACACCAGCACACGAGGCAAATGCAAAACCTCTTGGTCTGAGCTGTTGCGCAAGACAAGATCGGTCACTTCCAAGGACGGTAACCAGCCGCTGGAGATGGTTTCAAGGTTGCCGATACTCACCTTCAGGTCTAACGCCTGCGAAGCCACGGCCTCAATGTCACTTCGCCAGTCCAGCATGCGCGGGGCAATCCATACATGCAGCGTAAGTGCGGCCATTGCCACCAGCGCCCAAACAAAAAGCACAGACCACCAAAGCAAGCGCACAGACCAAGCATAGGTGCGCCACCCACGTGAGGGCGGTTTAAAAACAGGAGGGCGGGAGGTGGGCTTGGATTGCATGGCTTTCTACCTCAGAATTATGACCCGCAAAAGTGCTTGGGTGCATACTATGTGACTCATGTCCCCATCCACACCTTTATCAGAAGGTTCTCGCTTGGTACAGCGCCTGCGCAGGCGCTACGACACTGCGTTGCCACTGCTGGCACCTGGCGCGCCCAGCTTGGCGCATTTGCACACCACCTACCAAGCATTGCGCGGTATTTATCCCGAGGTCGGCGATGCCTTGCGGGTGTTGCGCCAATTGGTGCTCGAGCGCTTGGTGGTGCTTGACTGCGAGCAGCAAGCCAGCCTGCACACCGTCACCCAAAGCATGACCACCTTGGCGGAGTTTGCGCTGGATAAAGCCCTGCAAGAGGCCTGTCAGCGCATCGACTTGCGCCACGGCGCACCCATGACCGCGCAAGGTGTGAGAGCACAGCTGTGGGTGGTCGGCATGGGCAAGCTGGGCGCGGGCGAATTGAATGTCTCCAGCGACATCGATTTGGTCTATGTGTTTGATGAAGACGGGCAAACGCTAGGCGTTGAAGCGGGACGTGGGGTGGTCAGCAACCACAGCTATTTTGACAAAGTGGTCAAGCAGTTGTACGCCTTGATCGGCGACACCAACGAGCACGGCCTGGTGTTTCGCATGGACTTGGGTCTGCGCCCGAACGGTGAATCGGGTCACAGTGTGGTGTCGCTGGAAGCCTTGGAAGAATATTTTCAAGTGCAGGGCCGTGAATGGGAGCGCTTGGCTTGGCTCAAAGCGCGGGTGATAGCACCCAGCGCCTGCATAGATGCAGTCAAAGGCTTGCGCGACATCGTCTTGCCGTTTGTGTTTCGCCGCTACCTTGACTACAACGTGTTTGAGGCGCTGCGGGTTTTGCATCAACAAATACGCGCGCAGTCGCTGCGACTGAGCGCTGGGCGTCCCGAGCGCGCCAACGATGTGAAATTGGGACGCGGTGGGATTCGTGAAATCGAGTTCACCGTGCAACTGTTGCAGGTGGTGCGTGGCGGGCAGTTCCCCGAACTGCGTCTGCGCGCGACCTTGCCCGCCCTGCAAGCGCTGGTGCATGCGCGTTTGATGCCCCAAGACACCGCACAAGCGCTGGCGCAGGCCTATGAATTTTTACGCCGCGTGGAACACCGCATCCAATATTTGGACGACCAACAAACCCACCGCTTGCCCAGCGACCCCGCCGATTTGCAATGGATGGCGCGCAGTTTGGGTTTGTCTGACACACCCGACATGCTGCTCGAGTTGCAACAGCACCGTGACCGGGTGGCAGCCGAGTTTGAGCGCTTGCTGGGCCAAGAACAAAGCGCCAGCGATGGCGAAAGCCCAGTCCCCGCCAGCAGCGACTGGAGCGCGTTGCTCGAGGGTTTGTCGCCGCAGTTTCAACAGCGCATGGCCTTGTGGCCGGCCATGCCAAGGGTCTTGGCTTTGCGCGAAGACGCCCGCGAGCGTTTGCTGCGCTTGGTCCAGCGCACACAGCAATGGATTAACCAAGGCTTGATCAGCGAAGAAGCCGCGCTGCGCTGGAGCGATTGGATGGAGCCTTTGCTTCGCCGCGAAACCTATTTGGCTTTGTTGCTGGAGCGTCCCCAAGTGCACCGGCAGTTATTGCGTCTTTTGGGTGCGGCACGCTGGGCGGCCAGGTATTTGCGCACCCACCCAGGCGCGATCGATGAATTGGCCAACCCCGAGGTGCTGGATGAGCGACTCGGCAGCCAACAACTTCGCCAGCATTTGCAAGCCAGGCACGATGCGCTGGCCGCCCAAGGCGGTGACGACGAAGAAAGTTTGCTCAACCTGTTGCGCCGAGCACATCACGGCGAAACCTTGCTGACGTTGGCGCGCGATGTGGAAGGGCGTTTGAGTGTGGAGCAAGTCGCTGATGATTTAAGTTTGCTGGCCGACACCTTGGTTGAGGTCGCCGCCTTGTGGGTTTGGGCGCGGCTGAAAGTGCGCCACCGTGAATTGCCGTGTTTTGCTGTGCTGGGCTATGGCAAATGGGGCGGCAAGGAACTGGGCTACGGCAGCGACCTCGATATCGTCTTTGTCTACCAAGATGATCACCCGCAAGCAGGGGAGATTTACGCGGCTTTTGCCCGCAAGCTCATTCAATGGCTCACCATCAAAACCGGTGAGGGTGATGTGTATGAAATCGACACTGCCTTGCGCCCCAATGGCAGTGCTGGCTTGTTGGTGACTTCTTGGGAGTCATTTGCCGATTACCAAAGTCAGCGCGGCTCCAATACCGCTTGGGTTTGGGAGCACCAAGCGATGACGCGGGCGCGGTTTTGTGTGGGCGATGAGGGCTTGCGTCAGCCGTTTGAAGCCGTGCGTCGCCAAGTTTTGTGTGCCCCCCGAGACCCGCAGGCCTTGGCCCGCGAGGTGGTTGCCATGCGCGACAAAATGCGCGCAGCCCACACCTCCAGAGCCGATGCGTTTGACTTCAAGCACAGTGTGGGGGGCATGATTGATGCTGAATTCGTGGTGCAATTTTTGGTCTTGGCCCACGCCCATCAACACCCAGAATTGGCGGACAACCTGGGCAATATCGCCTTGTTAGAGCATGCCGAGCGCTTGGGCTTGTTGCCCGTGGGCGTGGGTAGCGCCAGCGCTGGCGCTTACCGAGTGCTGCGCCACTTGCAGCACCAAGCGCGCTTAGACGAAGCGCCTGCGCATGTGCCGGCAAGCCAAGTAGAGGTGCAAAAACTGGCTATTGAGGCTTTGTGGCGTTTTGTATTTTCGTGACCAAGGCGCTGGTTGAATAGCCGCTGACAAAGCCAATAGCCAGTGCAGTGCCACCCCAGCTGCGCACCAAGGCCGACTCGGCCAAGCGGTCCATGTCGTAGTCGCCGCCTTTGACATAAATATCGGGGCGTAGCTGCTTGAGGAGTTGCAAGGGCGTATCTTCATCAAACCAAGTGACCAAGCTGACAGAAGCAAGAGCCGCCAACAAAAGTGCGCGGTCTTGCTGAGAATTCAAGGGGCGCTCGGGGCCTTTGCCCAAGCGCTTGGCTGAAGCGTCGGTATTGACACCCACCACCAGCGAAGCACCCAATTGACGGGCTTGCTCCAAGTAGCTGGCGTGCCCTCGGTGCAGTACATCAAACACGCCGTTGGTGAACACCACCGGCCCCAAGCTGCGCAAATCTTGCATCCGCTCAAGTGCCAGTGAAGCTTCGCAGACTTTGTCGGCAAAAGCATGGGGTGCGGTCATGCGCGACGCTGGCGCCATTGCGTGACCTGCGACTCGATTTGGGCCAAGTTGGCGATGACCGACACTTTGTTGGGCGCACGCCGCTGTAACACCGGCGCGCGACCGCCGGCCCAAATCTCGACATGCGCGGGCATGAGGCGGCGCAATTCACTCAAAGCATCCAACACATGGTTGGGGTTTTGGCTCACGCTAAAGCTCAGCGCCACGATGTCAATTTGGTAGGCCGCCGCTGCTTTGATCATGTCGCTCATGGGGGTTTTCGCACCCATGGGCAAGCAGTGACAGCCTTGCAAGCTCAACAGGCATTCAGCCATCAACAAACCCAAAACATGGTCTTCTTGGGGGAAAGTGGTGAGCAATATGCGCGGTTGCCGTTGCGGGGCATGGCTTTGAAGTTGGTGAATCGCCTGTCGCAAAACCCCGACCACGCATTCGGTGTAGAGGTGTTCTTGAAACACCTCGATCTCGCCACGCATCCAAGCGTCGCCCACCATGGCATTGAGCGGGGCCAGTAACTCGATGACAAAGCGGCTTACCCCCATGCTGACGACGGCTTGGTGCAAAAGACTGCGCACGCCATCGATATCGTGACAGCGCAACAAAGTCAAAGCGTCTTGCAAGGCATAGTCAGCGCCCTTTTTGTCTTGCGCCAAGGCCAGTGGAGCGCCAAGCATTGCCTCGGTGATGGTCTGCAGTTGTTCAGTAGACAAAGCCACCACAGCACCTGGGCGGTGACCCGCATCTAGCAAGCGTTTGATGACGCGCAGTTTTTCAACTTGAACCAAGGGGTAGGTGCGCTCGCCAAAACTGTCACGCAAGGGCTCGGGGAAACCATAGCGACGCTCCCACACCCTGAGAGTGTCCTTGCCCAAACCCGTATCGCGCTCGACGGCGGCTATCGAAAATCGCAAATGATTTGAGTCGCCATCGCTTAAATTCATGGGGTTATTTTCATAATAAACAGGGCCGTTCACTTTCGTCATGGACAATAACACGAAACCCTTTTAAGGATGCTCCATGAAAACATTGCACAAAACCATTTTTAACGCCCTGCTGTTTGCCTTCTTGGCAGGTGGCTATGCAGCTTGGGCGGCTGACACCAAACCCGCTCCGGCGGCCCCCAGTGCGGCCGAATGTCCCTCGGTGCTTCGCTACACGGTAGACCGATTGCAAGACGAAAAACCGCAAAACCTGTGCCAGTACGCGGGTCAAGTGGTGGTGGTGGTCAATACCGCCAGCTTTTGCGGCTTCACGCCTCAGTACAAATCTTTGGAAGCCTTGTACGACAAATACAAAGGCAAAGGCTTGGTGGTGTTGGGTTTTCCTTCCAACGATTTTTCCCAAGAACCTGCCAACAACCAAAAAATCGCCGACTTTTGTGAAAACACTTACGGCGTGAAGTTCCCCATGTTCAGCAAAACCACGGTGCGCGGCAGCGATGCCTCACCCTTGTTCAAGCAACTCACCCAAATCACCGACACATCCCCCAAGTGGAACTTTTACAAATACCTGATCAGCCGCGACGGCAAACAGGTGAAGAGCTTCAACAGCAACACCGACCCCATGGAAAAAGCTTTTTTAGCCGAAGTTGAAAAACTGCTTGTCGCCCGAGTGAATTGATGCGCCAACGGGTAGCCGTTATAGGCTCAGGCATCGCTGGCTTGTCTGCTGCCCACCACTTAAACCCGCATGCCCAGGTGAGCTTGCTGGAGGCGGGCGGGTATTTTGGGGGACACACCCACACGGTGGACGTCAGCTTGCCCGACCTCAGTGGCCAAACCGTGAGCCATGGTGTGGATACAGGGTTTTTGGTCTACAACCAACGCACCTACCCGGGCCTGATTGCTTTGTTTGAGCAACTCAACATCCGCACTGCGCCCTCAGATATGTCCTTTTCCGTGCAAGCGCATTGGGATGACAACGGTCAAGTGCTTGAGTGGAATGGCGCCAATTTAAACAGCGTGTTCGCGCAGCGCAGCAACTTGTTCAGGCCGCGTTTTTGGGGCTTGCTGCGCGACATCTTGCGCTTTAACCAACTCGCCACCGAACTGGCCCAAACCGGCCAATCAGATGCCTTGGCCCAGCCTTTGCAAGATTTTTTAGACCAGCATGGTTTTGGCAGCACTTTTCGCAACGGCTATTTGCTCCCCATGCTGGGCTGTATTTGGAGTTGCCCGACCACCCAAATGCTGCAGTTTCCGGTGGCCACCATGGTGCGTTTTTGTGACAACCACGGTTTGCTTCAAGTCAACAACCGCCCGCCTTGGTTCACTGTGGACGGCGGCGCCAAGCATTATGTGAAAGCCATCACCGACACCCTCAGCGATAAGCGCTTGAACACCCCCGTGCTGGGCATTGCCCGTGACGCACAAGGTGTGCGGGTTCGCACCGCGCAAGGGGTGGAGCATTTCGATCAAGTGGTGTTGGCCACCCACCCCGACCAAGCACTGGACTTGCTAGATCAGCCCAGCGACGCCGAGCAAGCGCTGTTGGGCGCTATCAGCTTTCAAGCCAACCGTGCTGTGTTGCATACCGACACCAGCGTCATGCCCCAACGTCGTTTGGCTTGGGCTGCATGGAATTACCAACGCACCCAAGCCCAAAGCGAAACCGCCCATGTGTGTTTGCATTACTGGCTCAATCGCCTGCAGCCCCTGCCCTTCAAGCAAGACGTCATCGTCTCACTCAACCCGGCCACGCCCATAGACCCCGCGTGCATCTTGGGCAGCTACGACTATGCGCATCCGGTGTTTGATTTGCCCGCCATCGCCGCGCAAGCCGAGCTGCCACGCTTGCAAGGTCAGCAACACACTTGGTATGCAGGCGCTTGGATGCGCTACGGCTTTCATGAAGACGGCTTTCAAGCCGGCTTGGCCGCCGCACAAGGTTTGCTGGCGCAGATTAACCACCAGGAAGAGGCCTTGGCGTGAGCCAGGCAACACCGCTGATGGCTTGGGGTCAAGTCCGGCACAGCCGCGCTCGGCCGAAAAGCCATGCGTTTGCCTACCCCACATGGTTTTTATTGCTGCCCATGCGCAGCATGGCACTTGTGGGAGGCGGTGTCTTGGCCTTGAACCGCCGGGCCGCGATTTCTTTTCATGATGTCGACCATGGCGATGGACGTGCGCCCTCGCAAGGCGGCGCTTTGGCTTGGCTAGACGAGTTGCTGCTCAGCCAAGGCATCAAAGATGCCCAAGGCGAGGTTTGGTTGCATTGCTATGCCAGAGTGTGGGGCTATGCCTTCAAGCCGGTGAGTTTTTGGTATTGCCATCGAGACAACGACAGTTTGGCTGCCATCGTGGTGGAGGTGAACAACACCTTTGGCGAGCGTCACTGCTATGTTTTGCACCAGCCCCGCTATGGGCAAACCTTGCATGCCGACAAAGTATTTCATGTGTCGCCCTTTTGCCATGTGCAAGGTCAGTACGACTTTCGCTTCATGCGCACTGTTCATGAGGGCAAAGCCAAAACCGTGGCGCGCATAGACCACAGCGATGCGCTGGGCTTGCTCATCAGCACCAGCGTCAGCGGCAGTCTTCAGCCCCTCACCACAGCCGCGCTGCGCACTGCCTTGTGGCGCTACCCCTTGCAAAGTTTTGGCGTGATCGCGCGCATCCATTGGCAAGCGCTGGGGCTGTGGCTCAAGCGCGTGCCGTTTGTGCGCAAGCCCCCGCCTCCCGAACAGTTTGCCACCCGTGGTGGTCTGTGAATTTTTTGTCTCAACGCCTATCAGCTTAACCATGCCCAGCCTGCACTCCACCAACCACACCGCCCCCCTCATTTCAAGTCCCGCCGCACCCATGGCGGCACAACGCGCTTTGCGCATGCTCGAATCTTTGACGGTGGGTGGACTGAGTGTCGATCTGCCCGATGGACGACAACAGACTTTTGGTACCGCCCAAAGCGGGCCACAAGCCAGCATCCGTATCCACGACTGGCAAGTGTTTGCGTTGACCATGCGCTCGGGCGACATTGGTTTTGCCCAGAGCTTCATTGACAAGCAATGGGACACACCCGACTTGACCAGCTTGCTGCAACTGCTGGTGGCGAATCGACGCGTGATGGACGATTTGATTTTTGGTACGTGGTGGGGACGCTTGGCTTACCAAGTTCGCCACTGGATGCGGCGCAACACCAAAAAGAACAGCAGTAAAAATATCCACGCCCATTACGATTTGGGCAACGGCTTTTACAGCCTGTGGCTAGACCCCAGCATGTCTTATTCCTCGGCATGGTTTGATAACGACTACAACCAACCCCTTATCGCAGCACAACATGCCAAAGTACGTCGCGCCCTGCGCATGGCGGGGGTGCTTGCGGGTCAGTCCCAGCGTGTGCTTGAGATTGGCTGCGGCTGGGGCGGCTTGGCCGAAATTGCTGCCAAAGAATGCGGCGCCAAAGTCACAGGCATCACCCTGAGCCCTGCACAGCTGGCCTATGCCAGCGAGCGCCTCGGCGCGCAATCGCTGCACGCAGATTTGCGTTTGCAAGATTATCGCGATACCAACGACGGCCCCTACGATGCCATTTGCTCCATCGAGATGATCGAAGCCGTGGGTCGGGCTTATTGGCCCACTTATTTCCAAACCATTGCGCGCTTGCTCAAACCCGGCGGTCAGGCTTGCATACAAAGCATCGTCATCGCCGACGACTTGTTTGAGCGCTATGCCTTGGGCACCGACTTCATTCAGCAGTACATCTTCCCCGGTGGCTTCTTGCCAAGCACCAGCCAGTTCAAAGCACAAGCGCAAGCCGCAGGCTTGCAAGTGGTCGACAGTTTTGCCTTCGGTCAAGACTATGCAGAAACCTTGAAGCGTTGGCGCGAAACCTATATACAGAGCTTGCCGCAGATGGGCGACTTGGGCTTCGATCAACGCTTTGAGCGCACCTGGGTGTTTTATTTAGCCTATTGCGAGGCCGCCTTTTTGGAACGCAACACCGATGTGGTTCAGTTCACTTTGCGCAAACCCGCATGAGCGACAAGCCAAGCGGGCATGTGACTGCCATGGCGTTGGCTCGCTTGGGCCTACCCGCTTTGCCCTTGGCCTTTGTGGCTTTGCCCTTGTATGTGTTGTGGCCGCATCACTTTGCTACCCAGTTTGGGGTCTCGCTTTCTTTGATCGGTGGCTTGTTGCTGTTGGCACGCGCCTTAGATGCCTTGATAGACCCCAGTCTGGGTCACTGGCTAGACAGTTGTTATGCGCACAGCCCGGCGCGTGTGCTGCGCCGCTGCTACTTGGCCGCGCTACTTTTGGGTTTGTCTTTCATCGGCCTGTTTTTTCCGCAATGGCTGCTTGGGCGCGATGTGGCGCAAGCCGATTTACTGCTGTTGGTGGGCGCTTTGCTGCTGGTTTGTTATCTGAGCTACAGCGTGCTGACGATTGCCCTGCAAGCTTGGGGCGCTCGATTGGGCGGTGACGCTGTGGCACGCAGTCGATTGGTGGGTTGGCGAGAGGGCTTGGGCTTGGCAGGCGTGATCTTGGCCTCTGTGGTGTCGGGCTTTGCCGGTATACCGGCGTTGGTGGCACTGTTCATTGGCGTGCTGGTTGTGGGCATGCTGTCATGGTCGGGCGCGATACAACCGGCGCCCAGCCCGAACACAGATCAAGTCGGTTGGTGGTCTTCGCTTTTACATCCTTTGAAAGACACAGCGTTTCGCGGCTTGCTTGGGGTGTTTATGGTCAATGGCATCGCGTCGGCCATTCCTGCCACGCTGCTGGTGTTTTTTGTACAAGACCGCTTGCAGCTTGACGCGCAAATGCAGGCGCAGTTCTTGGGTGTTTATTTTGTGGCTGCGGCGCTGTCCATGCCGCTTTGGCTGCGCGTGATTGAACGCTTTGGCTTGCTCAGCGCTTGGGCCGCCGGCATGGCCATGGCGGTGATGGTGTTTATCTGGGCCTTCGCCTTGGGCGCGGGAGATGTGTGGGGATACACCGCTATTTGCGCACTGTCGGGTCTGGCTTTGGGTGCAGACTTGATCGCGCCAGGCGCTTTGCTCAATGGTGTTTTGCAAAGCCGTGGCCCGCAAGACAGCCATGCAGGCGCCTATTTTGGCTGGTGGCAAGTAGCTACCAAGCTCAATTTGGCGCTGGCCGCTGGCATCGCTTTGCCTTTGCTAGAGTGGCTGGGCTACACCCCTGGCGCGCAAGACCCCAGCGCCTTGGCAGCACTCAGCGGGTCGTATGCCTTGCTGCCCTGTGCTTTGAAATTGGTGGCGCTGTGGCTTTTGCTCAGTGCTGCGCGTGTAAAACTGATGAACAAGGAGACAGTATGAATCGACGTTTATGGTTGTCTGCGGCCACGGCCACCGCTTTGGGTGCGAGTGGCTGTGCGGGCCCCTCTTTGAATGACTATGCCCAAGCCCAGCCGGTGCTTGATCTGAAAACATACTTCAACGGCGTGATTGACGCCTGGGGTGTTTTCACCGACCGCTCGGGCCGCGT
>Ga0209442_1001294_pt1 | contig 14330 bp, 13 predicted proteins | sample LauGreSBDMM110DD_2_FD_187565 | JGI IMG/M metagenome (GOLD analysis project Ga0209442, IMG submission 187565) | Freshwater lake microbial communities from Lake Michigan, USA - Sp13.BD.MM110.DD (SPAdes) (version 2) | ecosystem: Environmental > Aquatic > Freshwater > Lake | place: Lake Michigan...
ACCCCGCAGCGCGTGGTGGGCGCGGGGTTGCATCGCTTACCTGTGACCAAGCGTTTTGTGCGCTGGCGCCAACTGCTGCTAAATCTTTCTGTTCAATTGTCTTCTTCTTCGCCGCCATGATGCCCTTAAATGATGGGTAACGTGGTTCGTTGATCTTTTCAACAACGCTAATCACGCAAGGAAATGCCGCAGAGATTTGATCAACGCCAGCTTCAGTTACGCGGGTAATTGCAACTGATCCTGCAGGATCAACTGTTACCTTGGAAGCGAAAGTTAACTGTGCCCAACCCAAGCGAGCGCTGATCATCGCTGGTACAACGCTCATGCGCGCATCAGTTGATTCAGTTCCACAAATTACTAAGTCATAACCGCCATCTGAAATCACTTTGGCGAGAACTGCAGATGTTGCGAGCGCATCTGCGCCGGCGAGCGCGCCGTCAGTTACCAAGATTGCATCGTTTGCACCCATAGAAAGTGCTTTGCGAACTGCTTCAGTTGCGCGTTCTGGTCCCATCGAAATCACCGTGACGGTATTTGCGCCGCCTTCTTCATTGCCGCCGTGAGCTTCTGCGATACGCAGCGCTTCTTCAACGGCATATTCATCTAGATCATTAAGTACTGCATCAACGCTTTCGCGATCGAGTACTCCATTGACCATCTTCTTCTCGGCCCATGAATCTGGAACCTGCTTTACGCATACGGCGATCTTCATAGCGCAGATGTTACCGACCAGTAGACTTTTCCGCTAGGGCAAAACCCTCAACCAATACTTCATCTTTCCTTTGCCAACACTTAACCTCACAGGTTCCATTAAGTCGGTTTTAACCTTCAACCTTCTGACCATGTTGGAATTTAGAGAAGCGTTGGAAGTTAAAGACGCCAACCCGCTACGAATACTTGTCGTAACAGAGGCCTTCCTCCCCCAAGTAAATGGCGTAACCAACTCAGTACTTCGCCTTCTTGAATTCTGCAGATCACAAGGACATCAAGTGCTGGTAATTGCACCTGAGAGCGAGAACGCGCCAAAAGAATATTGCGGATACAAGATTAAGCACGTTCCAAGTATCGACATGAAGAAGTTGATTCCGATGGGACTTCCGCAGCGAACTCTCGAACCATTTATCGAAGGTTTTGCACCAGATGTAATCCATCTAGCTTCACCAATCTTCTTAGGCCATTACGTTGCACGGTTAGCGAAGAAGGCCGGCATACCAACTGTTTCGGTTTATCAAACTGATATCGCCGGCTTTGCTCGTCATTACGGTTTAACAATTGCGCATGCGACTCTGAAGCGCTGGGTCGCACGAATTCACTCGACTACCGACCTCACCCTTGCGCCTTCATCTTGGGCTTGCCGCGATCTTGAAAACTCTGGAGTTAAAAATGTAAAGCTCTGGCAGCGTGGAGTAAACATTGAAAACTTCCAGCCTTCTAAATTTGATGCAGATTTCCGTAGCGAACTTCTTATAACTCGGGGCAGAAAACCGTCACCTAAATATCTAGTTGGTTATGTGGGGCGTCTTGCAAATGAGAAGCGAGTAAGTGATCTAGAGGTTATCGATCGCCACCCAGATTTCCAATTGGTAATTGTGGGCGATGGACCTGCGCGAGTTAAGTTAGAAAACGATCTTCCCAACGCAATCTTTGTGGGATATCAATCTGGTGCAGACCTAGCGCGATATGTAGCAGCACTTGATGTTTTTGTTCATACCGGCAAACATGAAACTTTCTGTCAGGCTATTCAAGAAGCACTTGCCTCTGGAACAGTGGTCGTTGGCCCCGATACCGGTGGCCCTACAGATCTAATTGAACACGGTAAAACCGGGCTTTTAATCGACACTGCAAACTCACATGAACTTTTGGAATCTGTCTTCACTCTTGCCGAGCATCCAGCGCGGGATCTAATGGAAGAAGCTGCACGTAAATCCGTAGAACATCGAACATGGGATCAGATAAATGAAGAACTTATTAAGCGCTATCGAGAAACTATCCGCGTTGTTGCATCACAGAAAGATCTGGTCGCATGAAGATTATCCACATCGCCAATTTCTATGGCCCTAAGTCGGGTGGCATAAAGACCACGCTTCATAATCTCGGTACTGGATACACAAGCCAGGGCCATGAATTTACCTACATAGTTCCCGGCGCTGGTCTGCATCACGAAAAGACGCCGCATGGAACCAGAATTACAGTTCCATCTCTAGTTATTCCCTTTACAGGTGGATACCGCATCATTAAATCAAATCGTCAGATCAGAAATATGTTGCTTGCGCTTTCACCTGATCGCATCGAAGTATCTGATCGATTTACTCTTTCCAGCGTTGGACGATGGGCAAAATCCCGCAAGATCACAACTTTGGTATTTAGCCACGAAACTTTGCGTGGGTTAATCAAGACTTACCTACCATTTTCGGCCAAGAAGTTCGTTGCCTGGCATAACCAACGGCTAGCCAAATCATTTGACTATGTAATTGCAACAACGAAATTTGCCTCTTCAGAATTTCTCGCCATAGGAACTAAGAACTTAATTCAAGTTCCATTGGGCGTTGACCTAAAGACCTTCTCACCAAAGAATCGCGATCTTGAGCTTCGCACCAAACTATTAAAGGGTGGCGAAATACTTCTCGTTCATTGCGGAAGGCTTTCACCAGAAAAGAAACCAGAGCGATCAATCCAAGCGCTGCGCGAGCTGTTAAAGCGCGGAGTAAATGCGCGTTTGATCTATGTTGGCACTGGACCGCTACATAAGAAACTTTATGAATCTTCCCGTGATATTCCCGTGACTTTTCTCGGTTATATCTCCGATAAGAAATATCTCGCCTCTGTTGTTGCTTCAGCCGATATCTCAATTGCACCTGGACCAATCGAGACTTTCTGCTTATCGGCCCTTGAATCTTTAGCCAGCGGAACACCGGTTGTTGCCTCGGCAACAAGTGCGGTCGGTGAATTCCTCCTCATTGACAGTGTTGGCTCTGCAGATTTCGTTGGGCAAGTGGCGGCAAATAACGGATCTGACTTTGCTGATGCAATCGAAACGCTAATTGGTAAGTTGAAGACAGATAACACTTTGCGCAGTCGTTGCCATCACCAGGCAGAGAACTTCCCTTGGTCTTCAACTATTTCGCAGATGCTTTCACTCGGTAAGAAGCCAAACCTCCAAGTTCTGAGAGCGGCTTAACAATGAGCGCGCCGCTTACCTTTGCTGTGATCGGCGATAGCGCTGCATCTGGTGTTGGAGATTCTGACGGCCATGGCAACAACCTAGGTTGGAGTTACCACCTAGCTAAATCTTTTCAAGAACCACTGATCTTTATCAACGCAGCTCGCCCGGGCGCAAGGTCGGCTGAAGTATTAGAGGAACAACTTCCCAAGATTTTGCTCCATAACCCAGATTTAGTAGCAGTTGTTGTAGGTGGCAACGATCTCTTGCGCAGTAACTTCAACCCACAGAAGTTTGCAGAGAATCTGCGAAAGACTTTGCTAGAACTTGTGTCTAGGGGTTGCACGATTATGTTGCTTGAACTTCATGATCCAACCAAGATCGTGCCTATGCCATATCTAATCGGGAGAATCTGCCGTCGCAGAGTTGCCGCGGTAAATGCATCGACAAGAGCGCTTGGCAAAACTTTTGGAGCAGTACTCATGGAGACTCGCTCGCTTCAGGATATTTACGCACGCGAGAAATGGCATGTGGATCGTATGCACCCAAGCAAACTAGGCCATCAATTTATCGCTGCACAATATGCCAACCTCTTAACCCATCGTGGTTATGAGATCGGTGAAGTTAAGATAGATGCTGTTAACAACCGAAGCCGTCGTGATTCAGTAATTTGGATGTTAAAAAATGGCACCCCATGGTTTTTAAAGCGCAGCGTTGATCTGCTCCCTGGGCTTCTCGTGCTTAGCGCTGCTGAGATAATCTTCATAATTCGCCAGAAATTTGCATTTCTAGTTTCCCAATTTAAAGGCTTACAGGGCAAGATGAGCCCATGTTGCCAGCCGACCCTCGAACACTCGGCGCCACACTTACAGATGGTGGAGCAAACTTTGCAATCTGGTCTAACGCCGCAGATGCGATCGAGCTCTGCCTCTTCAATGAGGTCAATGGCAAGTTAGTTGAAACTCGTTTTGCGATGTCGCATCGCAATGGCCCCATCTGGCATGGCTACTTAGCCGGAGTAAAGGCCGGACAACGTTATGGCTACCGCGTCTACGGTCCATGGCAACCTGAAAACGGTGTGCGCTTTAACGCTGCAAAACTTTTGATCGATCCTTACACCCATCAACTAGATGGCCAATTGGAATATGTTCCGGAAATTTACGGGCACGTGGCAAGCGACGCAGTTGGAAGCGGCGATAACACGGTGCGCGATGATCGCGATAGCGCGGGCTCTGTTCCTTATTCTGTTGTTACACACCATCCGGTGCGCGAGATACATCGCCCGCTTGTTCCTTGGGCAAACACTTTAATTTATGAAGCACATGTTCAAGGTTTAACGGCTAAGAATGAAGAGATCCCGGCGGATGAACGCGGGACTTATAAAGCACTTGGCCATCCCAGCACGATTGCGCATTTGAAGAAATTAGGTGTTACCGCACTTGAACTGCTGCCAATTCATTCTTACTTAACCGAACCATCTATCTGGGACCGCGGCCGGAAAAACCATTGGGGCTATAACGCAATTGCCTTTAGCGCACCGCATGGCGCATATGCCGCGACAACGGATCCGATTTCAGAGTTACAAGAAGCCGTTGATCGCTTACACGAAAACGATATTGAGGTAATTCTCGATGTCGTTTACAACCACACTGCTGAAGGCGGAGTCGGTGGACCAACGCTATCTTTTAAGGGAATCGATAATAAAGCTTGGTATCGCCAAGATGGCCAAGGAAATTACATCGATGTGACCGGATGTGGAAATACCTTAGCGAGCAGTAATCCACATGCGGTGCGCCACATTATTGATTCACTTCGTTGGTGGGTAGAAGTAATTGGCGTAGATGGCTTTAGATTCGATTTAGCAACGGCGCTTTACACCAGCGATACCGCCTTTAATTCATCGCTGATGTCCGCTATCGAATCTGATTCAGTACTTCGTAATTTCAAGATGATCGCTGAGCCTTGGGATGTAACTCGTTATTCGCTAGGTGATTTCCCGCATCCGTGGCGCGAGTGGAACGATGCTTATCGCGACTCGGTGCGCCAGTTCTGGTTAGGTGATTTAGCGCGCGGTTACGGCGAAGGCGTTGCTGATATCGCATCGCGCATCAGCGGCTCGAGCGATATTTTCTATTATCGCGGGCCGACTTCATCAATTAACTTCATCACCGCACACGATGGCTTTACCTTGGCTGATTTAGTTATGTACCAAGATAAACACAATGGCCCAAACCAAGAAGATAGCGCGGATGGAAATAACGATAATCGTTCTTGGAACTTAGGCGTTGAGGGTCCAAGTGATGATCCGAGAGTTAAAGCTCATCGACATCAATTAAAGAAATCAATGGCGGCCACGCTGCTTCTCTCTTCTGGTGTGCCGATGATGACGATGGGCGATGAAATCGGCCGAACTCAAAACGGTTCCAATAATGGTTACTCGCTGCCACGAGATATGAGCCCGCTTATGGAAGATAGCGAAGCGAACTTCATGGGCGGTTGGGCAAATAAATGGAAGTTAAATGAAGAAGAGCAGGATCTCTTCGATGCCGTTTCTGAGCTCTCCCACATTCGTAAGCAGTACCTAGAAGGCGTCGCGCACGAATTCTTTACCGGCACAGTTGATGCCGGAACAAAGCGAAAAGATATCGCCTGGTTTTCTCTTGGCGGTCATGAGATGCACGAGGATCACTGGCAAGATGGCGAAAAGCGAAGTCTGACTGTATTTATCGAAGCGGGATCAGAACGCGGTTTACTGTTGTTACTTAACTCTTCCAAATCACCAACACCATTTACTTTGCCCGATGAAAACTGGGGACACTCATTCCGCAGAATCTTTGATGCTGCAACTCCGGTTCAGACGCATGAGCCGATCATTCGTCCACCCGCCAGCAAAGTAGATGTGGCAGCGCATTGCGCGCAGGTGTGGCTAGTAACACGCAATTAATTTTGCATTTACTCACGCTATAAATCGCTAGGTACTAGGTAGTAAAGAGTGGGCTCACCTAAAATCTGAGCCATGCTTGCATTAGTTGCTCCCGGTCAAGGTGCTCAGACGCCAGGGATGTTGGCTCCTTGGATTGAAGAGCCTGCAGCCAAGCTCCTCGTGCAGCAATGGTCGCATGAGATAGGACTTGATCTAGTTCGCCTTGGAACAACCGCAGATGCTGATGAAATTAAAGACACCGCAAATGCACAACCGCTAATTGTTGCCGCTGGTTTGCTTGGTGCGCGCGCACTGAATAAAGGAAATAGCTTTGCATTTGTCGCAGGTCATTCAGTCGGTGAAATTACCGCTGCTGCCCTAGCTGGAGTTATTAATGACCTGGATGCGATGAAGTTAGTACGCGCTCGTGGAATTGAAATGGCGAAGGCCGCTGCAGTTAAACCAGCTGGTATGGCGGCTGTCTTAGGTGGAGATCGTGAAGTCGTGCTTCGCGCAATTGCAGATCTTGGTTTAGTTGCTGCAAACGATAACGGCGCGGGACAAATTGTTGCTGCTGGAGATTTAGATGCACTTGCGCAATTAGCGCCCGAAGGTGCACGCGTGCGCGCTCTTGCTGTCGCTGGTGCATTTCACACTTCCTACATGGAACCTGCGGTTGCACCGCTTCGCGCACTTGCCGCTTCACTTGAAGTTCGAGATCCAAAGTGTGGCGTTGTTTCCAATAAAGATGGTGCGGTAATTCGCGATGGACGAGAAATCTTAGATCGCATCGTTGCGCAGATCTCTAACCCAGTTCGTTGGGATCTATGTATGACAACGCTCTCCGAGAACGTATCTGGAGCGCTAGAAGTTCCACCTGCCGGAACCTTGGTCGGTCTCCTAAAGCGCGCAGTGCCAATAGTTGAAACTTTTGCGCTCAAGTCAGTTGCTGATCTTGCGCTAGCTGATGAATTTGCGCTGCGACATAACCAAGAAGTAAGTAATTAAGAGTTAAGGTAGAGCGATGTTGATCAAAGTAAAAACTGGTAGCGAGAGCACGATTTTATCGGTCGGTGCTTATCGCCCATCTCGCCTTGTTCCAAATTCGGAGATCGTAGATTTAATTGATTCCAGCGATGAATGGATTGTGCAGCGCACCGGAATTGAATCTCGTCGCTTTGCCAGCGCCGATGAATCAGTTGTCGACATGGCGATCGGTGCAGCAGAACAAGCGCTAACTCGCGCCAAACTCACAATAAAAGATATTGATACCGTCGTTGTGGCAACAATTACTTATCCGCATCAAGCACCCTCTGCGGCTACAGCGATTATTCAACGGATGGGAAATCCAACTGCGGCTGCGCTCGACATAAGCGCCGCCTGCGCAGGGTTCTGTTACGGCGTAGCCATGGCACACGACATGGTGCGCTCCGGTAGCGCGAAGAAAGTTCTCGTAATTGGCGTTGAGAAGATTTCAGATTTCACCGATCCAACTGATCGTGCAACGGCATTTATATTCGCCGATGGCGCCGGCGCTGTCGTAATTGGCGAATCTAATGAGCCGGGCATTGGTCCGGTTGAATGGGGATCAGACTCTGAAAATCGCGATGCCATCTTGATGAATCCATCATGGATCGATGTTCGCAACACTGAAACTCAGTTAACTAAGGCAGATGTTAAGTGGCCGAACATTACGCAAGAAGGTCAGAAGGTTTTCCGCTGGGCCGTCTTCTCAATGAGTAAGGCAGCGCTTAAGGCAGTTGATTCAGCCGGCTTATCTGTAAATGAGATTGATGCATTTATTCCGCACCAAGCAAATGTGCGCATCATCGAAACTATGGCGAAAGAGATGAAGTTGCCAGAGTCAGTTGTGGTTGCAGATGACATTCGCACAAATGGAAATACCTCTGCGGCTTCAATCCCCCTTGCGATGGATGCGCTGCTGGCAAAACACCCAGAACTTCACGGCAAGATTGCGCTCTTGATCGGATATGGCGCAGGTCTCGTTTACGCGGGGCAAGTTGTGAAATTACCCCCTAAACCATAATTTTCTGGCGATAAGCCTTCGAATTACTAGGAAGTAGCGCATCTAATCAGAGAGAATTACAACCTGTTGGACTCGGATGAGAAAAGCAAGAATTAATAAAAGAAAAGGAATAAACAAATGGCACTTTTAGCCGCAGATGTACTTGCAGGAATCAAAGAGATCGTTGAAGAAGTTGCTGGTATTCCAGCTGCATCAATCGAACTCGATAAAAACTTCACTGACGACCTAGAAGTAGATTCACTTAGCATGGTCGAAGTTGTAGTTGCCTGCGAAGAGCGCTTTGGCGTGAAGATTCCTGACGAGAAGGTAACTGATCTTGCAACAGTAGGAGATGCAGTTAACTTCATCGTTAGCGCTGCCGTATAAGTAGTTTAAATGTCTCAACGTCGCGTAGTCGTCACAGGTCTTGGTGCAACTACTCCACTTGGTGGAGATGTTGCATCGACTTGGGCTGCACTAATCGCCGGAAAGAGCGGAGTCCGTCTTCTAACTGAAGATTGGCGCGAACTCTTGCCTGTGCACTTCGCAGCGCGCGTTGCTACAGAACCTGCCGATCAGATGGAGCGCGTTGAGATGCGCCGCCTTGATCGCTCAGAACAATTTGCTCTAGTTGCATCCCGTGAAGCCTGGAAAGATGCAGGTACGCCAGATGTTGATAAGGAAAGACTCGGCGTCGTAATCGCCTCTGGCATTGGTGGCGTAATTACCCTGCTCGATCAATTCGATAATTTGAAAGAGAAGGGTGCGCGCGGAGTCAGTCCCCACACCGTTCCGATGTTGATGCCTAATGGACCTGCTGCAAACGTTGGTCTTGAACTACAAGCCCGCGCCGGAGTCCACACACCTGTTAGCGCATGCGCATCTGGTGCTGAAGCAATTGGTTACGCACTTGAAATGATCCGCTCAAATCGCGCCGATGTAATTGTTAGCGGCGGCGTTGAAGCGGCAATTCACCAACTTCCGATGGCTGGCTTTGCTGCGATGAAAGCGCTTTCTACCCGCAACGATGCGCCAGAGCGCGCATCGCGTCCTTACGATGCTGACCGTGATGGTTTTGTACTCGGTGAAGGCGGCGGAATATTAATTCTTGAAGAGTACGATCACGCTAAAGCACGCGGCGCCAAGATTTACTGCGAACTAGTTGGCCAAGGGCTTTCCTCAGATGGTTATCACATCGCAGCTCCTGACCCAGATGGTTCGGGTGTACAACGTGCAATTAAATTTGCACTTAAAGATGCCAATCTTTCGACAAAAGATATTGTTCACTTAAACGCTCACGCAACCTCAACTCCAGCAGGCGATGTTGCTGAAGCAAATGCGTTGCGCTTAGCCCTCGGTGCAGATTCAGACCATGTTGCGGTATCGGCAACTAAATCAATGACCGGACATTTACTTGGTGGCGCAGGTGCAATCGAATCTGTCTTTATCGTTAAAGCGCTGCAAGAACGTCTTGCTCCCCCAACAATTAATATTGAAAACTTAGATCCAGCGGTGACCATCGATGTGGTTCGTGACACTCCACGCTCATTGCCTGCTGGACAAATCGCTGCGCTCAATGATTCCTTCGGTTTCGGCGGACACAACGTTGTATTGGCTTTCGCAACTCTATAAACTCAAAGTTATGGTTCACCAAGAAGTTGATCCGCGTGATCCGCTGCTTCGTATCCAGCGCCTGCTAGATCCCGGAACAGATTCACTACTTGTCGAACGCACTGATTGCGGAATGATCGCAGCAACTGGTGCAATTAAAGGAAATCGCGTTGTTGTCTTTGCATCCGATGCCACAATTAAAAGCGGCGCACTCGGAGTAGCTGGCTCCAAAGTTATTGTCGAAGCCTATAAAGAGGCGATGGCTAAACAGTTACCGATTATCGGTATCTGGCACTCAGGTGGCGCGCGTTTAAGTGATGGCGTTTCATCCCTCGATGCATTCGGTGAAGTCTTTCAATCAATGATCCTGGCAAGTGGTCGTATCCCACAGCTATCTCTTGTGCTTGGACCAACTGCAGGTGGCGGCGCTTATGGACCCGCACTTACCGACATCGTTGTACTTGCACCCGAAGGTCGAATCTTTGTAACTGGCCCAGACGTTGTTAAATCGGTAACCGGTGAAGATGTAGATATGGCAGCCCTCGGCGGCCCCGAAGCGCACAGCAAAAATAGCGGCGTTGCACATGTGATCGCATCCTCTGAACAAGAAGCCTTTGATGAGATCCGTGATGTCACCGCGCTCTTTGCCAATCAAGGCCATATGGATACAGATTTAGAAGATCTAGATCTTTCAGTCTTTGTTCCACCAGTTTCTAAACGCAGTTATGAAGTCCATCCTTTAATTGATGCGATCTTGGATAAGGATGGCGAAAAGTTAGAGCTGCTTCCGGTCTGGGCTGAAAATATGACAACGGTGCTGGGTCGCTTTGGCGGGCGCAGCGTTGGCGTTATTGCAAATAATCCAGCGAATATCGGTGGAGTTTTAGATTCAGCAGCTGGCGAGAAAGCAGCGCGCTTTGTGCGCACCTGCGATGCCTTTGGAATTCCGCTAATTGTTATCGCCGACGTTACTGGTTTTCTACCTGGTGCCGGTCAAGAGTGGGAAGGTGCGGTGCGACGTGGCGCTAAGTTGTTGCACGCCTTTGGTGAAGCAGTTGTCCCGCGCGTAACTTTAATTACTCGTCGCGCATACGGTGGCGCATTTGTTGCCATGAACGCTAAATCACTTGGTGCAACGCGAGTATTTGCCTGGCCTAACGCTGAAGTTTCGGTGATGGGCGCAGTTGCTGCAGTGCGTGTTCTGCATCGTCGGATACTTGCCGATCTTGCCCCTGAACAACGCGAGGCGATGGAGTTAGAACTTGCTGCAGAACACGACAAGATTTCTGGTGGAGTTGCCCGCGCTGTTGAAATCGGTGCGGTTGATGAAATTATCGATCCAAAGCAGACCAGATCTGCACTTGCTAGAACTCTTGCTGCGGCGCCACATCGCCGCGGTGACCACGGAAATATTCCGCTCTAGGCTTAGATTTATCTCTTAAATTGTTCGTTTACATAACCTGAAGGCATTTTTGTATCGTGCCCATCAGGTACGCCGATTCGCTCAATAATTTCTTCATAACCTTTGTACTTGCCCGCTAATTCAGCTTTAGTTACGCCGCGGAAACAGGTACCGATAAATCCTGGGGACATGGTGCATGAGTAAAAGGACCACTCTCCGCCAGGTGCGACTTCGCCGGCTTGAACAACGCCAGCCTTAATCGTGTGCTGCATAACTTGTCCTGCAGCAACATCGCGGCCTAATGTAATTGTGCGTGCAGTTCCATCTTCATGAAATTCATAAAGCGCAATTGGATCGCCTTCATAAAAGTGCCAGACCTCATCAAATTCCAAAACATGCGTGGTCGAGATACTGATTGGATCCTTCAGATATAGACCCAAACCTGCCGTACCAGCAGGGCCACCTGCTTCGGTCTTAGCTTCAGATATATATGTATTTATAAAATAGGTACCTTCAACTGGAAGTGGTTTCATCCCAAAATAGTTGATGAGCTCCTGTGCACGAGAATTCATTAAAAAACTTTAGCCGTTTTTGACAGTAAAGGTAACTGAAACGGTAGATGTAACAGTCTTCTTGATCGTGGTTGTGTCATATGCGCCGCCATCTGAAGTCATAGTTGAGTCAGGTGTGGTCACCTGGAACACACCACTCTTAACTCCAGTCACGACACCTACGCTGCTACCAACTGCCTTAGTGATTGCATCTGCGCGAACTTTCGCATCTTTCATCGCTTCTTCCAACAACTGTGGGCGAAGTTCAGCCAAAGTTGAGATGTAATACTGCGGGCCGTAGTTATTTACGTTAACGCCAGATTGCAAGATGCTTCCGATCCCTTGCGAAAGCTTAGAAACTAATTGAACATCTTTGGTGCGTACGGTGACATCGCGACTTGCGCGGTAATTTAGGATGCGGCCAGTTGAATTTCCGTTGACCCATTCTTCTTGGCCATAAGTTGAAACTGGTCCCAGAGTTAGAGCCTCTGATGGGATTCCGCCATCAGTTAAATACTTAGTAACTGCCTCAACATCGCTTCCGACTTTTGAAACTGCATCCGCAACCTTAGGGCGCGAAAGTGAAACTGAGAGAGTCCATACGGCGTTATCGGCAACGGCTTCAGTGCGCGCCGAACCAGTTACAACTATTCCGCTATCAGTGCGCGCAGAAATGCCCCAACCGACCTGCATCAACCCGCCGAATAAAGCAACAGCAAGTATTAACGCTGCTGCAAAAAAGGCAATTGCTTTACGGCGTTCGATTTGGATAATTGGGCTCTCTGGGATTGTCATGGCTTAAGTATATCTACTTCAAATACTTTAAAAAGAAATCTATATGGCCCGGAGTTGAATTATCTGATCAATTTCCACTTCTCTAAATGGGGCTAACTCTCTTTCCCATTGATTTCCCAGAATTTCATCGATCGCATCGCGAATTGAAAGATCGTCAAAGCCTTTGGCGAGCGCCTCCGTAATTTGATGTTCAGTCACAACAATATTTCCAAGTCCATCAATACTTGCGCGATGAATGCCGAGCTCGGGAGTTGATCGATAGAACTCTCCCCCGAGTTCGGATTCTTCGCGAACTTCAAATCTCAAGTAGTGCCAGCCACGAAGTGCAGATGCAATCTTCGCAGCGCTTCCTCGCACATCTCGAAATTCAACAGTTGTTCTATATGTCCCCGGTGCACATGGTTGATCACGCCATTGCAAAGTTAGCCAAGTGCCTAAGATTGATTGCAAGCCCCATTCAATGTGCGGGCGCAGCGCATTAGGTGCGCTATGTATGACAAGTAAACCGGCGACAGATTCCTTTAAACGGTCTCTGTTCTGGCCAGATGGATGTAGCTCTTGCATTTACAAACTCCTAGTAAGTAGCTAGCAAGACCGCGCTATGCGACCTTCCCCAGCGGCATAAACGCTTGCTATTTACTATCTAGATACCCAATTTTGCTCCCTTTAGGCGTAACTGTCTAGACCACAGTTAGGTGTACTCGTGTGTAGGCAGTACCCTTTTCCTTAGTCGGACGCTTAATCAGGACCCGTTTCATGGCAGTAGTGCTTTGCTCGGTATCGCTGGCGCAAGAGGAAGACCGTGTTTGAGGATTTCTTAAACACCCACATATCGAAGGAAAAGTAAAACATGGCAACAGGTACAGTTAAGTGGTTCAACTCTGAAAAGGGTTTCGGTTTCATTGCAGTTGATGGTGGCGGACAAGATGTATTCGTTCACTACTCAGCAATCCAAGGAAACGGTTACAAGTCCCTTGAAGAGGGTCAGTCAGTTTCATTCGAGGTCGTACAGGGTCCAAAGGGTCCTCAGGCCGATGCAGTGAACGCTAACTAATAACACTTAGTTTACTAAAATCCCTCATCGCGAAAGCGGTGAGGGATTTTTTTATTTAAAACTTATTTCTTTGGAAGCGGTGGAATCTCACCGTTCTTCTTCAGCGCTGCAGCAACTCCTTTAACTGGCGATAAATCTTTCCCACTCTTCCAAGCATCTAAATACTTCCAAGGCAGAACAACCCCGCGTCGCACCCACCAAACATTTGGTTGCGCAGGAGTTGGCCAAGAAATTCCAAAGTGAAGATGTGGCGAAGTGCCTCGTGCGCTGCCCGTGGAGCCAATCTTTCCGAGCAACTGACCGGCAGTTACCGAAACTCCTGGCTGTATATCCGCAGCAACTGAAATCAGGTGCGAACCATAATAACGAACGCCATCTTCACCGATTACAGATACATACAAGCCACCGCGATCAATACCTAAATTGGTTTTGCCACTCCAATTATCTTTACGATTTACTTCATCGACAATTCCATTTACGGGAGATACGAATTTGCAACCTTTTTTAGCCAAAATATCGGTGGCTGCATAATCGTGATGGGCGCGCGCATAATTAACGGCGCAATCGGCAACTGGAAATAGGTAAACCGGCGCAGCGCTTGCAGGCTGCACTGAAATAAGTGTTAAAACTGCAACCAATAAAATCTTCAATTTAGCGCCTTTCGATCCAGACGTGCAGTGACAGCCATGTGTGGAACGGTTAACGCCCAAACAATTACTAGCGTAATCCATAAGAATTGATCACTGACTGAGCCACCACGGAAAGCTATGACAATTCCGGCGACCACGAAGGTTCCAACAAGTGCCGG
>Ga0209442_1001299_pt1 | contig 14275 bp, 20 predicted proteins | sample LauGreSBDMM110DD_2_FD_187565 | JGI IMG/M metagenome (GOLD analysis project Ga0209442, IMG submission 187565) | Freshwater lake microbial communities from Lake Michigan, USA - Sp13.BD.MM110.DD (SPAdes) (version 2) | ecosystem: Environmental > Aquatic > Freshwater > Lake | place: Lake Michigan...
TTTCTAACTCCTTAAAAATAATGCCCCCATTGCTGGGGGCTTGGGGTTAGGCTGGCACTGCCAACGCAAACGCGCTAGAAGACAGAGCTGCACCAGTAGTAGCGGCTGCACGAAGTGCGGCAACGCCGTACAGAGTGTCCGATGTAAACAAAGTGGCAAGGTAGTCTTGCTTGTACTGTGTTTGTGAACGGATACCAATTTGCTCAACCAGAACCATAGCGTCTTTGTGACCCATCAAGCAAATACGATCAGTAGTGCTGTTACCAGCGCCAGTATCAGCATTGCTAGATGTGAACACAGGAATGCCATACAAGTTGCCGATTTCACCAGTGCGGATCGCATTGCCATTGCCCACAAAAGCCTGTTCCGTATAACGGGAAAGACCCATCAGCGTGTTACGGCTAGATGGAGGGATCAGGAAAAAGCGATTGTCCATAGGAGTATCGTTGTCATCCAAACGCTGAATAGTGCGGCGAATTGCAGCATCAGTCAATGCGCTTGCATTGGATGTAGAACTGTTGTAAGCAGTAGTACCATCACCGCCGATGAAGGCTTTGCTAGTCGCAGTGGCAGTTGCGTAGTCGTTAGTACCGACAGTAGCACCGTTAAACGCACGACCCAATTGGATCAAGCTAGTGTCTACTTGCTTGGCAAGCGCATAGCCAGCGTCAGCAGTGTAGAACTGGCGCAAGCTGTTCAGGGCTTGTGCTTCAACGATGTCCTCAATGAAACGTGAATATTCAAAGTGCTTGTTAATGTCCACTTTAATCTCTGTTTCAGTATCTGCAATCAGAGTGACGGCAGTAGATGCTGCTTTCGCTGAAGCTGAACCACGGGTAGGTGCAGGGATGTGAACCGCATCGCCCTTCTTGCCTTTAAAGTTCATTTTCATAACGATGTTAGCCAGAACAAGATTTTTCTTGTAAGCGGCGATGATTTCATCACTCCAAATTTCGGGGATGAACGTTGCTGCGGTGGTTACTGTTACCGCTGGGGTAGGATATGCCATGTTAATTCTCCAGTTAAATTATCGAACACGACCCTCGGCGTAGGCTGCGAGTATTTCATCATTCAGCGATTCGTAACGCGAAGGGTCAGTCATTTTGAGACGAATAAGGTCGGCCCGTCTGTAGACTCGTTTTGAACTCTCGCCAGAGCCACCAACATCAACTTGCGCCGCTTTCATGGTCTTGGTTCGTGCAGCAGTCTCTGCTTGCCCCGATTCCTTGGCCTTGATGCCACGCAATTCTTTGTAAGTGGACAACAATTCATTTGCCGAATCAAAATCAAAATCACCATCTGCTCTTGCATAGAGTCCCAAACGAATAGGTGAAGACTTCACCCACTCCTGAAACCCAGTATCGTTGACCACTTGAGAGTAGTCAGGATGCTCTGCATTGAGCCTTTGCTGAATCTGCATCTTTTTGAAATCTTGACCCGCTTGTCGGGCTGCGAGAACATCTGGATGTTTATCAATCTGGCCTTGGACTGCTTTTTGAGGGTTTTCAAAAAAGTCAACTTCCGGTTCAACCTCTACTTGTTGCTGCTTAGAACTGAGGTTCTGCTTTAGTAATTCATCAGCGAGTTTTCGTACTTCGCCCACTTCTTGGGCTTGCTTGCCAATTAGCTTTTCAGCTTCTTGGTGCATCCGTACAACTTCTTCCAAACTTTTAGCCCTGTACTTGTCAGGAAGTTCAGTAGATTTTTTTTCCTCGATTTCGAGTTCACCTAGCGGCTCTTGTTCTTCGTCAATCAACATAATTTTTTCCTGCCAAAAAGGTTCTAGGATAATTCAACTCGGCTTGCGCTTATGAGTTGGCTTTACGCTCTGCGCTTAACTTTTCACGGTGCTTTCTCTCGAACCTTCCATGCTCTGATGGAAACGTCCCAGACCACCCCTCCAAGTTAAACGACGGAGCGCTTATGACACGGGAGGCGAACCCCCCGCATCCACACAGCACACTGGTAGTCTCATAAACTTCCAGCGCCTCTGTGCGTTGTCCACAATCGCAGACAAATTCATACATTCTTTTCATTCAAGTCCTCGTATGCTTTTTCGCTAACGCTTTTAAGCGTTTGTAGCCAAATCAGAATAGAAATCTCGCCTTTGCGAAATTGTAGTCTTTTTTCGTCCACAATTGTAGAGACATTGTTTAGCTGAATGAGCATGTTGTCAACATCCTCCATCAGGTCAGCCCAGCCTTGGCGGGAGAACAGGTCAAACCGGTCTTCGTAGTATTTTTGTAGTTCTGGGTTCATTAGTTAGCCTTTTTAGCATTTACCGCCACATGTTTTTATCACCTCAAAGATCAGCCAGCCTAAAAAGCCCATAAGAGCGCCAAGCACTAAGACCATGAGAACAAGCGTGATTAGCTCATCCATTTCTTTCTTTTGTCTCTCTGCCGCCTCGCGCTCCCGCCGTGCATCGTGGGCGGCTTCTTTGTCTATGCTATTTGCTCGGGCAATTATCTTTGACCATACATCCATTTTGTTGCTTTGGAAGAAAAGCATCTTGATTTCTTCTTCAAACGCTCTGGCCTGTTCGATGGCAAGCTCCAGCTCAATGGCTTTACCCATTGCAGATCCTTTAAAGCCCTTGGTCTTAGACTGCTGAACAACCTTAATGGCATCTGCTTTAGCGCTGAAAAAGCGTCCAAGTACAGGCCCAAGACTTTCTACGTCTTTTACGGTCTGTGCAGCAGCCTTTACCAGCTTAACCGCTGTTGTAATTGCTGCTAGCGCTGTGAATGGATCAATCACTTTCCGCTACCTTTTTAGGTTCAGGTTTGCTTTTTTCCCGCCACTTTAAGCACCAGACCTGAAGCCTATCAGAAGACCATGACCACCTGACGCATTCATAAACTGGGGCCGGTGCTTGCGCCACTGGCGGTGGTGGCGGCAGCGCGTCCATGATTACATGAGTATTTTCTTGATCAGTTCAGCCGCAAAGCCTGGCCCGAGCAGCGTCACCGCAATCAGCGCGTAAAGGATGTATTCAATGCGGCTCATGCGCTTGCTGCCTGACTCAAAGCTCTTTTGGATTGCCTCGTACCTGATCGCGCAAATCTCTTCGTGCGTGGCTAGCTTGGCGTCTGTAGCGTCTATCTGGTTCATGCTGCGGCCTCTGGCGTGTTGCCCTCTGCCAGCCATGCAAGGTATTGCTGGTAGTCGGTGTTGGCTGGGTCAAAGGGGATAAAGGCGGTGTCTGACAAACGGATAACTCTGTCTGCCAATTCGGTAGTTCCGTATCGATAAAATAGTTTGTACATTTATAACTCCGCACTTGCTGTGTAATTTGTGAAGTTAGATTCAGATGCCGCTGTAGCACCATCAACATCAATACCTGTATTTAAAGCCGTTCCAAAGAAGGCCACAGTTCCACCACCACCTTGAGTGCCTGTTTCAGTTGGCGTTGCTCTCATTGTTACAGTTCTTGGAACATATGTTCTGCGTGATGTTGTCGTACTGTTTATGAGGTATCCCATAATTCGATCTGTCTTTTGAAAATACCTTTGACACAAACTAAACTCCGTCCCAAAAGGCCGATAGTCAAACGATGTGGCTGTGCTGCCTTTTTCAAGCTGTACGCCTGTGATGAACCAAGTTGCGCCGTTTGTGCCGACTACTGATGTTGCGCCTGTAGCTGACGCGTAAAAAGTACCGGCCCATGCTCCAGCAGTTCCTGAGTATGTAGTTCCAGTCCCTAGGCTGAAACGAATCTGCAACCCGATTCCATTGGTTTTAAGCCATGTACCACTTGTATCTCCAGCAATAGTTACAGTCTTGTATTCATACGTATTTGCAACCGAAATTGTATATGTGAACGGATACGATCTGTCGTTGGCAGAATTGTTAACTGCGCCGCCAAAAGTCCCTGTAAGACTTGAGCGTACCCAAAAAGACAAGGTAACTGTTGCAGCCCCTGCTGCACCCCATCCCAAATCAGCTACGTTCAAACCTTCAATTGGCTGTTGGAATAAAAAATATTCACCAGCACCTACGGTATACGCAGATGAGGAAGTAATTAGTGCAGAGTTTATAAATCCCGTAGGGGCTGTTGTGCTTTGCTGCACAGTAAATTTGCTATTAACACTTCCGCCGCACTGCCAACGGTCTACTGTGTACGGAAAAGCCGTTGTTGCAGTAACACTCGCCCCAGCGTTCCTCTGGTCAATCACCATCGCCGAATTTATGAGCCGGTTCTTGAAGCCGAAGCCCGTGGCAGCGGTGTCCTGTACGCTGTTGTCGTTGAAGGTGACGCCATCTGTTCCGCTGATTGATACGGTCATGCTAGTTGCTCCATAATTGTCTTCAACGCGGCTACATCAGCTGCAGCGTCAACAACGGTCTGCATGTCAGCGTACTTGGTGCGAATAACAGCACGGGCAGCTTCAGCAGCCACTGCTTCAGATGGGATAGTGGCCTTCACATCCAGCGGTGCAAACTCAGCAGCACGGGCAACCCTACGCGCATCATGCGTGATGGCCTTGGCTTTAGTTAAGTCGATTACGATGCCCATGTCCACGCTCCTCTGAATGTACGATCTTCTGGAATGTCTGCTGTATCCACGATGGCGTATTCAGCGCCCTCTGGGATGTCTTTCATGCAGGCTTCAATGGTGTCTGCGGGGACAATAACTGCCACGCCGCCGTCTGGTGTTTTGTAGATGATTCTTTGAGTCATGGTGTTCTTTCAGCGGAAAATAGCCACATTAACAGCGTCATAGTCTGTTGTGCCACCAGAGGACTGAACATTTCGTGTAAAAATAGAGGCAGAAGAAGTGCTTCGATTAAAGAGACAAACAACGCCATTATCAGTACCGTCATTATCTTTTGACCCTGCTGTACCAGTAACAGCAAAATTTACATCAGGCATAGCAGTCGTAAAGTTTACTGTGTAACTGCCCGTGGTATTGTCAGTAATACTCGACACATTCCCACTTCCCCGAATCGCCACAGTACCTTGACCATTAAAGTCCACCCATGCGCGGCAACCAAAGGCAGTGGCTACTGAGCCGTAACCTGAGTTCATTTGAAAGTTGCCGCTGGAGTCGATACGGGCGCGTTCTGTGCCAGCGCCAGTGTTTGTTATAAACCGAATTGCGCCTGTATCAGTACCCGCCCATACATTCAAATTCTGGCTGCTGTCAAAGTCAATAAGTGCAAGACGGCTTGATGCTGTATCGTCAAGCCTAATTGACGGCGCTGCTGTTGACGAAAATGCACCTGTGCCAGCGATAGTTAGCTTTCTTGTTGGCGTAGTTGTACCAATCCCCACATTGCCGCTGGCATCCTTGTACACCTGACCAGAGCCGATGTTTAGAATGGCCGCTGAGTCTGTAATTAATGTTGCTGTCTGGTCAGGTAGTGTCAGCGTCCTGTTTGTGTTTGTGACAGGGGCTAACAGGGTGACCGTACCAGTGCCGGTAGCACCCCCTTGAACGGCTAAAAGTGACATTATGCTGCTCCTTCAAGTGCGGTGATGCGGGTTGTCAGGGCTGTGATGAGGGCTTGTTGTTCTTGGATGCACTTCATCAGGGCATATTGCAAGTCAGTTTGGTAGATTGCCTTTAATGGAATTCCATCATCAGGTGTTTCTCCAAAACCAGAATCGTCAATTAACTCAGGAGCAACAGCTTCAACTTCTTGGGCAATCACGCCCAAGTTCAACAAGTCGTCGGTCTGGTCTTTGTATTTGAATGTGCGAACAGGAATAGCACAGATTTTTGTAAGGTAGTTACCAGCGTTTTCAATATTTGTTTTGGTGCGCGCATCAGATAAATTGGCATTGTTTGCGCTGTAATTTGCAATACCCCCATTTGACCGCAATAAAATCCGGTCAGTTGTGGTATCTCCACAAGTCATAAATCGTGAAGTGGCATCGTTTGGAGAATAAGAAAGGGTGGCTTGTAATACAAACGCAGAACCGCTAGTAAGCGTGTTTTTAAATATAAACATTTGCGTTCCAGCATTACCCCCGTTTACTTGGAATCTGGTATTAGCTTGGTCTGCACTCGTAGTCCCCACCAGCAAGTTACCGCTGGAGTCGATACGCATGCGCTCTGTCGAGACAGTAAAAAACTTCATGGCATCGCTGGCATGAGCATAGCTAATAGCCCCAGCATAATTTGCTGGGCCTGTAGTTGAATCACCCCATTGAATGTAGTGTTCTTGAGACGGGCCAGCCCAAAGTTGCACACCGCCGCTAGTAACCCCCGCAGAACCAACAGAAAGGTTAATTGTTCCTGCGTCACCGGCGGCTGTAGAACCAATACACAAATTACCTGCGCTAGTCAAACGCATAGCCTCCGCACCACCCTCAGCAAAAGCAATGGTGTCAGCCGCAGGGAAGAAGATGCCTGTGTTGGTGTCGCCTGTAGTGGTTATCGCTGGTAATGCCGCTGTGCCAGCCGCAAAGGTTGTAACGCCCGTCACAGCTAGGGTCGTTGCAATAGTCTCAGCCGCAGTGTTCACCACGCCTGGTGTGTTAATTCCACTTGTTCCGTCAATAGTTACTGCCATATATTTCCTTAAACCACGACCCAGCGTGAACCGCTGGAGACTGTGACCACAATGCTGCTGTTAACTGTTACAGGGCCAGCGCTCATAGCGTTGTCGCCCGTAGCGATGGTGTAGTTCTCTGCAATTGTGGCGCTGTTGACCACAATGCCGTTTGAAGCTCTTGGTGCTTTGACACTCAACTCGCCGGTAGAAGGCTTGTATAAATACTGCGCGTTGCTTGTGAAGATCGTTGTTGGCACACCGCTTGTTGCAGATGCAAACAAGGGAAAGAGATTGCTTGCCGTTGTGGTGTCGTTGCTGATTGTTGCACCAGCCGTCCCGTTGGCGGCCGCAGTGATCAGACCCTTGGCATTGACCGTGATGTTTGCGGCCGTGAACGAGCCAACATTGGCGTTGACAGTTGCCAGTGTGCCAGCAGCAGTGACGTTGGTTGATCCGTCAAAAGACGGGCTGGTGTAGGCCAAGTCACCCGTAACTTCAATCGTGCGGCCTGTAGTCAGAGTGGCCGCGCTGCCGGTGGTGCTTTGGTTCAACGTGGGAATATCAGCTGCAACAACAGCGCGGAATGTCGGTACACCAGCAGACCCGTTGGGTGCAGCCAAGACAAAGTTGGCCGTCTTGGATGCGTAAGGATTGAGCGTGTCGCCGTAGCCCGAGGCCAAGCTGATGGCAGGGGTCGTCCCGCCACTAGATACAACGGGTGATGTTCCAGTCACCGAGGTAACAGTACCGACAAACTGGTCAGCAGATGAAATTGTAAAGTTAGGGTAAGTACCAGTGATCGTAGTTGTGCCGCCTTGGGTCAAGGCCACCGTCTGATCCGGTGCTGTATTGGTAATGGTCAACGTGCCGGAAGTTGTGATCGGGCTGCCTGAAACACTGATGCCTGTGCCGCCAGTAGCTGCCACACTTGTGACTGTTCCAGACCCGCCGCTTGCGTTGATTGTCTGATTAGGCCAACTGCCGGTGATCGAGGTAATGTTTGTACCAGCTACCAAGCTGGGCGTTGCTGTTCCTGTACCACCACTAGCCACCGCAAGAGTGCCAGCCAAGGTAATCGTGCCGGTTGTGGTGATTGGCCCACCACTTGTTGTCAGACCCGTAGTGCCACCAGATACAGCGACACTTGTTACTGTTCCTGTTCCAGCACTCACATTGACAGTGACATCATCACCAGAGGCAGTAGCGGTAACAGTCGCGCCAACAAAGTTGATGTTCTTCACACCCGTGGAGATCGAGCTACCCTCGTCTTTAATGCCAACCGCCCCGTTGGTAGACATGGTGCTGATAACTTGTATCTTTTGCGCCAAGTCGGGAGATACAACCTCACCAACATTGATCTCTTGCCCAGTAGACAAAGTAATGATTAAGCTGCCATCAAAGTCAATTTTGGCGTCCGTGACAGAAACACCATCTTGACCATCTACACCGTTTATGCCGTTCAGCCCATCAATGCCCCGAGCGCCTGGCAACCCATCACGACCTGGCCTTCCGTCCTTACCTTTTTGCCCATCTACACCGTCTTGCCCATCACGCCCATCTTTGATATTGGCAACCCGCTTCTCAATCGCCTTGCCGGTTTCGTCGTACCTCGCCCGAATGTCGGACTCCATCTTCTTTAGGGCTTGCAACACCAAATTGACATTGACCGCAATCTTTTGCTTTTGGACTTCCTTGCTCTCAGCAATAGACTTATGAATTGACTCAAGCGCTGCTAGCTTGTCATCGTCAGACATTGAATCGAGATCAATCATTTCAATGCTCCCGACAGTTGGTCAAGGAACTCGTTCTCGACTGAGCGTAGATTCTCTTGTTTGTTTGCCATCTGCAACTCAACGATCTTGGACTTGTTCTTGATGTCAGCTTCTTTGAGCATCAACTCAGCAATCTTGACCCGTTTGTCAAACTCTTTACCCTCATTGTCATCTGGTAAATTTTTTGTCAGCGCCGCCATAGTCTTAGCTTGCGATTCTTGCGGCATAAGCTGCGTTTCCACCGACAACTTCTGTGCTTCTGCCCGATTCTGTTCGGCCTGAGTGGTGTTGACCGCAATCTGAGCCTGTGCTGCTTGTAAAGCCAGTTGCTGTTGTGCTTGTTGAAGTTGCTGGGCTTCTGGGTTGGGCTGGCTCATCTGGTCAAGCGCCGCAATCATTTCATACCTGTTAGACAGGCTGGAATTGGCAAAAATGCCCTTCAGAATGATCGGCAGTACGGGTGTATTAGGACCAAGCGTCTGCAACAGACCCACAAACTGCTGCTGCTCGTACTCTCTAGCAATAATGCCTAGCGTAGCCGTCGGGACAAACTTCATGTCTACCGATGGATAGCGCTCTGGGTCGAACTGCATGTACCTGAACGCCGCCTTTTGGATGAACGGGATCAAGAAATCTTCTTGGAAGTTCACCAGTGTGCGTTTGTACTTCTTGATGATCGTGGCGACTGCCATTGACATGCCAGCACCGTCCCGATTGCCTTGGCTAACCATGCCTTGACCATCCATCGTGCCGGTGGCTTGTAGCAACATACGCTCAAACTCTTTGGCCGTGTTCAGATTGTTAAGACTTGTCTCGCCAAACTTAAAGGGGTAGAGAATTTCAGCAGGGTTGCCGTTGACCAAGAACGCTTTGCCAGGTTTCACCTCAAACTTAGCGCCCCGTGGAAGGCGAGAAGCGTCCAAACCTATCATTGGTGAGGTAGTTAAAGCAAGAGAATCCAGATGGCTACGCACTTGAGCGTCAATCGCCTTCTGCATGTTGTAGGACTTCTCCACCGTCCCTCGACCCAACAGCCGATTTGGAACGGTATCGTCCTGATAAGACAGAACCGGACGATCTTTCATCATGTACGGGTTTTCTTCTGCCTTGAGCAGCAAACCCTCGTTGGCAATCACCACAATGGCTTCCACCATGTTAGAGTAATCATCAGCAACCGAATCTTCGGGGAACAATTCTTCTATTTCCTCGTCCTTTTCGGTCAAGTACTCTCGCGGAACAAGGCCGTAGTACGTCAGCAACCGAACTTTTCCATCTCTGTACTGGCTGACCTCTTGGGTTGGCTCAAGATCAGTGTCCTCATCGCCCGTGGTGATGTTTACTTTGCGGTAGATGCCCTTTTCGATGCCTTCAACTACTTTGTGGATGCTGACAAACTTCTCAATTGCCACACCCATGCAGTCATCAATGCTTGTCCCATTGGGGTCGAACAAGAAATTCTTAGGGTTAACAGGAGTGATCTTCACCGCAATGCGGCTTTTTTCTACTACACCAATGGCAGCTTGACCCATCTGGCCTGGAATCGGCTGGGTGGCTGGCTCAAAGACCTTTTCTTCTTTAACAACAATCTCGCCGATGCCCGTGCCATAGATTTCAGCCATCAACTCGATCTGGTCGATAGCTTTTCTGATTTTGTCTTGCTTGAAGTCTTCCATCAACTGAGCTTTGAGCGTTTCCACATCCAGAGGATTGCCGTTGACATCTTTAAGATCGTCTTCAATGTCAAAGAACTCGCCCTGACCAAAGATAGCTTCCATGATTTCAGCATGGCGGGTTTCCACCGCTTGTTGCGTAGCAGGGGTCACGATGCGTGATCGCTCAGACTCTCGCGTCTTGTCCTCAGCCGCCCATTCGCCACGGAAGATGCGCTCGTATTCTAGGTAGTCGGGAAGAAAGTTCGTGTCGCGCCAGTCGCGCCAGCGGTCACAGTGGTCAACGACAAAGGAGGTTAGCTCTTTGTCGTTCTCTGTTGGTTCGTCGAACTCATTTTGATCCATAGCGTTACCTCGTTGTGTCGGCTATTGTATTGGCAAATTTATAGCGGTCGATAGGCAAGGCTATCAAAAAATGCCGGTGCTTGTTGATTAAATTGTTGCTGGATCATGTTTGGCTGTTGCATCTGAGTATTTAAGCCAGGGAAGCCCATACGGTACTGCATCATTGGTTGAAGTTGCTGCCCAAATAAACCACCAAAATTTTGAGCACCACCTAATCCCATCAGCGGGTTATAAAAAGGTGGCTGTTGCATCATTTGGAATTGACCACCAAATAGTCCAGCGCCAATTGGTTGCGGCGCATACCCCATGTTTTGTTGCGGGGTTGTTTGGTTTCCCCCGATTGCGGCTTGTGGCATCCCAGTTAATTCTGTAGTTTCTGGTTGCCCTGCGGGGTTCATAAAATCCAAACCATACGCAATGTTTTGAGCGTTACCTCTTGGATTAACCCCAGCGCCCATTGGCCCTGATGTGCCTATCGGCCCACCATAATTCCCGTATATGTCTAAGCCAGTCTCAGGATTCCAAGACGGGCCTGTATCGCTCCACCACGCAGGTGTGTTTGGGCCAGCCCGTGACATTGATCCCTGAACTGCCTGTGGAGAACCAATGGTGTCAAATTTTCCGGCCATTTTTAAACCCCGCTTATTACGTCCATCGGCTCCCAAGCATCGTCATCATCTTGCTCAAAGTAGCTTGTCACGGCCAATTGGTCGATATATGACAGCGCATCCGGCAAGTCATCATGCACACCCTGCGAGGGAAACATCAGAAGTTGGTCAGTAAAGTCTGCCCAGTCTTCTTCGCTGTTCAGGATGACTCGGCCATGCTCAAACCTTCCTTGAAGCGACCAGATGATTCTATCTGTTTTCTTACGATTGCCGTGGGTTAAATCGACAATGTGGCTGTAGACATTGTTTTTTCTCATCAAATCACTTAGATACGGCAGGACAGCGTTCTTGAGCGCCCCCCTCTCAATCCCGATAGACAAAGGCCGGTACTCCCTCATCGCCATCAGAATCTTGGAGGCTGTCTCACGGATGTCCCATCTACCGTGTTCAATCTCTTTAACCCACCATTTACCGTCTTCCGTTACCTTGACCACCGCAATGGCAGATTCATCCAGCCGCTTCTTAGCATTGGCCGCTTGTTTAGCAACCTCCTCGAATCCAGCCAAGTCCACCGCCACGAAGTAGCTGCCGTGTTCAGGCTCTACCCCATATTTGATCCACTCTTCTTTGAACACATCCGCGCCAGCGTTGCTAAAGGACGCCATGTACTCTTGCTTAAATGAAAAGCTAGACAGGGTTTTCTTTGCGCTTTCAATCTCCGTCGGGTCGATCAGGGGGTTGTCAGCAGTGGTGAAGTGCCAGGATTTCCAGTCCTCGTCCTTTTCTGCTTGTCCCAAGTTGTATAGGTCATAGAACCAGTTTCGGCCCTTTGGAGTGCCGATAAACATCGCCCGACCCTTTCGGTCTGACAGGGAGGCACGAATAACTTGTTCCCAAGCCTCGGGCTTGATGTCGGCGACTTCATCAAGAACGGCATAGGTCAATGAGACTCCACGAAGGGTATCTGGTCTATCAGCCCCACGGACGTAGATACGCGCCCCGTTGATCAGGGTAATGTCTAGGTTGTTGACATGGCTAGACTGGATGACCTCTCTGCCCAAGTCCAAAAGCAAGTCCCAAATGATCTGTCTTGACTGCCCCATAGTGGGAGACACGTACAGCACAGCCGAGCCTTGTGGACAACGTAGTCCCTCAATGATTAGGGTAGTAGCCGCCAGTCTGCTCTTGCCACACCGCCGTCCGGCTGCAATGACTTTAAACCGAGTTGTGTCTGTATAGACCTCTTGTTGCCAGGGAAGGAGGGAAAAGTTTAGATCAGACATCCGTAATATCCTCTACAAGCTGGGGAGGCGCTCCCAACCCCGTGATGTTGATCGTAACAGCAGACCTCTGAGACTTGTCCTTCTCAAACATAGACATAGGCAACGTCCTGTCAAGACACATCTTTAACGCAGCCATCTGACCGGGGTGTTCATCATTGAGCGCAATCTGGATCACCTTTTCGGCCACGTCCTTGCCGCCAGACCTGATCATCAACTCTTTCAATTCCTTGATGCGTTGGTGATCCGTTTTGGGCAGCGTTGCTGGCGGGTTGTCAGCGTAGCGCTGGATTGTCATCTTGATTGGCCGGCCTCTTTTTTTCTTCTCCACTTTTGCTCCTTTTGTTCGCGCGATTGTAGGTCATCTGGCCTGACCACAACAGTTGGTAGCTGTTTTCCCAAATTGCCTTTTTCAGAGGGTAGGGGGCTCCTGTAAATTTTACAAGTTAGCCAGTACCCATCCCCCCCATGATGTTAGCTAGCGCCCACTAACATTAAGCTCGCGCATGTGGCTAAATGCTTTAAGCTTGAAGCAAAAAGCGTGCTAGCTCGAAGCAAAAAGCGTGGGGACTTGCGGGTGCTTTATGCCGGTACCAGGAGGGCTTACAAATTTAACTGCGAATCGTTCTCATTAGCAATTAATATCCATTCGTTAACATTGTCACCAGGGCGAAACCCTGCATTGTACAGCGCAGCATAAATTGCGAGCATATCCCGGAAACCCTGCGACAAGTCACCGGCGCCCGCAGCTAGCAAGATAGCGCGCTCGTCATCCTTAAGGCGCCGAAAAAAATTGACTGTATCGAGCTTACAAGGTCTAGCCATAAAATCCTCTGTGGGTCATTGTGCCCCATTGTGACCGCATTTTAAAACCGTTCCGCTTCTTCAGCGTTCCGCCATGTTCTGTATATATTATATTATTTATATATTTATAAAAGCATAGGGAACAATGACCACAGAGTGCAAAAACCTAGCATTGGCGCGGCTTCGCGCGCGCCCCATGCGCCGCCATTTCATAGGGCACATTACAACCCACATGACCCACAAACTGTACGCAATTCGTTTACATAGGGTTTTTGGTCCGTATCGTAAGCTATTGATTTACAACGATATTTCAAAAGCTGGCACGATTCTCTTATGCTATATATATGAGAGGGTAAGATTTTTAACGCTACTTAAAGGGGCAACATCATGGAACATCAGTACACAGTCACTCTTTACCCGCACGGCAACGCCGCCGCCGTTGGCATCGTGCAATTGTCGCCAGCGACAAATTATGGCTACTGGGAATTTAAAGACGGCAGCGAGGGCGGCGGTCTATGGTTTGAGAATAACGAGTTAATCGACTTCGACGGCCACTATTTATTGCCCGCCAAAGTCGTGACCGCATTGCGCGATCATGGCTGTATCGTTGATGACACATTTAATTAAAGGGGCAACACCATGAAAATCGGCGACATCATCACAGCAACAATTTATGGCCGCGCGGTACGCTGCAAAGTCTTGGCTATCCATGCGGCGGGCACTGTTGACGTGCAGCGCGCGGACGGTCAGTGCTTCCGTATCTCAGGACTCGCAGCATGAACCGCAACATTTTCACCCGGCGCCATGTCCTGCGCGCCGCTATCCTTAACGCTGCCGGCGCCTTGGCGCTGGTGGCCGGCGCGCTGGCGCTCATGCTGGCCTATTTTGATGTACTGGTGAAATAACATGCAAAATTTTCTAGGCTATATCGCATATGAGGGTCCGTCGATCATCGACGGCGCGCCCATTGTCGTTATTGTGAACAAAATCGACGGATCCGAAAATGCCAAAACCGGCGCCATTGTGCAGAGTTTCATTATTCGGGCCGACGTGGCGCCTACTGATGCACTGAAAACCGGCGCCGACGCTAGCATATGCGGCGCATGTGTGCACCGGCCATTGTTGGCCCGGGATAACGGCGCGGCGCCATGTTATGTCAACGTCGGCCGGTCCGTGCGGGCAGTTTATGAAGCGTACCGGCGCGGCCGCTATACAAAGGCGGACCCGGCCACAATTGCGCGCGCGTTAGCGGGCAAAATTGTCCGGCTTGGCACGTACGGGGACCCGGCGGCC
>Ga0209442_1001300_pt1 | contig 14273 bp, 17 predicted proteins | sample LauGreSBDMM110DD_2_FD_187565 | JGI IMG/M metagenome (GOLD analysis project Ga0209442, IMG submission 187565) | Freshwater lake microbial communities from Lake Michigan, USA - Sp13.BD.MM110.DD (SPAdes) (version 2) | ecosystem: Environmental > Aquatic > Freshwater > Lake | place: Lake Michigan...
TAATCAACCATCAATGAACTTGCCACAATTAATCCAGGTTTTCTACCTAAATTTTTAGTGACAACTTCATAATCTCCGCCACCACTTGTATATGCTCTAACGTTCTGACGGTATGACATAATTACAACAACCATTATTAATGCAACTGCGAGTGCGATCCAAATAGTTGAATTAATGAGTGCAATTCCGCCAACAGCAAGCACAATTAATATTTCTTGAGTCGCGTATGCATTGGAAGATAAATTTGATGATGCGAAGACAGGAAGAGCAATTCTCTTAGGCAATAAAGTGTCACCTAATTTGTCGCTTCGAAGTGCACGACCTAATAGCAAACGCTTGATTGAAGTTGTCAGATCAGCCACAATTCCTCACATTACGCAACAAACCTGCTCGAAGCCAATAACCACTCCACGAGTTAAGACAGATTTACCTGTAACGTGATGGTTAACAGCTAGCCGCTCAAAGGAATATTCCCAAGTGCACGTAGTGATTATGGGTTGTGGACGAGTGGGCTCTGCCTTATCACTTCGTCTAATTGAACTTGGCCATTCAGTTGCAATTATTGATAAAGACGAATCTGCGTTCGTAGCTCTGGGTGAAAATTTCCCTGGACAAAAAATTTTAGGTGTTGGATTCGATCGTGACACTTTAATTGAGTCTGGGATAGAAAAAGCGCAAGCATTTGCTGCAGTTTCTTCCGGTGATAATTCAAATATTGTTTCTGCAAGAGTTGCTCGAGAAAACTTTAACGTTCCCCTAGTTGTTGCCAGAATTTATGATCCACGTAGAGCAAAAGTTTATGAGCGTTTAGGGATTCCAACAGTTGCAAGTGTTGCTTGGACAACTGATCAAGTATTAAGAAGATTACTACCTTTAGGTGCCCAAGAAGAATGGCGTGACCCGAGTGGAAACGTTGTCTTGGCTCAGGTTTATTTATCTCCAAAGTGGATTGGGAAAAGAGTTGGGGAATTATCGGAATCAGCTAAAGTACGAGTTGCGCTGATAAGTAGATTTGGTGGCGCAATTTTGCCTAATCGTGACACTGTTTTACAAGAAGGCGATTTGATTCACGCAATTTATGAAGTTAAAGATAGAGACTTAGTTGAAAATGTATTTGCTAGCGGACCAAAGGAATAATTAAATGTTGATTGTTATTGCAGGTGCAGGAAATGTGGGCCGCGCTATTGCAAGAGATTTGATAAAAAACGGACACGACGTGACTGTGATTGATGACGATCCGGAAGCAATTGCAAGTGCTAAGAAATCTGGTGCCAAAACAGTTCTAGCTGATGCTTGTGAACCAGATGCACTTGATGAAGCCAATCTTTCCAAAGCACAAATAGTTGTGGCTGCAACAGGAGATGACAAAGTCAATTTAGTTGTTTCACTACTTGCGAAAACTGAATACGGTGTGCCCAGAGTAGTAGGTAGAGTAAATCATCCAAAAAATGAATGGCTATTTGGAGAAGCATGGGGTGTAGATTTTTCTGTGTCTACTCCACAGATGATGACAGCTTTAGTTGAAGAAGCTGTAACAATTGGGGAACTAGTCAAATTATTTTCACTTCGCCAATCTGGTTCTGATTTGTTAGAAGTAACTCTTCCTAGTGACTCACCAGTAGTTGGAAAACGTGTTGGAGATGTTGAGTGGCCAATAGATACAGCACTCGTTGCAATTTTGCGTGATAGAAAAGTTATTACTCCTCATCCTGATGATCCATTAGAGGCAGGAGATGAATTACTTGTGGTGGCAACAAGTGCGCAACAACCAATATTAAGGGAATTACTTTGCTGTAAATAGTTTTATTTTATTTTTGCTCTAGCAGTTTGCACAATCTGATAAGTCAACCAAACAGAAAATAAATAAAGTGGCCAGCCCATAAATATTTTTACAGATCCAAGTAAAGCAACACTGTCATTTAAGTACAACGGGATTTGAACAACCAAGCGTATTCCAAATACCGCAACCCAAATCCAAGTCACAATTGTGTAAGCCCGAACCAACAATGGATGCTTTAACCAACCTGAGGTATCCCCTACTAAGGAGCCAACCAAGTAACCAATCAATGGTTTCCTAATTAACACGGAAACTAGCAATGCAAATCCGTAAACTGCATTAGTGATTATTCCAGTCAAAAAGAAGTTACTGGCATCTTTTGTTCTCCAGGTTATTAAGACAGAAATTGATAAACCTACAAACCCACTTAGTACTTGAGTTAGAGGCTTTCTTTCAATTAACCGGATTAACAAAAGAATTCCACCAAGAATTAAAGCAGCAATTAGTGCGTTATTTAGATTTTGCTGAAAGACAAAAATCAAAATAAACAGCATGGAAGGTAAACCTGAGTCAACTAATCCGCGCCAGCCACCAATTGCCTTACTTAATAATTCTTTTTCACCCATATTTTCATTAGTACTCAATTAACGCGCCTCATTACTTAAGATTCTATAAACTGGATTATGTAGGCAAGGTTTACCTGACAAAAAGGTGATTCGACCTTCTACTTCAATTCTGGTTCCAGGTTCAACACCTGTGACGTGTTTACGTCCTTGCCAAATAACAATTAAACTTCCCGAACCATCAAAGACTTCAACTTCATAGGTTGGCACTTGAGTATTTGGGCGAACAGTCGCAGATTTAACAACACCTGTTACTTGAATTGTTTCACCACGCTCCACTTCTTCAATAAGAGTTGATCCTCTTATTTCAGAGTTGAGCGATAATTCATAAGCTGCTAACTCTTCATCAGAAGCATAAAAACCTCTCAACCAAGTTTTAAATTTAGAAGCTTTTTTCATTCTCCAGTTGATCCGTATCCACCAGTGGCTCGTTCAGAGTCAGGCAGTTGATTAACAACTTTAAATTGTGCATTCTCAACTTTCTGAATCACAAGTTGTGCCACTCGATCCCCTTTTTTGACTTGAAAACTTTCCGCTAAATCATGATTTATTAAAACCACACCAATTTCGCCACGATAACCAGCATCAATTGTTCCCGGAGTATTGACAACACTAATGCCATTTTTAAGCCCTAAGCCAGAACGAGGATGAACTAAACCAACGTAACCTGAAGGTATTGCAATAGCTATACCTGTTTTAACTAGCGCTCTTTGACCAGGTGCTAGAACCAGTTCACTAATCGAATAAAGATCTGCTCCCGCATCACCTGGCTTTGCGTAAGTTGGAATTACCGCATCATCATCAAGTTTGGTAACCAATATTTCTAAAGCAAGAGGTGCTGACATATATCTGAGATTACTTCTCTGGCAGGGTTAACTCATGAACCAGTTGCTGTTTCGTGAGAAATTAACACCACCGCTTTGGGGCTGGGTTGCTTTAACTGGTTTTTCACTTATGTTGGCAATCTCGGTCAGCGCGGTATTCGGAAACTTTGTGGCCATCATCGTGTTTCTTATTCTGGATGTGCTATTTATATTCATTGCTATTAGATTTTCCCCAGTCATCAAAGTAGATGACCAGTACCTTTACGCCAACAAAGCCAAATTGCCCCTGAAAATAATCAGCCAAGCAACCAGTCTCAACGCCAGGCAAACCACAAAAATTCGTGGAGTTGATGCTGATCCTAAATGTTTTAGTGCCACTAGTCCTTTGATCAATACTGCTATCAGGATTGACTTTGAGGATGTAGCTGATCCTCATACTTACTGGTTGTTATCAACCAGGAAGCCCGAGCAACTCTCAAAAGTACTTAACCAAAACGTTTAATCTAGAATATTCCTATGGCAAAGAAAACAAAAAAGAAGAATAATTCAAGTGGAATTGTTGTTTCCCTAGTAGTTTTACTTGCCACGTTCTTGGCTAGAAAAATTCTCACCAAAAGCTACACCAAAGTTATGGGACAAACACCACCTAAATCAGGTGACACCGATCAACCAATTGGCCGAGTTTTAACTTGGACTGCCTTGAGCACAATTGCGTTAGCTGCCGTTGAGGGCCTAGTTCAAAAATATTTAGGAAAAAATAAGTTCTAAGCACACTCAATGCAAACAGCTTTGCCTTTTGTTTCTTTAGCAATTCTGGATCTATGCATAACCAAGAAGCATTTTATGCAAGTAAATTCATCTGCCTGTTTTGGTAGAACTCTGACTGTTAATGATTCATCAGATAAATCAGCACCAGGTAACTCAACTGAATCTGAAACATCGTTCTCATCAACTTCAACTTGAGGGTTGGTTGCTTCAGCTCGTTGCGCTTTTAAATCTTCGAGCGAATCTTCGGCTAACTCTTCATCCGTTTTTCGGGGGGCGTCGTAATCTGTTGCCACGTTCTTTTACTCACCTCTACTGTTTTTATTATCTTTTTCTCTACCGCGTGGATAATGCCCTATAACTACCCTGTCGCGCGACTCCAAAACATGGCGAGTCGTGCCACACTCATCACATTCAATAAGTGTGTCCGCAGGAGAACTACTGGCACTTAGGGAGGACAATCTAATACATGCCTATTTATGAACTAGACGGCCGTAGGCCAACAATCGATTCCAGCGCATTTATCCACCCAGAAGCTGTCTTAATTGGCGATGTTCGAGTTGGGAAACGAACCAGCATTTGGCCCACCGCTGTTTTAAGGGGTGACTCCAGTTACATTTCTATTGGTGATGAGACTTCAATTCAAGATGGCACAATAATTCACTGCCAAACAAACAATCCCACAATTATTGGATCTCGTTGCGTAATTGGACATAACACTCATCTTGAAGGTTGTGTGGTGGAAGACAAATGTTTAATTGGTTCTGGATCAACAGTTTTAGAAGAAGCAATTATTAAATCTGGTGCACTGGTCGCAGCACAATCATTAGTTCCCCCCAAAAAAATTGTGCCGGCAAGATCACTAGCCATGGGTGTGCCTGTCAAAATTAGAGAAAACTCAGTTGAGGAAAATATTTTTGAAGATGGTGTTGAGCACTACCTACATTTATGCGATTTATATAAACGATCTATGAAAAGAATTGACTAAAAATACTTCTTTGATAATTTAGAAACTAATTGATCCACTTCATCAAATAAATCAGCATTTGCTCCCAAAGACCAATCTCCGCCTAATTTATTTCCAGCCAATCCACCCACTCTTCCACCAGCTTCAGTGACAATAAGAGATCCTGCTGCAAAATCCCAAGGGTAAAGTCCAAACTCGTAATAAGCATCAAGTCTTCCAGCGGCAACGTAGCAAAAATCAAGAGCTGCTGCACCTGCTCGTCTTACATCTCGAGCGATTACCACTATCTCTGCCAATAGTGCACCTTGTTTTTTTCGCCTTTCAGCTTCATAACCAAATCCAGTTGCAAGCAATGCTTTATCAATTGAGGCACCAGAATTTGTTTGTAATTTCTTTTTAACGCCATCATGCAAAACAAATGATCCGCCACCTTTAATCGCATAAAATGTCTCATGCAATAAAGGAGCAGCAACTACCCCAACTTGTATTTCTCCATCAACTTCAACACCTATTGAGATCGCCCAATATGGATGGTTATAAAAGTAATTAACGGTGCCATCAATTGGGTCAATAATCCATTTCACATTCGAAGGATTTTCTGGAGGAAGAGCTGTTCCTTCTTCTCCTAAAAATGAATCATTTGGTCTGACATCTTTTACTCTTTGCACAATATGTCGCTCGGCTGCTTTATCCATCTCGGTAACTAAATCAACAGGAGTTGATTTAGATTCATAAGCCATATTTTCAGGTCGTTGATTGACAAGAATTTCACTTGTGGATTTAGCTATATCCAAAGCAAGTGCTAATAAAGATTGATTTAACGACTCAGTCACACCACCTATCTTGCCTCTAGTCGCCCACGAAGTAGCGTTGAGGTGTGTTAACGAAATATAGAAACATTCTTACGCTTCCTGGTGCTCGTTCATTCCTGCTGGCCGGCTTAATTGCTCGCTTTCCAATCTCCATGTATGGACTAGGCGCAGTTCTTCTAGTTCAATCAAGAACTGGTTCGTATTTCACAGCCGGTGTAGTTTCTGCATCTTTTGCCATAGCTGCTGCAGTCGGTGGACCAATAACTTCACGATTGGTAGATCGACTAGGTCAAAACAAATTAATTCCTATTCTATTATCCCTTCACGTTTCTACACTTTTAATAATGATTTACCTAATTATTAATGATGCAAACCTAGTTTTTGTGATAATTCTTGGAGTTATTTCAGGAGCAAGTGAACCTACTATTGGTCCATTTATTAGAGCGCGATGGAAAAAAGCAGCAAGAAATAGGCAGCAAGAAAATACTGCTTTTGCTATGGAGAGTGTGATTGATGAAGTTATATTTATTTTTGGGCCACCAATTGTTACCTTTTTGTGCGTTGTATTTTATGACGCTTCCGGATTATTGCTAGCAGCAATTTTGGTCGCATTAGGCGGTATTTGGTTATCTGGCCAAAAGAAAACTCAACCAGAAATTCACATTGTTGGTGCACAACGAGGTAAATCAGCACTGAAATATCCAGGGGTTATTTCATTGTTCTTGGTTTATATTTTGTTAGGTGCAGTATTTGGTGCTGCTGAAGTTATTGCGGTGGCGTTTAGTCGCGAAAAGGGAAGCCCTGAACTTGCTGGTGCTTTAATTACTGCTTGGTCTGTTGGATCACTTGCCGCTGGAATTTCCATGGGGGCAATTCATTTCAAAAACAAGCTTTCTCACCGATTTTTGATCTCATCTTTTTTCTTCGCTATTTCTTTAGTGCCTTTACCTTTCATTTCAACCATGCCAGCACTCTTCGTAGTACTTTTGATTTCTGGTTTAGCAATTTCACCAGTACTGATTTCGGGCTACACCCTGATTGGTCAACTAGTTCCCCAAAACCAATTAACTGAAGGTTTTGCTTGGGCAAACACTGGAGCAGGATTAGGAATTGCATTGGCTTCAGCAATCGCAGGTTGGATAATTGATAACAGTGGTGCGCAAGTTGCGTTCTGGGTTGTGGCAGCTGCTGGGTTGTTAACTTTTGCTATCACTTTGATTACTTACCAAGATTTAAAGCAAGCCGACTCGCGCTCAGCAATATCGGCTTAAACCCTCAATTTTCTCGTAGCGTAGTCCCACACGGGAATTGTGGTGAGTCACTCCTGTCACAAATTATTGGAGGTGTCAAAACGTGCTCAAAAAGTTAACCTTTGAAAATTTAAGTGATGACGGCACAAAAATAGTTTTGACAGACGATAACGGAAATGAATTCGCATTAGATCTTGACGAAAAAACCAGAGATGCTGCACGTAATTGGCGCAAACGTCCTAAAGCTTCAATTCATGACAGAGATCATGAATTAAGTGTTGCCGAAATTCAAGCAAGAATTCGTTCAGGAGTTTCTGCTGAAGATTTAGCAACCGTAAGTAGCATTCCATTAGAAAGAATTAAAAGATTTGAACCACCTGTATTACAAGAAAGATATTGGATTTCCAAACGTGCCCGTGAAACAGAAATTAGAAGAGCACACGGCAGTGCTTCATTTGATGAAATAGTTCAAACCAGAATTATGCACGGTGGTGGCGATATTGAATCCACTAAATGGGATGCCTGGAAACGAGAAGATGGTCGTTGGAATATTGCGTGTTCATTCATTGGCAAAAAAGGTGAAACAGAAGCACACTGGGCTTACGATCCCGATGTGGCAACCATTGCACCACTAGATGATGTCGGACGTTGGTTACTAGATGTCACCCCAGAGATGCCACACAATCAAACAATTGAACACGTTGCGCCAAAATTAGTGAGCGTTCCCAAAATTGTGGAAGAAGTTGTTGAAGAAATACCTAACTGGGTTACTCCACAAGGAGTAAAACAAGATGTTTCTAACACTGTGCCAATACCAGTACAAGAACCAGAAAAACCAAAAGTTGTGACACCTCCCCGAATTCCTGCACCAGTTAAAAAAGTTGTGGAACCAATCCAAGTAATTAATGTTGTGGAAGAAACATTAATTGTGGAAGAAATCGAAGAACCAGTTGCTGTAACTGAGGCGCCCCATGTTCCTAAAAGTAAAAGAGCTGCAGTTCCTAGTTGGGATGAAATCCTGTTTGGCTCTAAAGGCGGGCAGTAAGCCCTGTTTCGGTGTGGCAGCACCAAAAGCCTTGTCTATAAAGGCATGATTTAAATACTTAACTCAAAACTTATCTTTTAAGGATCACTTCGTGGCCAGCAAAAAAAATAGTCCTGTTGCCTTGCCCTTAAATCCTGAAAAAATTATTGATATTGATGTTTCCGCTGAGATGCGCGGATCATTTCTAGAATATGCATATTCAGTTATCTACTCCCGCGCACTTCCTGATGCACGCGATGGTTTGAAACCAGTGCAAAGAAGAATTCTGTACCAGATGAACGAGATGGGTTTGAGACCTGAAAAGGGTCACGTAAAAAGTGCCCGAGTTGTTGGTGAAGTTATGGGTCGCTTGCATCCACACGGTGATGGCGCAATTTATGACGCACTCGTCCGTATGGCTCAACCATTTTCTTTGCGTTTATCTTTAATTGATGGTCAAGGAAACTTTGGTTCTCTTGATGATGGTCCTGCTGCAATGCGTTACACCGAATGCAAACTAGCTCCTGCTGCACTTGGACTAACTGCTTCTATTGATGAAGATGTTGTTGATTTCAAAACAAATTATGATGGACGAGAAGTTGAACCTGAAGTTTTACCTGCTGCGTTTCCTAATCTTTTAGTAAATGGTGCAACTGGAATTGCTGTTGGTATGGCAACAAATATGCCTCCCCACAACTTAGGTGAAGTAGTTTCAGCCCTGTTGGCATTAATTGATGATCCTGCTATCAAACCTAAAGAGTTAATGAAAATAATTCCTGGTCCAGATCTTCCAGGTGGTGGAAAAGTTATGATTGGTGAAGGTATTAAAGAGGCTTACCTAACTGGGCGTGGTGCTTTCAAAATGAGGGCTACCGTGCAATTAGAGAGCGTCAAAGCTAAAAAACAGGGATTAGTAATCACCGAATTACCATTTAACGTTGGTGCGGAAAAAGTTATCGAAAGAATGAAAGATTTGATTGAAAGTAAAAAACTGCAAGGTATTTCCCGATTACCATTTAACGTTGGTGCGGAAAAAGTTATCGAAAGAATGAAAGATTTGATTGAAAGTAAAAAACTGCAAGGTATTTCCCGAGTAATTGATCTAACTGATGGGGAAAAAGGTTTACGCCTAGTAATTGAGGTAAAAAATGGTCATGAGCCTCAAAAAGTGTTAGACGATCTTTATCGTTTAACCCCAATGGAAGAATCATTTGCCATCAACAATGTGGCATTAGTTGAGGGTCGCCCAAGAACACTGAGCTTAAAAGAAATGCTGGAAGTTTACTTGGAACACCGAATTGATGTAGTAAAAAGAAGAAGTAAATTCAGATTGGAGAAAGCTACTGATCGACTCCACCTAGTTGAAGGAATGCTGTTAGCAATTGTCGATATTGATAAGGTCATCAAAGTGATTAGAGCGAGTGATGATGCTGCACAGGCTAAACAGGCCTTAATGAAAGGTTTCAAACTTTCAGACATCCAAACCACTTATATCTTGGAAATGCCGCTTCGGCGCTTAACTAAAACATCCAAAATTGAACTACAAACTGAACAAAAAAGTTTGATTGAATCAATAACTGAACTTAAATCTATTTTGGGATCTACCCCTAAGTTACGAAAAAGTGTGGCAGACGAATTAGCGGCTGTGGCAAAACACTTTGCCACACCAAGAAGATCGATGTTGGTTTCAGAATCTGGCAAAATCATTAGTGAAGCACCTAAAAATACGGAAGATTTAGCACTGGTCTAGTTGTTCTTCCAACTCCCAAGTAGCAATTAATGAGTAATAGAGCAGAATAGGAACATGGGAACTCAAAACGTAGACATTTTGATAATTGGTGCAGGACCTGCTGGTCTCTATGGTGCTTATTACGCAGGTTTCCGGGGCATGAGTGTGGGCTTAATGGATAGCTTGGAAGAACCTGGTGGACAAATAACTGCCATGTATCCCGAAAAAGCCATTTTTGATGTTGGTGGGTTTTCCTCCATCAAAGGAAAAGATTTAATTGATAATTTATTAACACAAGCCAAACCTTCTAACCCTAAATTTTTTCTCAACCAAACCGCAACCACTTTGAAACAAAATCCAGATAAATCTTTAACTATTACTTCTGAATCTGAAACCATAAACGCTAAAGCCGTCATCATCACCGGTGGTATTGGGAGATTTACACCGCGCGCTTTACCTGCGGCAGAAGGTTGGGGCGGTAAAGGTTTAGTTCATTTCGTACCCAAATTGTCTGTTCACGCTGGCAAAGATGTTGTCATCGTCGGGGGCGGAGACTCTGCTTTTGATTGGGCTAACGAATTGCATCCAATTGCAAAATCTGTGACCTTGATCCACCGCAGAGACAAATTCAGAGCACACCAAGCAACTATTGATCAGGTAACATCTTTAGGTATTCCACTGATTACCGAAGCCGAAGTAACAAAAGTTTCCGGATCTGCACACATCGAAAAGATTGAATACACAAATACTAAAACCAAAGAAGTAACAGAATTGAAATGTGACACACTTGTAGCTGCCCTAGGTTTCACTGCCAATATTGGACCACTGGCCGAATGGGGTTTAAATATTGATTCAAGAAAGATTGTGGTTGATTCTGGAATGCACACCAATCTTGAACGAGTTTTTGCCGCAGGAGATATTTCAACTTATCCAGGTAAAGTGGCACTAATTTCAGTTGGTTTCGGAGAAGCAGCAACTGCGGTTAATAATGCAACTGTGGCAATAAATCCAGAAGCCCATTTATTTCCAGGGCATTCTTCCGGAAGTGTTGAATAATTAACTAAGCATCAATTCTTGATTTATCAAGTTCGTCTGCTCCGTGCACAATAAATTCTTTTCTAGGCGCAACATCTGAACCCATCAACAAGTCAAATACTTCACTGGCTTCCTCGGCATCTTTCACATTAATTCTTCGCAAAGTTCTTGATTCTCTATTCATGGTGGTTTCACGCAATTGCTTGGCATCCATTTCGCCTAAACCTTTATATCTTTGAATTGGTTGTTTAATTTTTTGTCCACTTTTTTCTATCGCAGCTACAGTTCTACGCATTTCTTCATCACTGTAGGTATAAATAACTTCTCCTGATTTCTTACCCGCTCCCATTGTTTCAATTCGATGTAAAGGTGGAACAGCCGCAAAAACCCTGCCACTATCAAGCGGAACAGCTGCAAAAACCCTGCCACTATCAAGCAGAGGTTTCATATATCTCTGGAACAAAGTGAGCAATAAACATCTAATGTGGGCACCGTCAACGTCAGCATCTGACATCAAAATAATTTTGCTATATCTAACATCGGGAAGTTCAAAAGTTCTTCCTGATCCCCCGCCCACCACAGAAATGATTGAAGCGCATTCAGTATTTTTTAAAACATCTGCCACTGAAGCTTTTTGGACGTTTAAGATTTTTCCTCTAATTGGTAACAGCGCTTGGAACTCAGAATTCCTTGCCAATTTGGCAGTACCTAAAGCAGAATCACCTTCCACAATAAATAATTCTGTGTGTTCAATGTCATTTGAGCGACAATCCGCAAGTTTAGCTGGCAAAGATGATGATTCGATTGCATTTTTTCTTCTTTGCACATCTCTTTGATTTCGGGCAGCTAATCTGGCTCGAGAGGCGTTGGCAATTTTTTCCAATAACAATTTAGTTTTGGCTTTATCCCCACGGGGTGGATTCTTAAACCATTTATTGAATTCTTGAGTTACCACTGTAGTAACAATTTTTTGGGCGGCAGGAGTTCCAAGGATTTCTTTAGTTTGACCTTCAAATTGTGGTTCAGGTAAGCGCACACTGATAACGGCTGTTAAGCCTTCCAAAATATCTTCCCTCAGCACACTTTCTTCATTGTTCTTTAAAAACCGTTGGGCTTTTAATTGATCGTTTATGACTTTTACAATTGCTCGATCAAATCCGGTAACGTGAGTTCCGCCCTTAGGTGTAGCAACCACGTTTACGAAAGATTTTATTTCACTGTCGTAACCATTACCCCAACGAAGTGCAATATCAACTGCCATTTCGCGTTCAATTTCTCGAGGTCTCATATGGCCTTGATCATCTAACACCGGAACATTTTCAGTGAAGTGACCGTTTCCTTGCAAACGAATCACACTGGTGACATATGGCCTTGATCATCTAACACCGGAACATTTTCAGTGAAGTGACCGTTTCCTTGCAAACGAATCACACTGGTGACTGCTTCACCGGTTGCCATGTGTTCAACAAATTCGGTGATGCCACCTTTAAATTTGTATTCAACTTCAGTTTTTTCTTTATCTCTTAAATCAGAAACAGCTACTGCTAAACCAGGAACTAAGAAAGCAGTTTGGCGAGCACGTTGCATAAGAGCGGCTGCATCCAGGTGTAACTCTTTAACAAATATTTCAGGATCTGGCCAAAACCTCACTCTGGTTCCAGTTCCTGATTTCACAGCTTTGCCCGCAACTTTTAGACCAGCTTCTTTAGTGAATTTTGCATTTGGGCCTTCACCTTTAAAAACTCCGGTAGCACCTCTCTGGAACGATGCGGTGTGAGTTTTGCCGCCTCTGTCCACTGCCACATCAAGTCGTGAACTTAGAGCGTTAACTACTGATGCACCAACACCGTGCAAACCACCAGATGCAGTGTAGGAACCTGATCCAAATTTGCCACCAGCATGAAGTTTGGTCATAACTAATTCCACGCCACTTAGTTTTGTTTTAGGTTCAATATCAACAGGGATTCCTCTACCGTCATCCATAACGGTGACAGAATTATCTGGCATCAATTTGATATGGATTCGTTTGCAATGACCTGCTAAAGCTTCATCAACAGCGTTATCAATTAATTCCCACACACAATGCATTAAGCCCCTGCCATCGGTTGAACCGATGTACATGCCGGGACGTTTTCTTACCGCATCCAAGCCTTCCAAAACTGAGAGATTCTTGGCGTTATATTCGGCGTTATTGGTGTTGGATGCAAGACTCAAGTTTTCTTTTCCTTTTTGGTAATAATCAAATTTCTACGACAAAAAAAGTCTGTTTGTTTATTCTCGTAGGTTTTAGGGGTTTTCCAGGGCTACGGCACGCCTGTTGGGCTGGGTGATTGGTCTGGGCGACACACCCACACCATCCCCAAGTTGCGCCAAAGCCTTTTGCAAGGATGATTGAAGTACCACCTAATTAAATGAGACGAGGCCCTACGTTGAATACGACCCTAACCGCAGGACCAGCACTAACCGCTGCTGATCGTTGTGATCGCTGTGGAGCTCAAGGCTATGTGCGCGTAACACTGCCAACAGGTGGAACCTTAATTTTTTGTGGCCATCATGCCAAGAAGCATGAAGAAAAACTAAAACTTATTGCTGCCGAATATGTAGACGAAACAGATCGTCTGGGCGCAACTAACTAATTAGTCTAAATAATCGCGTAACACTTGGGAACGCGATGGATGTCTTAACTTTGACATTGTTTTAGATTCAATTTGTCTAATACGCTCTCTGGTAACTCCATAAACCTGACCTATTTCATCAAGGGTTTTAGGTTGACCATCTGTTAAACCAAATCTCATTCGCACAACGCCGCGCTCGCGTTCGCTTAAAGTATCAAGCACACTGTCTAGTTGTTCTTGTAACAAAGTGAAAGAAACAGCATCACTTGGAACAATTGCTTCTGAATCTTCAATTAGATCTCCGAATTCAGAATCCCCATCTTCACCAAGTGGGGTGTGTAAGGAAATAGGTTCACGGCCATATTTTTGAACTTCCACAACCTTTTCAGGTGTCATATCAAGTTCTCTAGCTAACTCTTCGGGAGTAGGTTCTCTACCTAAGTCTTGTAACATTTGTCGTTGCACACGTGCCAATTTGTTAATGACTTCAACCATGTGTACAGGAATACGAATAGTTCTAGCTTGATCGGCCATCGCACGGGTAATGGCTTGTCTAATCCACCAGGTTGCATATGTTGAGAATTTGTAACCTTTGGTGTAATCAAACTTCTCAACCGCACGAATCAATCCGAGGTTACCTTCTTGAATCAAATCTAAGAACAACATGCCACGTCCGGTGTATCTCTTCGCTAAGGAAACCACAAGTCGAAGGTTTGCCTCTAGTAGATGATTTTTAGCTCTTTGCCCATCTTCAGAAATCCATTCCAAATCTTTTCTAAGCTTGCGATCTTTGATGCCTCCAGCTGCAATTTTTTCTTCTGCAAATAAACCAGCTTCAATTCTTTTAGCTAA
>Ga0209442_1001301_pt1 | contig 14271 bp, 6 predicted proteins | sample LauGreSBDMM110DD_2_FD_187565 | JGI IMG/M metagenome (GOLD analysis project Ga0209442, IMG submission 187565) | Freshwater lake microbial communities from Lake Michigan, USA - Sp13.BD.MM110.DD (SPAdes) (version 2) | ecosystem: Environmental > Aquatic > Freshwater > Lake | place: Lake Michigan, USA...
CCAAGAGAAACAACTATTACTGGATCATTTACAGTTACCGCAACAAGTATTTATGGAACAGCATCTCAAACATGGACTTATACTATTACAAATATACCTATTATAACACCACAACCAACTAATATTAATGGTATTGGTAATACAGTTACATCTAATTATGATATTTCATATAATTTTGTAGCTAATCAGACTGTTATATGGTCAATTAATAATACAACATATGGGGATATTAGTAGTAATACTGGTTATTTAGCATTATCATACCCACAAGGTACTGATGTATCAGGAACATATATAGTATCAGCAACCAATTTGGCAAATTATATTGGTACTGTTTTATGGAGTTATGTTATTAATTCAATATCAGCATTATATTCTTTTACAACTTTTACATTTACTAATGCAACTGCGACTGGTAGAACAGGTCCAACATTAACTCAATGTCGTACTGCTTATTCTTCAGCATCATGGACTCAAAACTCTGCTTATTTAAATATTGTTACCCAAGGCATTCAAGAATGGATAGTACCATTTACTGGTATATTTAATATATCTTTGTCAGGAGCTGCTGGTGGTACTGCAACACTAGGTACAGTTACTGCTGGTGGTACTACAGGTGGCGCTGGACGAATTATATCTGGTAGTATAAATTTGAGTATCTATGATAAATTATATATCATAGTTGGACAACTTGGTCAAAATAATATATGTCAAGGAGGTGGTGGTGGCGCCACTTTTATCTTTTTAAATTCTATATCTTTTGCATCTTTATTATTTGTAGCTGGTGGCGGAGGTGGAGCTACACATACAACTACATTGTATGCAAATTCAACAGCAAGTTCTACTACAACAGCTTTCCCTGGAAATGATTCAGGTGGTAGTGCAGGTACTAGTGGTGCTGGTGGATCTGGTGGTAGTTGGAATAATGGTGGTGGTGGTTCTACTGGTGGTTCTGGTAGTAATGGTACCGGAGGTAATGGAGGACAAGGTGCACCTGGTTCTTATTGGGGTGGTGGAGGAGGAGGTGCTGGTTCATCTGTAAATTCAAGTGCAACTTTCCTAGGTGGTAATGGTGGAACAGGTGGTAATACTAGTGGTGGTATTGGTGGATTTGGAGGTGGTGCTGGTGCTGGTAGTGGTGGTGGTGGTGGTGGGGGTGCTGGTGGTGGGGGAGGATACAATGGCGGTGGTGGTGGTGGATCTCGAAATGGTTATGGTAGTGCTGGTGGTGGTGGTAGTACATTTGTAGCTGGTACAGTTACAAATATAAATACTAATGTTGGTACAAATACTGGAAATGGTTATGTTACTATTAGTACATAAGCTATGTTTCTATTAAAATGTTCCTGATATAATTGTTGTTGTTATAGTTCCTAATTCTGTTGATCCAAATATCTCTAATTGTAAATTACTTATATATGAACTAATTGAACTACTCCATTTGACTCTTACATCTACTGATTTATCCGTTATACGTAATACATCATGTTCTAAATTACTGTATCCATTTGTTGTAAAATTACTGGTTTCTGCATTTATCAACAATCCTGGATAATTTGGTGAACTGTCATATGGTGATATTAATATATCAAATCGTCTATATGCATACTCTGTTATTGATGCTGATATATGACTCTTTCCTGATACTCGGATAGACAGTTTATCGTTAGTTATTATATTTGTCCATGCTATATTATATCCAATATATTGATTCCCTATTTCAGATATTATAACATTTCCATTTGATGTTTGTATTACACTCATTCCATTATTATTCTGTTGTATATCTCCCGTTATAGTTAATGACTTTGGTATAATATTTGTTCCTATTCCTACATTTCCTGTTGTATAATTTATATTTGATCCATTTATATCCCATCTTGATGCTTTATATATTTGATTATTCTTGTATAAGTCTCCTACTATGTTTATATTATTAAATCTTCCATCTAATATATCACCATTACTATTAACTATTTTAATACCATTGGTAGATGTATCTTTAATAATTTTGGCACCATTTAAATCAATACTATTGCCACTCAAATATAGGTTTTTCCAACGTTTTGTTGCAGAACCCAAATCAAATATTTCAGTTATTGTTGGTGTAATATTACCAGATACATCTAATTTACTTTGGGGATTATTAGTACCTATTCCAATATTACCATCATAATAAATACCATTATTTGATATCCATTGTGATGATACCATCAAAGTATCACTTTTATAAAATTCTCCAGAACAATTTATATTCCCTGATACATCTATATTATATTGAGGATTATTTACTCCTATTCCAACATTACCCGTATTTAAATTAAATATATGTGGTCCTAATACATCCCAAGGCGAATAATTACTATAAATTAATCCATCTTTATATATACTGCCTGATAAATTAATATCACCTACTATATCTAATCTTCTACTAGGGTTTGATGTTCCTATACCTATATTTCCATTATTGACTACAAAGTTATTAATAACATATCCATTTGATGATACATCTGATGTAAATGCCATTGGTACATTCCCTAATGTTACTTGACTTGATGCACTTTCATACGTTAATGATATCCATATACTATTAAATGATGACCAATTTAATGGTGTACTAGTAACACCATTATTACCAAATTTATTCTTATCAGATGTACTGAAATATACTGTTGAATCATTATTTAAAAAAGCTATAAAATTAACATATTCATTATTATTATTTTTTACTACTGCTGTACCTACCATATCATCCTTACTATTTATACTTGCTTGGGGTAATTGAAGTCTAACAGTATCATATAATCCTATTGTTTGTGAAATACTATATTTTAGTATAACATCAACTTTAATATATCTATCAATTTGTACATATTGAGCTTTTGAATTAGATATATCCAAAAGACCATTCATAGAACCAAGTAATGTAGCATCAAAAGTTTTCCATTCATATGAATTAGAAAATAATACACCATTTTTATAAAGGTTATCAGTAAAGTTTATTCCTCCAGATACATCTAATGTTTTGAAAGGTATGGATGAGCCAATACCTATTTTACCTCTAGTAAAGAATAAATCTTGGTTATTACTACTATCAGTCCATTGAGAGGAAATATATAATTGGCCATTTTTATAGAGGTTATCAGTAAAGTTTATCCCACCAGATACATCTAAAGTTTTGAAAGGTATAGTTGATCCAATACCGATTTTACCTCTTGTAAAAAATAAGTCTTTATTATTACTAGCATCTGACCATTGAGAGGAAATATATAATTGGCCATTTTTATAGAGGTTATCAGTAAAGTTTATCCCTCCAGAAACATCTAATGTTTTAAATGGTATGGTTGACCCAATACCAATATTACCTCTAGTAAAGAACAAGTCTTGGTTACTATCGGTCCATTGCGAGGAAATATATAATTGGCCATTTTTATAAAGGTTATCAGTAAAATTAATACCACCAGAAACATCTAAAGTTTTGAAAGGAATAGATGAACCAATACCGACACTATTAGTGAAATTTTTAATACCACTTATATTTTGGTTACCGGTAATATAGACACCATCAGTTACAGTAGATGCATTACCAATCAAATTACCCAAAAAGTTACTTGCTTGGATATCACCATAGGTACCATTTAAAACAAAGTTATTATCGGAAGCATCAAGAAGATAAACTAATTTTTGTGTCGAGTTATCAAAACCGAAGAAGCCTAATTTAGATATTTCATCATAGTAACTAAATTTGATACCTCTATCTTTATTATCATAAGTGGTTAGAATAGTATTACCACCCAAAGATATAATAATATCACTAATATCCAAAGCGGAAGTATTAACAATAGTTGATGTACCGGATACTGTTAAATTGGAACATATTATATCGGTAGTGAGTATATTACCACTAGTTTTTAAATTACCAGAAATATCTAATTTTTGAGTTGGATAAATAGTCCCAATACCTATATTTCCATTATGATATTCTAACATTATTAATAATATAATATATTAATAATAATTGTTCAATTAAGAAACTGGTTCCTATAAAAAAGGTGTTTTTATTTAATGTCTTTTTATTTCATTTATATTAGGGTTGTTTGTTTTATTCAAGTTAATTGGTACCTTATGTGATATTTCAACAATCTTTTTACGAATAATATTTGCTAACTGTTTACAAAAATCATCTTGTTTTATTGTATTAGTAATATAACATTTATTATTACCTTTACTAACAGCATCAGATACTTCTCTTGCTTCTTGGACTTTAACTAGCTCACATTTATTAACTAGTTTTTCTTTATTTGTCAGGTCATATATTTTATCCTGAATTTCTTCAAGAACATCACGACATATATTATCAACAGTATCTTCTATCCAAATATCAAATGTATCATATTTGAATCCAATAGTAGCTTCTTCATCAACGATATATACATTATTATTTTCTGGATATCTATCATTGAAGCGTATTTCGTTTAAATAAGTTGGTATAGCAGCATTACCACTATTTAAAACTTTTATTAAAATATCTTCTGCTACATGTGTTATTTTTTCTAATCCAAAGGCTTTAATAATAACTGTATTATTGTTAATAGTGTTATTAATAGTGTTATTAATATTTACTATGTTATTATGAGATGGTATATCATCTGATACTTTAATTAGTTGTTGATTTTTACGTTTTAAATCATCTATTTCATTTTGTTGCTCATTTTGTTTAATTATTAGATCTTCAATAACTTTTTGAATGGATATAACACGTTTACAGTATGATTCTTTATGACGTTTTAGTGCATCTTTTCTTGAGAATATTTTTTCACAACATTCACATTTTATTACTGGTTTAACATCCTGAATAATTGTGGATTTTTGTGGAGTAAAATGTGGGTTTTTGTGGGTCTCATCTAATAGAAAACATATTTTTTTCCGCTCTTGATGTCGGATATAATCACATTTCTTAGAAAACGTTAATGTGCAGCGTTCACACTTATATATAACCATAATATTTATATGATACTATTATTACCCTTAAATACTTTTAAATCATAACTTTGGTAAGAAAAAGCGGAATTCCGCTTTTTTTAGTGTGAAATTCCGCTCCGCTTTTTAAATTTTCTGAAAAGGTTTTTGAAATTTCAGATTTTTATTTTAAATAATTTAAATACATGTTAATATGTAACTATATTATGAATTACACATATAAAAGAGTATGGGGTCCATTATTTTGGTCTTGTATACATACAACTTGTTTAGGATATCCAGAAATTCCAGATGAACAAGTAAAACATAATTATGAATTATTTTTCATATCTTTTGGTAACATTATACCATGTTTATTATGTAGGCCACATTACATTGACTTTTTACAAAAATATCCTATCAGAAATTATTTAGATAATAGAAATAAATTATTTGAATGGTCTGTTTTACTACATAATTCAGTAAACTTATTACTTAATAATGATATTTGGACTATAGAAGAGGCTTTAAAACAGTGGGGTCAAAAAATTAATTATTCATAAATCATAGTTACCAATGATCCCCATATTGAACCACATCCAATAATCGTATCTCTACTACATCTAATATCTATAGTATGAGATCCTGCTGCCAAAGTTCCTGCCCAATGAATTATTACAGGTTTCCAACCACTACCAACATTATCTGTTAATGTACTTCTTAATTGAACGTTATCAACATATATACCTGTATCAAAGCGTGTTGTACCACCGTCTCCTATAGTATTTACTTGAGTAAATACATATGCTATTCTAGATAATATAAAAGTAGTAGTCATTATAGCTGTATTTGCAGCTTGACTTGGTGGACAACCACTTCTAGTATCTTCAGTATATATTATTCTAGGAGCTCTGGTTATTATTGATGCATCTGAAAACATTATACCACCATTGACATGTAACTTGGCTTGTGGACTTGCTATACCAATTCCGACATTACCATTATAACCTAAACAAATAGCATCTGTAGATGAAGCTATATTATTAACTTTAAAAGCATATCCTATTTGACTATTAGCTTGAAAATATGAATATATTCGCATATTATATACACCACCATCAGTTGCATCCAAACATATACCTCCATTTTGACCTTCACTATACCCATTTTTTACTGTTAGACGTGATAATGACAATGCAGTACCAATTCCAAGATTACCTTTAGTATAAGTATTTCCCGTTCCTCCTTCTACGGCAAAAAGGTTATTCCAGCCTGATGATTTTATAGAAAATTCCTCAGTATTTATTACATGTATTCCTAATCCTTGTTTATTAAAAGCACCTTTTACTGATGAATATGGACCCATACCCATTTGGCCACTTCCACCCCACATAATTGAATATAAATTATCTCCATAAGTTGTTTCATTCATACCAAATTTAATTGTATTACCTAAACTACCATCTCCATAAGTTGTAAAATGTAACTTTGCAAGTGGATATATAGTACCAATACCTACATTACCACTTATTAAAGTGTTACCACTAACATCTAAAGCAAATCGGGGATTATTTGTACCAATGCCTACATTACCAGTCGTGCTTGTATTTGTATCTGTTCTCATAAATTTGGTATTATCTAATCCATCTAACAGATCTGCATTTAGATTAGTAACAAGAGTACTTGATGTTACTGATAAAGGTGCTGTTCCATTGGCTATATTGGATATTAATCGTGTTCCTGTTATTGTACTGCTTGAGGTTATAGTTCCAGTACTACTAGTACTAATATCCGTTCTCATAAATTTACTATTATCTAATCCATCTAACAGATCTGCATTGAGGTTTGTGACCAAAGTACTACTTATTACGGTTAAAGGTGCGGTTCCTGATACCACAGTACTCTTAAATGTAGACCCTTCAATTGTTCCCTGAGTTCCACTAAATACTTCACTATTATTAGATGCATCTTTCAGGAATGTTAAATTACCAGTTGAATCGTCATATCCAAAGAACCCTATTTTACTAGTACCATACTTGAATTCAATACCTTTATCTTTATTATTTGAAACATCACTACCTAGTGTAATAATAGGATCTTGAACAGTAACTGTAGTAGAGTTAATTGTAGTTGTAGTACCACTAACTGTCAAATTACCTTCAGCAATTATATTGTTTGCACGTAGATTAACCATATTACTATTACTATCATGGACCATTAAACTACCATCAGTATGTCTAGATAGCAAAGTGCCACTAAGATCAATAGTATTTCCTGATAGATATAAATCATTCCAGCGTTTATCCGGGGCACCAAGATCATAAACTAGATTACGAGTTGGTAAGATGGAACCTGATATATCTAATCTTGTTACCTGGTTAATAATGCCAGTTATAGTTGTGTTACCGGATATAGTTGCGTTACCGGATATAGTTGTGTTACCGGATATAGTTGTGTTACCAGTTATGGTTGCATTACCAGTTATGGTTGCATTACCAGATATATCTATATTATTAAATTTACCATCGAGAGTATTACCGGATGCATCTGCTATTTTGATACCTCCACCTACTTCTTTCTGTATAAGTGCGCCATCTAAATCAATAGTATTACCAGATAGATAAATATCACGCCAACGTTTAGTGGGTGTACCAAGGTCATAAGAGAGGGTATTAGAAGGTAGAATACTACCAGTAACAGTCACATTTCCAGAAATATCCAATGAAGATTGCGGATTATTGGAACCTATACCAATGTTTCCAGTGGGACCAGAATAAATGCCCCGAAGTAACAAGTAAGACATTCGTTGGGTTATATTATCTGGATAACAGATAATATAAATCAAAATAAAATCATAAAAAACTAAACCATCTCTTTAAAAATTCACTAACTACTAACTACTAAAGTTGAAATACTACCCATTCTTGAGTATCTTCCATCCATTTATACAAAGTAATTGCTTCTTCAGATGGATTATGCATTGTCTGTAAAGCTATTTTATCAAGAATTGAAAGATTAACATTAGTGAATTCAGATGGGATTACAAGTGATGATTCATCTGGATATGAAATAGGTGGTTGCCATATTAGGTTACTATCAATTGTCCAAGAAGGGTATGGTTGAGGTGCACTAAAATCATCTTGTTCTGGGTAATATAGATAACCAGTTGAAGCATGATTCTTACCTGGTGTTTGCATAAATGTTTCAATCCATGTATGGGTATTACCAAGAATATCAATACATTCTTGTAAAGAAGATGCGGATACTACCCGTAATACAATGTTATTAGAATCAACCTCTGCAAAATGCATTATAATATATGTATTATAATGTATTTTTTTAAATGTATTTTTAAATCTTTTTTAAAACTGATTGTATTTTTAAATATAATTACGATTGACTTTCAGTCCATGTAACTCTTCCAGTAATTGTATATGACTTGGCTGCTGATAGATCTGCTAAATTATCTACAAAAACTCCTACTACAGTTAATATATCAGGTCCATCTGGAAATACACCATCACCTCCTATTATAGAGTTTCCTAATGTTGCTAATTCATTCAAATTAACACTTACATTATTAGATGTACGTTTACCGGTAGAATCAGTTGCGCCTCCACTAACACGGAAATTATAAATTTGAGTACCACCACTAATAGTATCACCTTTAGTATGAACTAGTACTTGACTTAATGAAGGTTGTATAACTTGACTCCAATTTTTACTATAGGGGAATGTATTTAATAATAATTTAATTTCAACGTCATGTGTTGTCAAAATACCGATAGAGTTCAATGTCAGTTGCATACGATTTATAATTTCACGAGATCCTAATGAACCTTGACGTCCATTATCAACACATGGTGCTAATCTTAATGAAATTAATGGTGTCCCTTCTGAAGGAGGAAAGTCAGTAGAACCACCAGAGCTACCAACAATAGTAAATACAATTGCAGAACCAGTATTAATAGGTTGTTTATCAATATAAACATATGCACTTGTTGCACTAACATACTGAGGTGTACCAACTGTTCGTGTATTATTTTGTAAAATACTACCTGTAAGTAAAGTATTATTTCTTATATTTAATACAATTGATAGATTATTTGTTGAAGTAATCCTATATGCTTTAACTGAAGAGAAACCATTCCATACATCATATCGGGCATTTTTATCAGGAATATCACCAGTAAATGTAGGTGGTGTAGCACCTGTATATGATATTTGTGAACCTGTTGCAGTAGATAGATATGCTTTATCATCATCAAATCTTCCATCCATAATAACAGATGTTCCCCAATGCATCAATGCTGGAACATATGATGGTTTCCCAATATTAGCAATTTCATATCGACCAGGTAAATTACCAGAGCGCATATAAGCTTCAAATTCGAGATTATTATGTATAATTTCATGTATATAAACAATATTACCATTTCCAGTACGAAATCCATATCGGACTTTTCCAGCTCCATACCATGCATAATCTATGAAAATCATTTGAGCTTGGGTTATATCCAATACATATTTACTTGGTCCTGTTCCATCACATTTATCAACACTCCATTCATTTTGAGGATATTTCTTATCAAATACTTTTGAAATAATAGCTACATCTGTATTAATACCTCTGTAAGGTGGTTGAATATACAGATCAGTATCACTTTCAATACTTACAATTTTATAAGTTTGCCCACGGATAACAATTCGTTCATTAACAGACAATTGAGATAAATATTTGGTATTAACACCACCAACTGATGAACTATTAAATTGGACAATCGCGTTACCTGGTATTTGTGATGTACTATTTCGTCTAACACAATAAATAGTCTGTCCATCATATTCAAATAATAATCCATTTTGATCATCAAACATTCCAACACGAATACTGCAATTAGTCCAATTTTTTACAGTATATGCTGGAAATCCAAGAGCAGTTGTTTCTGAAGGAACATTTACTTCCAGATATGTATATGGTGCATTACTATTTGATATTTTTTGACTTAAATCAAATTGGAATTCATATAAACTTGTTACTACTGTAACCTCATATTTCCCATTCCATGAACTAGGTGTTGCTCTTGATATTATCATGACAGTTCCTACACTTAGTCGATGTGGTTTTCTACTTGTTGCAAAAGCAGTAGTATTTACACGTGTAAGATCTTGTAACTCAAATAATCCTGCAAAATTAACTGCTTCGGACATTTGAATACCTTTACCTGATTGATATCTAAAGTAGCGACGTGTTTGTCTAATTAGTTGTGCATCAGGATTATCTGATGGTATCATTTCTACACCTCCATCAAAAGATCTATGTGCAACAGTACCATCAGCACGTGGTACCATTAATGTAGTCGATATAAAATTACACGCTGCATTTGTTACAACTGGTGCAGTTTCAACTGTTAATACTAACTTGGAATTTATCTCTGTAATTTTTGATGTAAATATTGTATTTGTGACTGGTTTAACAAATCCAGTTGGTGTTCCAGTACCAGTTAAATCGACTTTACCTGCTCCTGCATTAATTGCACTATCATAAGTGGTATGTAATTTTACTTGAGAAGTGGTAAGACCTACAACTTCAACATAATAAATAAAATTTTGAGTTAAACCTAATGTAGTTATACCAGTATAAATCAATGCATCTCCTGCAACCATACTATGTACAGCACTAAATGTTATTATATCATTACTTATATCAATTAAACTTGCATTCAATGTTGTTGTAGTTGATGGAATTTCAAAATGTATTGAATCACCTTGTTTGAAATATGAAAGAAAATCAATACCTTTTCCACTTATTGCAGTTATATATAATGAACTTGCTGTAATGCTAATTCCACCAACAATATTTATTTCTCCCATAATTGATGTAACTTGAAAGTAATGATTTGTACCTGTTCCTAATCCTGTAATAGTAATATATGTACCTAATATTGCATTATCATATGATGTAGCAAGTCTAAACCGTAATAAATCAATACGAATTATATAATATGAAGTATTATCTGTTAAGCCTCCAATAACAGTATTACCATTTGCTTGATATATTATACGAGAACCAGTATTAAGTCCATGATTGGCTGAATAAATATAGCTTGATTTAAAGTCAATATTTTGATTTGGATGAATTGATATCAATCTATATGGAATTTTAAAGTTACTTTGTAATTCAAATGTTTTTGTATCATTAATAGCCTGTATTCTATAATTGTCATCCAAGGCACCTTGACCAGAAGCTACAATACTATGAATTTCTTGTACTGAAGCCTTACTAGTTAAATTTACAGGTGTTGTTGAAGATGTAGGATTAGTAGATGATAGTTTAAATCGTGTTGGAGTTGAACTATATACCCAATAGGTGCTATTATTTGTTAATCCACCTATATTTGTATAACTGTTATTTTTGTATGTAACTTGGGTAAAATCTAATAAATTATGGTTTAAAGCATAAATTGTATCTGCTGATGGATTGACATAATTTTTTTGAAATTGAATAGTTCCATTTCCAATACTTTGAACATCAATAAGAACTGGTGTTACTACATTGGTCTTAAGTCGAAACCAATTGGGACTTACTACACCTACTTTATAAGTAGTACCATTAGCACCTAATCCATTAGGTCCAGAACCACTAATAACATTATATGTTACAATATCATTTTCAGAGTATCCATGATTTGAGTAATAAAAGGAATCATATTCTTGGAAAACACTTAGTGGTACAATCCATGTTACATTAAAAACTCTTGCTAAACGTGTTGTTAATATTGAACCACCAACAGTTTCACAAATATCAATAGGAGTTGTTGATGCACCCACTGTAACTGGAGTTTTAATAAAACATTTTTTATATCCTGTAATACTAATATTATTTGTACTTCTTAATAAAACACGAGCATTTCCAGAATTAATACACTCAAATGCAAACCCTTTTGCAGTGAGATCTTGACCAGCTGAAAAAATAGCAACTGGATTATCTGTTGGCATTGTAGCATTTCCAAAGTTAGCAGTATTCATTAATACTGTTATATTTTGTAAAGCAGCTTTATTTACTGCTGTAATAGGATATCCTTTTAGTAAAGCATGAGTACCAAAAGTAGTTGTACCACCTGCACTTAATACAACATCTGTACCACCAATAGTATAAGTTGGTCCTAAATTAAAATAAAAAGATTGTCCACTAACTGCTGATATATATGAAACTTGTCCAGGAAAGATAAACTTAATAGTTACATTATGATTTGCTGATGCCACATTTGCACGTCCATACATAATTCTTATTGGATAATATGATCCTGCTACAAGAGATATAGCACTAGTAGCAACTGAATCAGCATATACAGTATTATTACCTGTACGAGTAGTTCCATTAACACCTGAAGGAATAGCAGTAGGGTTTAGTGCAGTATCTCCAAACCAGAAATAAGCATTATCTTCCGAATTTATAATAAACTGCCAATTACCTGTTACATGAGGACGAAAGTATCCTATAAACTCTGCAGATTGATTAATAACCAAGCCTGCATCATTACCTGCAATAGTAGTTGCTAATGTACTGCCTTCTGCTGCATTTGCTGTAGCTAAGAAAAAAGTTAATACAGCATTCCAATCTCCAGCACACCTTTGCCAATATAGACCTGTATTTATAGCTGGACTTACTAATCGTAATGATATAGTATTTGTATTAACAATATTTGCTCTATATAAATTATATGAAATTAAACCTCCTATAGAAGTATCTCCTACAGGTGGAACATACATAAGATAATTTTCTGTACCAGTCAATCCATGAGCGGTTACTGTAATATTATTACCTGTAATATTATTAGGGTTGAAAAATAAGGTCTTTTTTGATTCCCAATCGTAAGGATTTACATTACGTTCACGGAAACCAGTTAATTGTAAATTTGTAGATGTAGTAATAATATTATTTGTAGTAGTAAGATTATCGTCAATATCTACTAAAGTAGCATTAAATTCTACTTCTTTTAGGCCAGTAGAATTTACCAAAATAAGATTTGTATCTTCTACAAAACCACTTGGTGTCTTTGTTGTAACAACAATTCTAGATGGACTTGCATTTGTAGTCTCCATAGAAGCAATATTTGCAATATTATATTGTGATGCTTGATACAATCTTGCAGGATATAAGTATGATGAAAACTTATCATAAATACTTCCCGTTGAGGTTAGTGAAATTTTAGCACGATATATAAACTTTGTTGTTGAAAGAATAGCTTGGACAAAAAACGAACCTTCTGCAATAGAATTAGTTAAACCAGTTATTATAAATGGTGCACCAACAACAAAATCATGTGCATTTAAAGTTTCAACTTGGACTAATGAAGTACCCAAGGTAATTGTTACATTAACAAGTGCAATTGTATCATCACCAGATCGACTATATAATGTTGGAATATTATTAACAAGTTCAATAGCTTCCCATTTAGTATTTTGAGTTCCATATTCAAAATCTGTATCAATAAGTGCTTCAGGTTGTGAAACACGAAATTTTTGTACAGGATCCAAGAGAGATTGTTGTTCTATCTGAGAACGTCCCATTAATGAAAAGATGATTGGAGACATGAATTCCGGTAATTATAATAGCAAATATAAAAATATAATAGCAAATATAAAAATATAATAGCAAATATAAAAATATAAAATTTTAATTAAGCATATTTTATTAATTTAACACGAGTATAAATTTCCACACCAGTTGATGCACCTGTTGTATATGTTTCAACACCTAATCCATTATTTGTTTGTGCACCATTTGTAAAATGCTCAATTTGAAATGATGTAGTAGTTGCAACTGTAAATACAAATTCAAAATGCGAATCTGTTTGAACTCCAGCACCTAAAACAGTATAACAACTTGTTCCAAGCACTATTGCTGATGAAGTAGTTGCATTATATAATCTACATCTATGTCTACCTACTTGGTAAGCAGGTGCCGAAGCTGAAATATAATATCTACCTGCTGGAATTATAAAATTATTATTAGATAATGTTATTCCAATAGTATCTACAACAACTGTATTTAAAACTCGTTTATTCCATGTTAATGCTGTTGATGAACCACCTTGAGTACCTGCAGTTTTTTGATCTTCTATAATTGTAATTGGAGGTTCCGCATACAAATATCCACCTGATACATGTAATGTTGCTTGTGGATTACTTGTTCCAATTCCAACATTTCCATTATTTTTTATTATCATCTTAGATGAAGCCGTACTGTCTACATCTATTTGAGTACCAGATACATTAGATGTAACAAAGTATATATCTGGTGATGTA
>Ga0209442_1001302_pt1 | contig 14262 bp, 27 predicted proteins | sample LauGreSBDMM110DD_2_FD_187565 | JGI IMG/M metagenome (GOLD analysis project Ga0209442, IMG submission 187565) | Freshwater lake microbial communities from Lake Michigan, USA - Sp13.BD.MM110.DD (SPAdes) (version 2) | ecosystem: Environmental > Aquatic > Freshwater > Lake | place: Lake Michigan...
CATTTGTCCTTATAAATTCAACACCAAAGAACGTGAATTCCTATACTGTTATGAAGACTATTCAGTAGGTCAAGACGTTTACACATTACCACAGTATTCTTCTTGTATGAATTGGGCTTTTTTAGATGGTGAAATGTCTTATTTGCAAAAGTCTAACATTCAAAATAGTATCTTTCCATCGTTTGCTATGATGTTTCCAAAGAAACCACAGAATGAAGAAGAAAAGCAGAACATAAAAACTACTATTGATAGGGCAAAAGGTGCTACAAATGCAGGAAAAGCTATCGCATTCTTCGCTAATAATAAGGAATCACTGCCAACAATTGAAGCAATACCTACTAATTCAAACGATGGCTTGTTTCAAGTTACTACAGAAAGCATAGATTCTAAGATTTGTCAGGCACATATTATTGACCCTATACTAATGGGAATTCGTGTAAGTGGTAAATTAGGAAGTGGCAGCGACATCAAACAGTCTTATGTGATATTTGAAAAGAATAGTATCATTCCATTGCGAAATTCAGTAGAAGAAATCTTTAACGATATTTTAGTTATCTGTAACATCAATGCAAAATTAATTATCAATAACTTTCAAATTGTTAATGAAACAATTGTAGAATTAGACGTAAGTTCTTCAGCTACTTCAGATGCATTGAATGCTATGTCTCCTTTAGTAGCTAACAAAGTCCTTGATTCAATGACACAAAACGAAATTCGTAAATTAGCAAGTTTGCCTCCAGTAGATGGTGGTGATGTAGCTAAAGATTCAACTTCCTCAACTCCTGCACTATGATTTACTTTGTAACAGAAAACTATTTAAAAACGCAAACACCAATTACTGCGAATATTGATGTCAACAATATTGTGCCTTTCATCAAGACTCAAAGTGATATGAGAATAATGCCGATTCTAGGTACTTATTTCTATACTTATATCTTGACTGCATACAACGACCAAACGTTAACAGTTGACGAAGAAGAATTAGTTACTTACATTCAACCTGCGATTGCTTGGCGAAGTGCAGAAGATGCTGCTTTCGGTTTATCTTACCAACTTAAAAATAAAGGAATTCAAACGCAAAATGGTGACTATTCAAATAACGTAAATCAAAGCGAAGTTAACTTTGTTCAAGACCATTACGCACAAAAAGCTAGTTTTTATGAATCACGTTTATGGAAGTATCTTGACACTAATAGAGACTTGTTTCCAAACTTCATTTCACAGTTAAATCGTGATTCAGACATCAGACCTGCAGTACAACAAACACAAGGATTTAACGATTCAATACTTTTTTTATAAATAAACCACAATGCTTGAAATTTTAGAAACTATCAAAAAACACGGTGCTTTAGGAATGACTGTGATTGCTTTAATTTGGATGAACAGTAGATTGTCTGCAGTTGAAGAAAGACTATTCTCTTGTTTAAACGATAGGCAAGAAATTAAACAAGCATCTACACATAGAAGTGAGATATTAATAAAAGAGAAATTAGTTGCAATTCTTCCAAATGAAAGAAAAAATAAAAGAGTTATTTCGTGATACTTTAAAAAAGGATGGTAAATGGTCAAGAACTTCGCTTACAATGTTTACTTCTTTTTCTATATGTGTGCTTGTTGGCTTAATAGATTTCTGTGTGCGTGGTTATAATTCTGAAGTATTCTTTGGTTTCTTATCGGTTGCAGTAGGTAGCAAGATTTCAGATGCATTTAGCAAAAAGATTCATAGCTAATATATTATACTTTTGTCACAAATTATGTACATTTTAGCTAATATATTATACAATCAAGTATAAAAAAACGAATTATCTATACATTATGAAAATAAACTACACACATTTAGCGACATTGGTATTTATGTTTCTAATGTCTATCTATTTATTCTTTTTAATTTCTTGTTCAGCGAAATTTCATCAAAGAAAATTCATTGAAAAAGGTGGTAAAATAATATGCGACACTACTATAGTTACTGTAAACACAATTGTTAAAGGTAAAGATGGCAAAGATTCAATTATTTACCGTGAAGTTTCTGTAAAATGTCCTGAGTTAGAAGCACCATTAACAAGATATGAGATTAGATATAAGTATAAAACGATTAGAGACACTTTAAAGCTAATTAAGTACAATACAAAGTACAAGTATAAAGAAGCCGTTAAAACGATTAAAAACGATAAAAGAAAAGGTTTTGCTTTTAACTTTAGATTTCTTGGTGTAATTGCATTTCTTATCTTATTAATTGTACTTTTGTTTAAATTTAAATAAAACAATATGAAAACAATTAATGACTATATTGCTTTTACTAAGAAGTGGGAAGGTGGACTATCTAGAGATGTATCAGATAGTGCATCAAAGCATCCTTGTCCAACAACATTTAACGGTAAGTCAGGATGGCATACAAACGTAGGTATTACTTATGCAGTTTGGAAAAGTGAATTCGGCAAAGACAACGATGCTAGATTCTTTGCAATGAATAATGAAGATTGGTTTAGAGTGTTCAAAGGTTTGTACTGGGATTCGGTCAAAGGAGATGACTATAAATGCTTTTCAGTTGCAGTAATTGTAACTGGTATGGCTTGGGGAAGTGGAAGTGCAAGAGCAGGAATCACACTACAAACTGCATTGAATAAGTTAGGCAAACAAGTTACTGTTGATGGTAAGGTTGGAATGAGAACTATTGAAGCTGCGAATAGTTGTAACGATGTTGAATTATTTGATGAGTTGATGAGATTAAGAATAGCTTTTTTTAAGTCTATCGGAGCAGTTGGAAAAACGAATAATAAGTTTTTGAAAGGTTGGTTAAATAGAGCCAATGATTATATCAAAACATTTAGACCTACTAATCAGTAGGTTTTTTTATTACAAAATGTCACGTTTATTACTTAAAAAACTAGACAAAATATTTACCTAAAACACATAACAATGTCGAATAATAGAATAAGATTGAAGCCCGATGAATTTGAAATAATTAAACAATATAGAGGAATAAAGAATGAAACACGAGTGTTATGCATTGGAGATTTACACGAGCCATTTTGTTTAGATGGTTATCTTGATTTCTGTATTGAAATATATAATAAACATAATTGTAATAAAGTAGTATTTATTGGTGATGTTATTGATAATCATTATTCGTCTTATCACGAAACAGATGTAGATGGAATGTCAGGAGGAGAAGAATTAGATTTAGCTATTGAGAAGATAGCAAATTGGTATAAAGCATTTCCTAAAGCAGATGTCACCATTGGTAATCACGATAGATTAATAATGCGTAAAGCACAAACTGGAGCAGTTCCAAGAAGATGGATTAAAGCATATAAAGAAGTATTAGAAGTGCCTAATTGGAACTTTACAGAAAGAGTAGTAATAGACAACGTTCAATACATACACGGTGAAGCAGGTACTGCTAAAGCTAAATGTCGTGCTGATATGATGTCAACAGTTCAAGGTCACTTACACACGCAATGTTATACAGAATGGTTTGCAGGTGCTAACTTTAAGATATTCGGAACTCAAGTAGGTTGTGGAATAAATCACGATGCGTATGCTATGGCTTATGCTAAAGCAGGAAAGAAACCTATTATAGGTTGTGCAGTAATAATAAACGGAAAAACTTGCATAAATGAGTTGATGGAGTTATAATAATTAATATATTTGCAGAGTTAAAATTTTTGTTTTGTTTAGGTTTGGATTGATTAAGGAGGTGTAATAGCCTCCTTTTTTTTGTGCCTAAAGTGCAGTATAGTACACTTGTGAAGGAGAATAACACTTAATAAACGTTAAAAACACTTAAAAGTGCAGTATAGTATACTTCAAGCAGTATTATATCCATCTATAGTAGAAAATATTTATCTTAATTAAACGTTATAAATAACATTTTGTAAAATTATAAGCTGATATTTTGTAAAGTTTTTAAGTTTATATCCTTAATTAAGTATTTTTTTACATCTTGAAAGCCTTGTAAACATTGACTTCTTAAAAATAAATGAAAAATAATTGTTAAAAAGTATTGTAGATATAAACATTGTACATATATTTGCATATATCAAAACGGTAAAACGAATTTAAAACAAAACATTATGAAAACACAAATTAAAACGGGAGAATTTTTAATTTTAAAAGTTAAAAATTGTATTGAAGCACAAGATGAAAGCCATAAAATTCAACGATTAGAAAAAATGATTATTCAAATTGAAAAATTTTCTAAAATGAGTAAGACTGAACTAAAATCTATTTGTAAAGATATGAGTAAAAGTAATTTTGAAAGAGAAAAATCAACAAGTTTTGCTATTGCATTTGCTTTATTTACTGAATTAGATTTTGAAAAAATATTAAGTCAATCACAAACATTAAAGAACGATTGGAACTTTGCAAAACAAGAAATTATGATTTGGGATTTAACTGTCGCAATTTAACCAATTAAAACAACAGATTTTTCAGAAACAACTTTAAATAAATTTAATAAAGCAAAAGAAAGTAAATCTTTTTTATTAGCTTTTGATTTTGCAAAATTGTTAATTGATAATGATTTTTCTGTAAAAGAAATAAAAGAATTTATGAAAGTAAATTTTAAAAATGATTACAAATATTTAGATTATTCAATTTAAAACAACGGGGGTGAAATTCCTCTATAATTTTAACCTTTAAAAACAAAACAAAATGAAAAACATTAAACAAATTACAAAGCTAACTAATCAAGCAATCGACTTGCTAGATTTAGCAGAACAATCAAATCAAAAGTACGATTCAATGTGCAGGTATAATGTAGAAATTGCTGCACCTAATGGATTCAAGCCAAAATCAGATTTAGTAATCGAGTTTCAAATGGTTGTTACAAAGAGAATTATGACTAGTTATTTCAGAGTTATTAACGAGATTAAATCATTTGAGTTATGAATGATACAATCAAAGAACTAGAAACAATCAAAGCCTATTACATTCAAGAAGGCGATTGGGATAGTGCTAATCAAATAACACTAGCTATAGACGTTGCAGAAAATTATTATTTTATACTTAAACAACAAAACAGATGAACGAGAGAATCAAAGAACTAGAGCATCAACTTTACTTATCAGATTTCAGAATCAAAAAGTACAATAGAAATAACGAATTTGATGCTGCTGAAAGAGAAGAATACGAAAGAATGTTAATCCAAAATGAACTTAAAAAACTAAAGAAATGAGAACAGAAAATTTTCAAACGTGGTTAAATAGAAATGTTAAACCAACGAAGGCAGTTAATACCTACGTTCCTTCAACAAAGTCAAAGATTAGAATTCAATCAACAGTAGATGAAGGCAAAGGATTAGATTTTAATCAAAAGGCGAATCATATTTTCGGATTAATAAAACAAATGAAATGAAACAAGAAACAAAGTTGCTAGGAGCAATCGGAATAATGCCAGTATTAGCAGATTTCTTAGAAGACCAAGAATTTAATCAACAAATGAAGATGGTTGCAAATGATTTAATAGCGTCAATAAGACGTTTTGATAATTACTTTATGCGAGATGCTGACATCGAATTAATAGACCAACAAGTGAATATTCAACTAGCCTTTAGACAATGGCTTAAATCAATGGAGAATGACAGAAATTGAAACATATATTAACAGGAATACTGAAGCAACAGAATTAGACATTCAAGATTATTTCAAGTTCAAATATCGTGGTTTATTCTATCAACAAATGAAGACTAATGCAGCGAAATTGCTTAGAAAAAAAGGAATGATTTACGAAGACATTGCCAAAGTAATTAATTTAAAGAATCACGATGCTGCTCTCCATCACATAAACAAAAAGAAGATTGATAAAGTAGCTGAAAGTATTGTATTAGCCAACTTTGATGAGTGGATTTTGAATAAATTATATCCAATGACTGCCACTATTTACGAATATGATAGCAGAAACAAAGAAAAAATATCGACAATTAGTCATATATTAGTTAAAAAGTAGTATATTTGTAAACAATCTAAAAATAAAACAAGATGAAAAACGAAACAAAAGCCTTTGACATCAAAGGAGAATTACAAGAGAAACAATCTATTTCTTTTGAAGACGCAATTCCAAAGCCAAACGGAATTTATTTTAAGCTACATTTAGCTAAACAAGAAATTGGTAAGATTAACAAGTCTGCTGACAATCCTTTCTTTAAATCAAAGTATGCTGATTTAAACACTATTTTAGATGTAGTTGAACCGATACTACATAAATACAATTTACTGTTATTACAACCTATCGCAAATGGATGTGTGCAAAGCATAGTGATTGACATTGAAACGGGTGAGGAGTTTATATCTGAGATTAAACTTATAGATATTAATGACCCACAAAAATTGGGAGGGCAAATTTCTTACTTTAGGAGGTACTCATTGCAATCACTTTTGAGTCTTTCTATGCAAGATGATGATGCAAATGATGTTAGTAAGCACGTTAATAAAAAGCCTACAATGCCACAAGAACGATTTGAGAAAGCATTAATTGCTATTCAAGATGGCAAAGCTAAAGTTTCAGACTTGAATCAATTTGAATTAACTGAGTTACAAAAAGCAGCAATAAAATTATTATGAGTAAAGTAGTTTTATTCGATGCTGATTCTTTAATCTATCAAGCCATTTATAAGGTAGTAACTTTCGGAGAAATTCGAGAGTTGCTACAAAATGGAGAAAGTAGATTTGCAATAGAAGAAAAGATTTTATCTTTAGGATTTGAACGCTTTGAAAAAATAGCCTTTGATATATTTAACGAAATAGAAGAACGTGAACAAATCGAAGAGGTTAAATACTTCTTTACAACGTGTAAAAAGAATTTTAGATATGCAATAGATTCTGAATACAAAGCAAATCGTAAAGGTAAAAGAAACAAGTGGGTTAATAAACTTCGTGCCTATCTTTTAGATTACCTAGACAATTCTTTTGCTTCAGATGAATACGAAGCGGATGATTTAATCTATTTTTCTACGCAATTATTAGATGTAAATGATTATATTGTATGTTCAATTGATAAAGATTTAAGACAAATTGAAGGTTTACATTTTGACTATTACCAGGTGAAGATTAAAGATAGTTTTGATAATTACATTTTCAATCAATACGGAAAAGAAATTAAAATGCGCAAAGGGTTTGTTGAAGTAAGCAAATTAGACGCTGAAAATCTTATCTTTGAAATGATGTTAACAGGTGATGTAAGCGACAATATCAAAGGTATATATGGAATAGGTAAAGTAAAGGCTAAAAAGCTATTAAAAGACAAAAGTACGTTTGGCAAATTCAGAGTATTATGCCAAGAATATAAAAAAGAAAGTACGGAATGGAAGCAACGTATTAAAACAAATGCTTCTTTATTAATATTTAAATAATAAGTTATGAGTAGTTTAATTAATTTCAGTATGAAAAATGCACAAGGTGGTTACGATAAGTACACTATGAGTGTAAACGACAAACAAGATGACTATGGCAACAATGCTAGTATCTTTGTTCAACAATCAAAAGAAGACCGTGAAGCAAAAGTTAAAAAGAATTTTGTAGGTAACGGCAAAGTAGCTTGGACTGACGGCAACATTGTGAAAGCTGAATTCGTTGAAAGAACGGAATCAAAACCAACAGGAATGACAATGCAGTCTACAAGTAGTAAACTATCTGAATCAAACGATTTGCCGTTCTAATATTAATTAGGGGTGTGTTGGAGTTCCAGCAGTAAAGGATAAAAACCTTTCCCCTTTAATTTTTTAACTATGTACGATAAAGCTATATTAGAATGTTACCAGTTGCTATATTTAAATGCAACACCTTCAGCTAACTTTGATTTATTAGAATAAGTTTTGTATATTTGCATACGTTACGGTTCGACAATAAGTAACGAAAGGAATTTTAATTAGCCTTTATATGAAGCAGGAAGTCGAACCCCTATGGATTATGAAGGCTTTTTTATTTAATAAATTATATTATGAAACAATTTTTTAAACATTACACTTTATGGGAAGATTACCAAAACGGCATGTATAACCTAAATGTAAAAAATGAAGAGTACTTAATTGAAAATGCAGTTAAGTTATTATCTAATCCTAATCAATTTAAATTAGTTTGTTTGAACGTTCTTGAAAATTGGAAGGTTTCATCTTTAATAAACTTAACAAACATTAATTGTAACCGAAGAGCGTGGTTAGGACAAGCAGCCTGTTGCTATCTTCATCAAGTCCCTGAATATCTAACTAGAAAATCTTGGGCAAACTTAACAACCTTACAACAGGAATCAGCCGACAAAGTAGCGGATGAAATTATTAACCTTTTTAACGTACAAAATGAAAGAATTGATAACCAACTATATTTATTCTTGGAAGAGTAAAGGGTACAAAAATGGAATACCAGATGAAGTTCCATTAAGATTAGAGCAACTAAACAAAGCCCCTAGTTATAAGCAAATTTGCAAAGCCATATTAAAGAATGATAAACATTTAGAATTATTAGGATATAGCAGACCAAAATGTAAAGCGTATTCAGATATTAAAAAAGCTGAATTAATAGCTAGAGGAGTAATAAAAGAAAGTAATCAATTAAAATTAAAAATATGAATGTTTTTGAAAAGACAAATGAAAGATTAAAAATAATTTTCGAAGATTTCGATAATGTTTTAGTTGCTTTTTCGTGTGGTAAAGATTCTGGTGTAATGCTAAATCAAGCCTATGACTATGCAAAACAAAATAATCTACTACATAAATTAGCCGTTTACTATGAAGACTATGAAGCAGGATATAAATATACAGATGAATATGCAGAACGTATGTTTGAGTATTTAGACTTAGAAAGAAAATATTGGTTATGCCTTCCTATTTCTGCTGCTTGTTCTGTTTCAATGTACGAGCCTAGATGGATACCTTGGGATAAAGACAAAAAAGATATTTGGGTTAGAGATATGCCTAAATATGAATACGTTGTTAATGAGGATAATTGTCCTTATGAGTTCGTTAAAGGTACAAAAGGGTTTGATGCTAGAATACATTTCAGTAAATGGTTCGGTGCAAAGTATGGTAAGACTGCAGTTTTAATCGGAATTAGAGCAGATGAAAGTTTAACCAGAAGAGGTATATTTACATCCCAACATCGTAAACACATGCACAAAGGATTGAATTATTCAAAGATAGTAGATAAGAATACAATAAATTTCTATCCTATTTTTGATTGGAAAACAACAGATATTTGGGTTGGTAACTATAAATACAATTGGGATTATAATAAGATATACGACCTTTATTATCAAGCAGGATTAACGATAGACCAAATGAGGGTTGCTTCTCCTTTCCATTTATCAGGGCAAGAATCATTAAAACTATACAAAGTAATTGACCCTAACAATTGGGGTAAAATGGTAGGCAGGGTTAACGGTTGTAACTTTGGAGGTATATACGGTGGCACTTCAGCTATGGCTTGGAGAAACATAAGCAAACCAAAGCATTTTACATGGAAGGAATACGCAGAGTTTTTAATGTCAACACTACCTGAAAAGGTAAAAAAAAAGTTTGAATATCACTTAGACCGATATATGGAGTCGTGGCGTATAAAGGGTTACGGTAGGAATCCTAGAGTAATTCAGGCAATCATAGACCATGGTGTTGAAATTGAAAGAACAGGCGAAATTAGTAAGCTATGTAAAAAACAAGATGTTTATGAAATAATAAGAATAAAAGGCAAATGGGCAGATGAAATAAATATTGATAACGCTACACCATTTAGACATTGCCCAAATTGGAAAGCCGTATGTATAACTATAATGAAAAATGACTTTGGATTAACTTATATGAGTTGCTCTAGAAGTCAGGATAACAATTTATTAAAAACAAAAGGATTAGAAAAATATTCTAAATTACAAAAACAACTAAAAACAAAATAATTATATGGAAACAAAAGATTTTAAAAGTCCAGTGTACAATGTGTTAAGAATACATGTTGATAGAATCAGAGCAAACGCTTACAACCCTAACGCAGTTGCACCACCTGAAATGAAACTACTTGAAACTTCTATTTGGGAAGATGGATATACTATGCCTATAGTGGCTTATTACATTCCAGATGAGGATGTTTATGAAATAGTGGATGGCTATCACAGGTACACTACAATGAGAATGTCTGAAAGGATATTTGAAAGAGAAGGTGGTTTTTTGCCTATTGCTGTAATTGAAAAGGATGAATCAAATAGAATGGCCTCAACTATTCGACACAATAGAGCGAGAGGTTCGCATTCAATTGAGTTAATGAGTAATATTGTTTCTGATTTATTAGAATCTGGTATGTCAGATGGTTGGATTTTAAAACATATTGGTATGGATAAAGATGAATTACTTAGATTAAAGCAAATAACAGGTTTAGCTTCTTTATTTTCAGAGGTTGAATTTACAAAAGGTTGGGATGAAAACAATAAATCTATTCAATAATGGCAGAAGATAAGAAAGGATTTATCCTATACGCAGACCAAAAGGCTTTGTTTAATCAATTATCTAACGAAAAGGCAGGTGAACTAATTAAGTTCATCTTTGCCTACGTTAACGATGAAAATCCAATTAGTGAAGATATTATTATTAATTTAGCATTTACACCTATCAAACAACAATTGAAGCGTGATTTGATAAAGTTCAATGAAATCAAGGGTAAACGTAGTGAAGCAGGTAAGAAAGGAATGGCTAAAAGATGGCAAAGTATAACAAATGATAACAAAGCATTACAAACGATAACAAACATAACTGTTAATGATAATGTAAATGATAATGTAATAAATACAAAAGCAGATGTAATTTCAACCGACCAGTGGGGAAATGAAATTGATGTAAATGGCTTTCACATAAAAGCAAAAAAGAAATGATAGTTAATCATAGAAGTAGTGATGAATTTTTAGAATTATCTAGGTTGGATAAGATTCCTTTGGGTTTAGGATTAGGTATTGATTTAGATATTAATCTACGATTCAAACGTGCTTCGTTCAATATTGTGTTAGGACACGCAAATGTAGGTAAAACGTATTGGGTGTTATGGTACTTACTTTGTTTGGCTAAAAAGCATAATCTTAAACATCTAATTTATTCAGCTGAAAATAGTGTTAATGGATTGAAACGCAATTTGATTGAATTATATGCTGGATGCAAAATTAAAGATATGTTACCTAAACAACTAGAAAACTGTAAAAACTTTATTGAATCGCATTTTGATTTTATAGATGCACAAAAAGCTTGGACTATAGAAGAATTTATGAAAGAAGTTCAAGTGTTAGGTGATTATGATACTTTAATGATTGACCCACATAATTCATTCTTAAAGCCAAAGTTTGCTAATGCACACGATTTGGATTATGAAATGGCTACTAAACTTCGATTGTTTGCGAAAAAAACGAATACTTCAATTTATATGTGCATTCACGCAGCAACAGAAGCACTGCGTAAAACGCACAAAGCAGGTGATTACGAAGGTATGCCACAAGCACCGAATATGGCGGATGCTGAAGGTGGTGGTAAGTGGGGTAATCGTGCAGATGATTTCGTTGTTATACATCGTTATCCAATGCACACTAACTTTTGGATGTTTACAGAAGTTCATATCAAAAAAGTTAAAGAAACTGAAACTGGTGGTAAGCCTACATTCGCTGCTGAACCAATTATGTTTAAATTACAGAACGGAACACAATTTTTAAACGAAGGGAAAAACGTATTATGAAAGATACAGATATAGCTATTGCAAGACTAAACATAAAGGTAAGCATCAATAGATTGCTTTTTAGAAGTGCATTAGAACGTGTAAGCGAAGAAAAACAAAAAGTAATACTAAGTGAAGCGAATGATTTGAACTATAGCCTAGAAGTTTTTAAAATGCTTCAAGACGATAATACTGCATTAACACGAACAAATGATGCTTTAAGATTACAAATACTATATTTGAAGAAAGAATTAATTAAACAACAAGAAATACATGGAATATAATAATGATTTTAAATATGATTTAAAAGTAGGTCAAGTTTATGAAAAACAATTTAATGAATTATTAGGAAGTAAAATAGAAATTAAAAGAGATTTTAGATGTTTGGAAACTGGTAATATTTATGTAGAATATGAATCAAGAGGTAAGAGAAGTGGACTTTCAACAAGTGAAGCTGAATATTGGTGCTATTGGTTAAGTGATTTTCATTGTATGTTTATTAAAACTGAAAAGCTAAAAGATTTATGTAGAAAATATTTGAATACAAATAGAGATAAAGCAGGAGGAGATATGAATACTTCTAAAGGAATTTTACTTCCATTAATTGAATTTTTAAAACAACAAAATGAAGAAATGTAAAACTTGCTCCGAACAATTTGAGCCTAAACAAAAGTTCAATTCTACTTTATCAACTAACAGATGTGAAGTATGTTTAAAGACTGCACAAGCATTAAAGAATTTAGCCAGTATAAAGAAAGAAAAGAAGATTAAGCAGAAAGAGGATTTGTTAACGTTGCAAGACTATTTGAAGATGACTCAGCAAGTGTTTAATTCTTGGATTAGACAACGTGATAAAGGATTGAATTGTATTTCGTGCGACAAGCCTTGTAAGAAAGAAAACGCAGGACATTACTTTTCAAGTGGAGGACACGCAAATGTAAGATTTGACGAGAATAACGTACATCTACAATGTGAATACTGTAATACATTTTTACACGGAAACTTAATTTTGTACGGTGTGAATCTAGAAAAGAAAATAGGAAAAGACGAATTCATAATTTTGCGTGAAAAAGCATACGAAGTAAAGAAATTCACGAAGATTGAATTAAAAGAATTACTTTTGAAATATAAAGCGAAGTTAAAAGATGTATCATAGTGTTGACATAAACTAATAGATAAGATGAGCAGAGAAATAATAATAGGTGTAATAGCCATTGGATTGATAATGATTACAGTAATAATAGATAAATATACAAGGTTATGAGAAATCTAATATACATATTTATAATTAATTTGTTATATAAGCAAGTTGATTAGAATTTAATCTTATATTTGACGAAATTAACGTCTATGGAGTATTTAATAATTATTGCTTTTGCTTGGTGGTTTGTCGAATTTGAGCCAATTCAGTTTATAATAGATTGGACTTTCAACTATTTGCCTATTCACTTCTTAACCGACTGGATATATTCAGGCTTAGGTTGTTTCAAATGTATGGGGTTTTGGAGTGGTTTAATCTACTCAGGTAGTTTCACATTTGCTTGTATCACATCGTTATTAACTTACATTACATCACTATGTTTGAGCAAGATGAACTAATCTACATCGAATCAATCAAGATAGCTGATTCAACTATTCAAACTGCGAAGATAACCTGTAAGAAGTTAGATGCAATTTACGCAAGAGTAAACGGAATAACGAGCAAAGATTGTTTTTGCTCAATGGTGAGACGAAAGATATTTATTAAAGACTTTTTTATTTGGTATGAAGGACTCACTTGATAGATATCTGCAACTGCATTACATTGATGTGAAGAAGTACACAATGTATCTTTTGAATCGTATAAAAATACGAATAGAGGCAGATACTGTTATCTCTAATGCTTATCTAAATTGTTTAAAAAACGAATCAAAGTTCAAATACGGAAACGTACAAGATTTTCTATTTCATTTTATTAAATGTGAGTTACTGTTTAGAGATACAAATAGCAAAATAGAGATAGTCAATAGTGTAGAGAATAATATGCCTATTGAAGAAGCAGAAGATGAATTGAAAGATAAGATTCTATTTGAACTAAACTACCAGGAGCAGAAGTCAGTTATAGAAATATATCGTAATACAGTAGATGATAGAATCAAACTGATATTCTTTGAGACATTCCACGACAAAGGCTATAACACGACAAGAAGTATAGCAGACCATTTTGATATTTCGGTATTTACGGCACACGCAATGATCACAGAAATGAAGTCAGATTTAAGACGATTAAAACACGAATTGGAAAAAGACCATTATGAGTAGATGGATAGCATTAAGTACATTTGTTTTATCTATTGGAATGACTGTAGCAATATGGAATGATTACGAATATCAGAATAAGTTTATAGCTGCTGCGATTCTTAGTCATATAATATTTTTATTAATAAACGAATATGAGAAAAATGCAGATAAAGGATGAGTATAAAGGCAAGACTGTTATTGTGTATAATAGTGTCTTAGGCAATCAGAATGTAATAATTGATAAAATACTACCAAAGCATTATGAGTGGTATTCAAGAAATGGATTAGGTCACATCTTTGAAGCTGAAGCGACAAT
>Ga0209442_1001308_pt1 | contig 14241 bp, 14 predicted proteins | sample LauGreSBDMM110DD_2_FD_187565 | JGI IMG/M metagenome (GOLD analysis project Ga0209442, IMG submission 187565) | Freshwater lake microbial communities from Lake Michigan, USA - Sp13.BD.MM110.DD (SPAdes) (version 2) | ecosystem: Environmental > Aquatic > Freshwater > Lake | place: Lake Michigan...
GGATATTTCAACAAGCGTCTCACGGATGTGGAATACATGAGCACCGTGGACATAGGGCACTTGCCTGTTAAGAACGTGAGCCCCTTTGTTTGGAATGGCAAGTTGTGCATGTGGGACATGTTCAAGAGGCGAATCTACGAAGTGGAAGTGCCGAAAGCACAGGAGCATGCAAAGCTGACGGCGAAAATAGTTCGTTCATTCACGTATGGGCCAGGTCTACCAACAACGAGCGAGCCACTTCGAGGATCCACGAGCCCCATTCACCTCCATGGGAGCACATGGGGATGCGTCGTTCACGACATCATTTTCAATGATACCCCCATGATCACCTTTCGGTTGAGCTATATCCATCATTGGGTTGAGTTTGACATCGAAAGGGGCATTATAACGTTCATATCGCAACCTTTCTTCATTGCCCACTGGGGTATTGAGTATGTAAGTGGGATATACCAAGATCCCAAGGACTATGAAAAAATAACACTCTATTTTGGCATCGAGGACAAGCACGCAATGCAATGTACCACGCGCCTCCACGAATTACGCTTTGGAAAGGCTATCCGCTAGGAATGCTGATTTATCATTTTTATTATTCTATTCTTTATGAATATAGAGCTTATATCATGGCTGAAGAAAATTCAACTACTCAAACCCAATCATTTTACATGATGCCCGTCCTCAACGAGGAGGAGGCGCACATTGAAAACATGTACATAGTTTTTGGAGGAGCTCCTCTTTCCTTTGCGATCATCAAGATCCCAAGCCTTGAAGGCGTTGTCGTTTCGAAAGTTCAAATTTCAGGAGATTTGAAAGCCAAAGGCCAAATAAATGTGAATGTCGTATCAAGCGATAAAGTAGACTCCGTCCTTGCGACGGTTGTCACCGTACTAACAAGTATTCAATCGGAATAGCGGATTGATCGTGATATATTATTTAATTTTTATTGCGTAAGAGTAAGTTGCTCTTGCTCGTGCTCTTGACAATGAGCGTTCTCGAAGAGTACGTTGGATTCTTAACAAACCCAGAAAGCGTTAAATCCACGTTAAAAGACAAGCTATTCAATGCTATTCCAATCCATGGTCAGCTCATGTTTTTCAACCACGAAACGAGCTATATTATGTTCATGGCAATGACAGATGAACTCAAAAATATTCCCGTCTATACCAAAATAAAAATAGAGGACATCACCGCATCAGATGTGTCTAAGCTTGGCAATGATGCATTCAATGTTTTGAAGCTCGAGTTGCAAGTTCTAGTCTATGTAAAGCAAGATCCCTTCTTTTCGGATAAAAACTTTGTACCCCAGACGTGGACCGGCGTGTATATGGTGCCCATGAACATCTCCCTAGAGGCCGTTGAAGTGGAGGCAAAGAAGCAAGGGTTTTTTAGTAAGATGAAACTATCAAACCCGTTTTCACGAAAAGCGCTTGAAGAAGGCGTTCCAATTGTTGACATTGTCAAAACACGAGAAGAAAATGTAGAGCTCACGAAATTCATGACTGATTTACATAACAAATTAGGACCATTGCGAAATGCTATTGGCGCATTCAACTCAGCAAACCCTGATGTAGATTATGATATTCTTCAAAGCTCTATTGTCAAGTATGTAAATGAAAATGATGCGCTACCGGAAAAAGAAACGAACTACTTGAACTCTCTTTCCCAACAAGTCGTCAATGTTTCCTCTATTGAATTGATAACGGCATACCGCAGTTACAAGAGTATTAGAAAAATTGGGGATAATGACCTCGTATCGAACCCGGATTACATTCAATACATGGCAATTATAGATCATTTGGTTGCTTTTATGAGAAAATTGAAGGGTATCACCGATGATCCATCAAGAATTGATCAACTCTATTTTTTGGCAACTGGCCTTCGTAAAAACATCAACGAGCGTATTGTTCCCCTTCAAAACGAATTGGAGATGGTGAGGGGAGTGCGTTCGGGTATTAAAGATGTTGCTAAAACAACCGCAAGATTAACCGGACAGGCATGGGATGCTGCAGCAAAGGGTGTATCTCGTGCCACCGCAGCAACGGTAAGAGCATTTACAGATCCAACGAATGCGAAAGGTAAAATGAACGATGTCTTCACGAAAGTCAACCCCGTTGCACAACCACAGGCGGGTGGTTCAAAAACAAAAAAGACTCAAGTAAGCAGAAAAAGTAATATTAAGAATCACAAGAAGTAGCCAAGCATTGAATGCATTATCATTTGTCGTGATTGTTCCAATGAGAAGTACGGATGAACCCACCCATGGAATCCAAAGGGAGCATCAAAGAACTCTGCCTCTATTGCGAACGTCCTCCGGGAAGACACTTCCATTACATTCTTTTTTAAGATCTCACAAGCATGAGTGAAGTAAACATCTTCGGGTGGTTCTTGTATGTCCACATATCCGTGCTGTGTTCTATGCCTATTCATATCATCAATTGAGACCTTTGACAAGCAATCGAGCATGGCGGACCTCTTGCGTAACGACAATCCTCCTTGAATTCCGCCCACCACAGGAGCCGTATGTTTACTATTGAAAAAGTTGCCTCCCACATAGTCACAATCCAAGAAATGCTCCTCAAGGGTGCGAAAAACAATACAATCCGTCTGAAAGATCAATACGTTTTCCTCACGTATGACATTCCAGAACGGGGGCGACAAAAGCAATTCACTATATTGTTGCGGAGTCATGTTCGCACAATGAAGATAGTGAACTTGGTATTCGTGAGGAGACAACTCGTTCACAAGCCAAGATTTGCGCTCGTCACTTGTAAAGATATGTAAGTTCCACGATGTTCCCAAAAAGCTCATGACGTTTTGAACAACCGCTCGAAGAAAGGGATGCTCGCGGGGCTCAACGATCACTGCCACTCGAGTACGCGATGGGTCGTGGTTAATGCGAAAGCCTTGTGTATCAAGGGACGCACTTTGGGCAAGTAGGACTTTTTCAAAAAGCTCGCGCGACATTTGATAATCCTCATTAGAGAACTCCTAAATCTAACTAACTAACTACCTAACTTATTTCACTGCATTCGTCCATAATAGCTTGGTATCTCGTGAGTTTACGAATGTAAAGCTCCACATTGTAATGGGAGGCCTCATTTTTCATTTCATTCATAAGAATACTGATGTAGATAGTCAACTCTTTCTTATAAAACTCAACTCTCTCAAGGGACATGTTTTCATTTGCCTTTGAGAATTCTTCTTTGAGCCTATAATAGAACGCACGAATCTCGTCTATGACTTCCTCCATGGTGTTTCATATGTAATGACTTATTGACTTAAGTGGTTCCCGTCTCCAAATATCTATAGTGATGGTAAGGGGATTCGGGCCATGAAATTCCACAAGCAACTAAAAGACATTGAAGAAAAGTTTCAAGATCCTTTGCTATCCGAATCGTGTATTCATTACAAAAAGTGGAAAAAGATTGCCAAAAACCCCGAACGACCATGGAGTTTCTCTGAATTAGAGGATGAGTGTAGCCACGTAGATTATGTAATCCAAAAGAGGCTACCGCGCGCCATAACATTACCTTCGAGGTCTAGTATGCCATCTCTGTGTTGTGGCACATCCCACAACTCGCAAGAAGCCACGACCTTGCCCGACCTTCTTTTATTTGCTACCATCAATGCCCAAGCGGTGTATAAAATATGTAAAAAACTTCAAAAAGGAGCAAATAAGAACTCTATGTCCTTCTTGGCCAACCTCCGGAGCTCGCACAAGTACATGTTTCTAGGAAGTCACATAGTAACACGCATGAAGCTCGAAGCCCAATCCCAACCCCATACCGAACCCGTCGACACAAATACCAATCTTGAGAAGACATGTCCGATCTGTTTTGAAGATATAGACCACCAACGTCCCGCATTTATCATGAAATGTGGTCACTATAATTGTATTCAGTGCCTTGAACAACAAACAAAAATTAACAAAATTAGAGGAACATTAAGGAACCGCATAGCTGTCATAGCACACAAGCACTCGTGTCCGATATGCAGTTGCAAGTCTGCACTTGCCGATGCTGATGCCTATTCGTTTTGGCCAAATATGCCGTCGTGACCAGACCATCGCAGTGCGCATCCATGCCATCTTTTATAAGGTACAGTAAGGGTCAGTCACGTAGACTAAAAGGACTGTTTTTTATTTATTTGTTTAATATTTATGAAAATTATTTTTGAAACGGTAAAAAGTGAAAGTTTTCCTCTAGTTAGTACATTTACATTTATAAAGGGTAAAAACGAAATACCTCAGAGTAAGCACTGCTCCCAGTGCGCCTCCATGCCATCTTTTAAAAGTACAGTAAGGCCCAGTCACGTAGACTAAAAGGACTGTTTTTTATTTATTTGTTTTATATTCACTAAAATTATTTTTGAAACGGTAAAAAGTGAAAGTTTTCCTCTACTTAGTCTATACAACTTCGTCCAACAGCTTACAGAAGTTAACGATCATTGCGAAGATCTTCTTTCGAAGAGGGTTATATGTAAGTGGTATCTTATTCATTATATTTACTAATTTATACACATAGAACTGGTTATTCTGTGTCTCATCTTCATCCTTTATTCTTTGACCCTCTTTGCCGTTGTAATACTGGCGAAGAACGATGCAAACCTTGTTGATCATGTCGTCTATAACTTCGGTCTTGTCCTTGATCATCCATTTGTCCTCTTGAAAGACACCCAAATGCTCTCGGCGCAGGCTCGCGACTCGTATATTCTTATTCTCAGGAACGCCTGGATCAAAATGGATCTTACGGACCATGTCGGGAACTCCATGAGACACTGCGTTTCGTATACACCGTTCTATAAACTGCGGTGTGAGGTGGCTCATATTCTCATTCCCAAAGTTATTGATGATTATCTGGTTTCCTATATTCGTTTGTGACTTGATAAACTGACCATGTACTATAGTTTGTTCAATATGTAAATTTGAATTATTCTTCCCTTGACATAGTTGTTGGTGCCTTGACTTACTTGAGCGATGGCGAAATACCTTCTTACAGCACGCACACGACAGCTCACTCATATTTTTGTTAAACTCGCACAAAATTGACTCTGTATTGCTTTGCTCAACAGTTGAGCTAACATTTGGGCTAACAAAGCTAACATTTCCCTCCCCAAAGCTAACATTTGGGCTAACAAAGCTAACATTTTCCTCACTAAAGCTAACATTTGGGCTAACAAAGCTAACATTGGGTATTTTGGTTGACTTTCGCACCGGACATGTCTCAAGGTGGCGCATCAAAGAGCTCTTCGTCGTAAGGGCCAGTAAGCAATTTGTACATGTATGGGTTGTAGCTTTGAGCACACGTGTATCGTCATGTTTCATTGCCATATGCCTCTGTAAATTCCATTCCCGTGTGGACTCATATGGACAGAATGGGCACCCAAAAAACATACAACTGTTGAGTAAAGTTGAGTACATACACTTAAGTAACAAATTTGAAGTTGAGTAAAGCTTTTTTGTGACTACTCAACTTTACTCAACAGTTGAGTAAAGGGGGTGTGTGTGGGACCTGTAAAATATTTTGAGAATTTTGAAAATAGAGTCTTTTAGTCTTCGCTGAGCTCCGGAGAAAATCATTTATGAAATTAAATGTCGTGTTATCATATACATCTTTTCATTACAAATCGCCACGCTGAACCTCTTTGGTTCAAGCCCCATCAAGTCAGAGATACATAAGCCCACAAGTATTGCAAGCATCCCCAATGGATCATTTGAAGAAATAAGGACATTTGCGTATTCTCAAATATCAAATCCTTATTTACAAGAGCGGTTGGAACATGGTTTCTATGTGTATGACCTTGGTCGCCTAAAGAGCACCTTTGCCTTATGGAACCATAACTTCCCGGGTATCCAACCTTTCTATGCGGTCAAGTGCAACCCCGACGAGGAGTTGATTCGTCAACTCGCGCAATGTGGGGCATCTTTCGATTGTGCGAGCCCTGCAGAGATCGATCTTGTCCTAAAAGTGGGTGTGTGCGCCTCAAGGATCTTATATGCCAACCCGTGTAAGTCCCACTTTGACATCAAGCATGCTTGCGCCCGAGGTGTGAAAATGACAACCTTTGATACGGTCGGAGAGCTTGAGAAGATCGCAAAGGTCGTTCCGTCAATGGATTGTGTTCTTCGCCTCTATGCGTGCGATCCCAACGCAAGGTGCCAACTCAGCAACAAGTTCGGGGCACTGCCCCATGAATGGGCTGTCCTTTTGAGCCGGGCGCGGGATCTGGGCCTCCGCGTGACGGGTATCAGCTTTCATGTTGGCTCGGGGTCTTCGTCATCCGACGCATTCGTATTCGCGATTCGCCAGGCAAGGGAGCTATACGATATGGCACTTGACTTTGGATATGAACTGAACTTAATCGACCTTGGAGGTGGATTCATGGAAAAACAACTAAACAAAATACCAGAATCCATTGCGTACGCACTTGACAAATATGGATTCCGCGAAGGCAACTTCAAGATCATCGCTGAACCCGGGCGTTTCTTTGCGGAATCGTGTGGAACGCTCTTTACGAAAGTGCTTGGAGTGCGTGATCGTAATGAAGACCATAGAGACTATTGGATAAGTGACAGTTTATACGGATCATTTAATTGTATTCTATATGATCACGTGGATCCCGTGCCAATCATCATGCGGACAAACAATCCATCGTCGATCTCCCGGGCAAATAGCTCCTCAGGCTCAAGTGGTGGTTCATCGGACTTATGTATGGCGGTTGTTCCAACGTCAGATTCGGACACAGACACCATGAGTGACGAGGTCTTGTACATATCTACATTATTTGGACCAACTTGCGACGGCATGGACATTGTCCTCAAGGATGTGACCATGCCCCACCTAGATGTTGATGATTGGATCGCCTTCAAGGACATGGGGGCCTATACGATCGCTGGCGCATGCCCATTCAATGGAATTGCCTTTCCTAATATAGCGTGTTTCTATGTAGACTCGTCATAGAACATAAAAATCATAAAATATTATCATAAATTAGTCAGACGAAAGACATAAGACATGGATGTGCGTGGCAATGCCAACACATTTGTGCCACCGGCATACCCGCCTCAAGTCGATCAAGCCACCAAAAACATTCTCGGCATTCAACAATACCCTTTAGCACCTTTGAATACCTCCCAGCGCGGTATAGGAACCGGGAACGTGAACGGGATACCTCCATTGTTCATGCCATCAAGCGCAAGCGCAAGCAAAAGCACCGTTGTTGAACGTCGCACCGGAAAGAAGATCAGAATTGCTGTTATTCTTACCGTTTGTTTTGTAATTCTCCAGCTTCACCCCGTGATCTTAGTTATGGACAAAATTCACGGGACACTCTTTCTAAAACCATTTGATCTTTCGAACGAGTACGGTTGTATAACGGCCAAAGGCGCAATAATTACGACCGTCCTATTCTTCTTCATAGCACTATACCTCATCCGGGCATTGTGATACGAATAAAAAATGAATAAAATGATGCTATTTTCAGTTTTTGTTTTCTTTTTGATTCTTAGTCTCTCGACTAGTCTCTTACTTTGCCTTAGCCACGGGCTTCTTCTTCTTGGGGGCAGGAGGAGGGGGAGGGGGTGGAGTGGGTGTGCGCTCCTCCTTGTCCGAATCCTCCTCCTCTTCCACTGCCTCATCGTCATCCTCCTCCTCGTCGCTATCCTCAATCTGAGTGTTTACGACTGGGGCCGGAGAAATCTTGGGCGACTTGTTGATTAGAGCCTGTGGGATGTCATCATCCTCATCGTCGCTCTCAACACCACCCACTAGCTTGTCATCCTCATCATCGCGGTATGCGAATGTGTTCCGGGTTAGAAGTTGGAACTTGCTCATGACTAGTCGCCACGTGGCCCCAAACTTACCGCCGGCAAACCATAGGCTCGTCAGCTGCATGACAGGCATGGCCCGACCACCCTTCATCTGGTCCCAAACCTCGTTGAAGTTGAGCTCCTTCTTCTGCATGTCGTGCGCCTCAAAGGTAAACTTCTCGGTCGCATCATCGAAGGGTAGCTTTACCTTGATGGTAGAAGGCCACTTGTTGTCCGGCTTGCGAGTCTCCTTGTCCTTGCTCACATTGATGAGAGGGTGGAAGATCTTCGCGACGAACTTGGGCTCATCGTCAAAGTTGTCCTGGAACCAAGTGAGGCGGTTCTCGAAGCCATCCTTCTTGAACTTCTCCTGTAGCTTCTCAAAGAGATCGTGGAGGGCCTCTAGACGAGGGTTCTCCTCCCGACCCTTGAAAGACAGGTTCATCTCATAGCGGTAACCAAGTAGGTTGCCCTTGGTGTCCTTGTTCTCCCACTTGGACACGCCGTTGAATGCGATGCCCATGAGGGGGAACTGAACCGTTAGGCGCGAGTTGTTGTAAAACATGTTGACCGAGCGAGCCTTGGTCTTCGGGTTTACGCGGACCTCGGCGAACTCAATCTTGGAAACATCAACCTCGCTGGGCGATAGGGGGTAAGCAGACGACGACATTTTGACTTGATGTACGGGTGAATGCAAGAGACGGCTTGCTAACACTTTATGGCTTTTTGCGCTTAAGTAGTTTTTGCTTCTTAAGGAAATAACTATTTACCTCTTACTGGCCTGGTAGGAGAATCCGTGCGTTTACTGATACGACTTGATTGTGTTTAAAAGGCGCACCGTCATTTTTTATCACAAAATTGCCAACCCATGCCATATTCGATTCTCACCTAAGGATCTAATGCGTTCTTATATGTATAAGAGACGATCTCACACCTCAATCTAGATAAAGAAAAATGGGAAATCAAGGGCATTGTTTAGTCCGTTTGGCAAAGAAAGATGGTTTATGTTGCCATCTGCCATGCGTGTCTGGGGGGCAAATGTGTACGAAGCACATGACCGATCATTCGCGCAACAACATAGCGCGTCTCACGGTAAGCTTGGGAAATCGGCATCCATCAACTTCTTTAACATATGAAGCATTTCGGTCCGTCAAAGAGGTCAATGCCCATGGCCGAGACACGGTCGAATGCTTGTCCGGCATCATTTCGTACGTGTTCTCTTCTCCGTCATTAACCCAATTTATGCAGGACAACTTGCCTCAAAAGCGTGTTGGCGGGCGCGCAACGCGCATGAAAGTGCCCGACATGGCAAATGCCATTGCCAAACTATTCAATGGCATGTGGACAATTGAGCAATCCCATAACCATTTGCGGGCCCTTCAAAAGTGTCAACTTCGGTGGAAGGGGTATGTTCGAAAAAAGCAAGAGATCGATCGGGGTCCATGGCCCGCCGCGCCCGCAATTAACACGGAAGATCCAATCACAATGGATCCTATTCCGTTAGTCACAACCGCGACAGAAGCAATGAAGCGCGAAATGTGGAGCTACACTGACAAACATAGACACGTGTACGTCTTTCAAGCCAAACCACTACTTCATTTCATCGAGGTATCCGGCTCTTGGAACCCATACACGAGAGAGCCCATAATGAAAGAGGACATCGAACGCCTCCGAAATATTGTGAAAAGGTTGCCGTTCGAATCCTTCAAGCCCATAATACGAAACCCGCGCGATGCTTTTGCCAACGTGCTTCATGATTATGAAGTTTTCGGATTCTACACTAGTATTGAGTGGTTTTTACGACTTGATACGTTTGATGTTATTGAAATATATGAAAAGATGCGCGAGGACACTCACGTTCCATTGTACATGTTTGCCTTGAATGTGTTGGAAGAGCGCATAATGTGCGACCCCGAGGAGGGAGCTCGGATGTCGTTGGCAAAGGACATGAAGTATTTGATCGATGGGCACCATCCCATGAAATTCTACATTATTTGTAATCTATTTGTGGCACTTGCGAAAGTTTGCCCTATATTGCGATCCTCACTTCCACAATGGACTATTATGGGGGCTAACGGGGTACGATAACCATACACTATCATGCTATCACGCGATCAGACGTAAACGAGATTTAAAGAATTCTTAACATAATATGTTAGCGTACGCGAGTGAAGAATGTCATCATCTGTCAATGCCGTGGTTTCTCTTGATTCAATTATTCTGTTTCTCCAAGGCGTGCGGGACAATTTCACAGGATTTCCGACCCTAACTATTAACTTTGACGGTCACGGTCACGGGCACGGGCACGGGCACGGTCAAGATGCTATGTCGAGCAACACCAACAACGCACCTGCTGAAGCCCATCAATCCGCTCCCTCCCCCAATTCCTCTCCCGAAGGCTCTCCCGAAAGCACTGCTGAAAGCGGGTGGTCTAATAACCTCAACAATACCGAAGCGGCTCGCCCGGGTGTATACGAGCGAGTCGGTATTAACATTCTCAAGAATGACCGTGGTTGCCTTTCGGAGTTTGGCTACTTCAATGTTCGTCACAAAAGCATTCAAAAGCGTCGTGACGCGCTCATGGAGGCATCAACGGAGATGGATGTACAGTTCATCCAAGAGCGCCTATTTCAATTGGCCGCCGTCCAACTTGTACAAAACCCAAATCCTTTCCGTGATGATCTAAAATGGTTCGAAGAGGCCCATCATCTCAGTGCCTATGAATAAAATCTACTATCTCGTTTATTTTTGTGCTAAAAACATATTTCAGATCGCATGATTGTTGAAAAATGTCTTTCGTAAAGTTTGAAAAGCGATCCTGTTGTCGGACGCAATGCCAGTTCCAGCCAATGATCCCAAACTCGCCGCTGGACCACTTTCCGGCGGCGCAATGTTTCAGCCCGCCAGTGCAGAGCCCAACGCGAGCAAGACCTCCATTCGTAGTTTCTTTTGCAAACTTTCAGAAATTTTATGTACTCTATTGAAATCTTTTGAACTTCATCCTCGCTCATAGGCTGATCATCTACGTACCGTTTGCTAATATAAGCCCAATTCTCAATAGGTGGGAAACTGAGCCCGAGCCTATCCATGCATTTTAGAAATAGATGGCATACAACTGCAGACTCATTAAAAGTTGAGTTGTTGATATAATATGCAACAGTCACGGTTCTTAGATTGAATTGCGTGCCATTTATCTTCAAACAAATATGATCCCAACGGTTAGTCGTAGTATATTGTTCAAGGTTTGTAAACAAGTCCGCATGGGTATATATATAAACCATATCATCACTTGGGCTATTTATGCGAACAGGTAATCCTTCCAAGCGCGCCCGAACACACGCAACAATCGAATCACGCTCGTTTTTTGCCATTCTTGGCTCGTTTGTTGTAAACGGATGATAACCACTTCCAAAACCAAAAAGAATAATGATCATTTTTTGTTTTTTCCCACTGTTTTTAGTTGTTTTTCTCACGCTCGCTGAAATGCTCTTGTATTCCCTCCAACACGGCCAAGTCCTCAACGTAGCTGTTTGGAGCACCCTTGCGCTTGCACATGAAGCACGCGTGTGTGTTTATCATGCTTGTTGGCCCTGTTTGCATGGCAGCCACAAGGCATGTGAGATGGTATCGCAAGTTGCAACACTTCATTTTGTAGTGGCCGTCGCTTATGTCTCCGTGGCAAATCACACAAATGCCATCGGTTGCCTTGGCCTCGGGGATGCGAGTTATGTTTGAGAAGCCCTCGATCGTCCAACCCTTTGAAAGCATTTTGCTCATCCTATAATTTAGATTTCCGTTTTCTGATTTTGCGATGTTGGAGATGCTTGATATCCGTGCGCATTTGTTCAAAATATCGTTTGTGATAGCGCGGTACTTCGTGTCATAGTTCATAGGGTTACTGTGATCCCATGCCCGATCCACAAGGCGAATGCCTTCCGTGCTTGCCACCAATCCGTTGCACTCGAAGTCAAGGGGTCCAAAGGGAAGTGATAGCTCGCTTGGGATGGTCACAACCATCAAGTCAAGTATGATAGGTTTGATGAGCCCCGTTACACGCTCAAACGTCTCCTTAAAAGCTTGAATTGCCTCATCCATGAGCCCAATAAGCATGTTCGGAAATCCCTTCATGATAGCCGTCTTGAGATTAAGAGGAATCATCGTAATTTCATAGCGCATGTGCCGTACATCGCCCGCTGCCACTTCCAAGTTGGGCAAATACTCAATAGCATCCCTGTTGAACACCCTGCGCCATGTGAAGTTTTGCTCGTTCATGTTGCGGTACAACTTTCCAAGGTCAGCATAGTTAATCGTAGCATCTATGTCGTTTGGTAATGTTAGGCGCTTATTTGTTTCGGGCATGAACTCGGGATCCATGTACAACCGATTGATCTCATTATCCGGCTTTTGGTACTTGGTCTCTATGTATTCGTAAAAGCACTTGGCATAGTGATCGTGAATGAGCCAATCTCTCACAGCCCCGCCAAATACTTTACCACCCGCTTGGATCACGGCATTTATGATGTCGCGCTTCGCCTTCCATTCAACGATATGGGTGTTGAGCGCGTTTCCGGTCATATTGGCCTTGAGTAACTCTTGATCACACGTATCTTAATCACTTATTGTCTTAAACGAGAAAATGAGAACTGGTCATTTTTTCGGAAAAAAATATAAATTTAAACTATTTTAAAGCGTAGCATATGAAGCTTGCGTGGTTGGGCACAAGGCTTAGACCGCGACCACAACGGGGCGTAGGAAATGGCCCTTTAGCCAACGTTGTAGGTTGAAGTAGGTCACAATGTCAGTGTCCTTGCAGCCTAGTAGCTTCTTTAGGGCCGCGTTGGGTAGAATGACACGCTTGTTCTCAAGCTTGAATAGCTTGTTGGCCTTCACGTATTGGTTGATGTGGCGAGTCACATCGGTGCGGGACATCTCAGTGCCCTTCGCGACGTTTAGGAAGCCACATAGATCATCGGAAATCTTCGCGGGTTTGGCAAAGCCGGAAGGGGAGGTGCGGGCATTTGCGCGTTTGCGCTCGGCCTTCTCCGCGACCTTCTTCATCTTGTCCACCTCCTTCTTGGCAATCTTTAGGGCGGCGATGGCCTCCTTGGCAAGGGTTAGTAGGCCGTTCACCTTTGACTCAAGGACATCAAGGGTGGAAACTGCCTCCCCGGGAACCTCGGTCACGGGCGAAGGCTCGACGGGAGTGGTGGCAGGGGCGGCGGCTTTTGGGGCGGCAACCTTAGCAGGCGCAGCGGTGGTGGCAGCGGCGGCAGGCTTGGCAGGGGTTGCGACGGGCGCGGACGAGGCGGCGGAAGGAGAGGCGGCGGAAACAGAGGTTGACTTCTTGACGGGCATTGTGATGGTGTGTGTTGGTATCGGTGTGGGTTGATGTATAGGTTTGGTAGTTTAGCTTTAAATACTTTTGGGTTTCTCCACTCCAGAATGGTCTCGAAGTTTAAGCAAGCACGTCAAAATACAGTTTCTTTCCGCATCACTTAAAGAATTCCACCAAGAATCCCCGGGAAGGCTCCATTCAAGGGACACAAAAAGCGATCCTTTGTTCATTAGACCCTTACCTTCAAATTTCTTAAAAACTGCCCGGGATGCCAAATTCGGACTCGACGAACTCGAATTGCTTCCCATGGCAGGAATGACGACTTCGAGTAAACTACCATCGAGGTGTGTCCATGAAACCGTGCGCCCTGTAAAGTAGTCATTCAAGTCCAAATGAATACACTTGAATAAGTCAAACTCACCATCCAATATTTGACCCCATTCGTAATCTTTGTGAGGAAGTGCTTCTATACTTATCTCAATTGAGAGCCCCCCAGACGACGTGACCACATTTGTAGAAAATAATGGAAATGCATCACATGGGATGTGTACGAAAACAGGCTCAAGATGGTCCCGTAAGAACAAGCGAACCTTTTTGGTTTTCCCTGCGTGAATATCCTCAAGCGTAACCTTTACAGTAAAGTGATGGGTCGGGGTTTCCTCGGGTTCGTCACGGCCAGGGTCTATGTCGGGGTCTTGGTCTTGAGCTGGGGATGGACTGTCGTTTCCTTGTCCAGGACGTGTTACCTCGTGTATAGTTGCTTTGAAGAGGTTTGTCAAGTGTTTCATTATATCTTTCTGTTTCATGAGGATCTCCATACGCTCCCATACTTTGGCCCACTCCTCCGGAGTTTTTTGGTTAAATACGTTTTCACTTGCGCTTGTGTTCGCACCCGACCCCGAACAAGGCGGTGCATCAGTTAAGATGTGATACGCGACCGTTATATTTTTGAACACGTTTTCATGGAATCGCAATTCTTCTTCGGAATGGGTAGCCCATTTGTCCGGGTGGTGCTTTCGCGCAAGCTCTTTGTAACGCGCTCGTATTTCTAGGAGTGATGCCCCGCGTGGTAACCCCATAATAACATATGGGTCATGGTCAT
>Ga0209442_1001312_pt1 | contig 14216 bp, 11 predicted proteins | sample LauGreSBDMM110DD_2_FD_187565 | JGI IMG/M metagenome (GOLD analysis project Ga0209442, IMG submission 187565) | Freshwater lake microbial communities from Lake Michigan, USA - Sp13.BD.MM110.DD (SPAdes) (version 2) | ecosystem: Environmental > Aquatic > Freshwater > Lake | place: Lake Michigan...
CTGCCTGCAAAGGGTTTGAAGGATGTCATCTCAGGTGAGCGCAAGCTAGGTCCGGCTCCAAAGCCAGAACCAAAGCCAGTTGCTAAGCCAGTTGCTAAGAAAGCTGCACCAAAGAAGGCTGCAAAGAAGAAGCCAGCAGCTAAGAAGAAGGTTGCTAAGAAGGTTGCTAAGAAGAAGCCAGCAGCCAAGAAGAAGCCAGCAGCTAAGAAGCGTAAGTAATTTACTTCTTAGAACTTCTTTAGAAAGTCCTAAAACTGGGGTCAGCGTTTGCTGGCCCCAGTTTTTCTTTGCCCACTAAGATTTAGATATGGCAGAAATGCGCGTTTCATATGCGCCTCCAACCGGTTACCCAAACGGAACAAATCGCACCTATAAAATAGGTGCTGGGATATTAATTCCAATTATCAGTCTGATTACAAAGCGAATCTGGATTGGTGCGGAGAACATCCCCAAAACTGGCGCGGCAATAGTTGCTAATAATCACTTGTCATATTTTGATGTTTTAAATTTGACTCATTTTCTCTATAGAAATGGCCGAGCCCCGCGCTACTTAGGCAAGGTTGGCGTCTTTAAAGTTCCGATTATTGGTCGCATTATTTTGGCGGCCGGACAAGTACCGGTTGAACGCGAAACTCCTAATGCAGGCAAAGCAGTCGACCATGCCAAGCGACTTCTTGAGGTGGGACATTTACTTGGCGTCTATCCCGAAGGAACTCTGTCTCGAGATTTAGACCATTGGCCGATGGTTGCTAAAACCGGATTGGCACGACTTGCCCTGACTACAAACACACCAGTGATTCCAATAGCGCAATGGGGATCACAAATATTAATGCCAACATATTCCAAGAAGATAAAGATTTTTCCGCGCACTCGCATCACAATCGTGGCTGGTAAGCCTGTTGATCTTTCTCCTTGGTATGGCAAAGGCGATGATCCGCAAGCCTTGATCGAAGCCACAGCCAAAATTATGCGGGAAATAACCACTCTGCTCGAGGGAATTCGTGGTGAGAAGCGCCCTGAAGTAATCTTTGACCCACATACTTCTGATTTGCCGCGCATCGGCAATTTCAAGAAGAAGAAACGTAAACGAGCGAGGATATAGAAGCGATGAGCAAAGTATCGGTTTTCGGAGCTGGCGCTTGGGGTTCGACCCTTGCACAAGTGCTCTGTGATGCCGGAAATGAAGTTTTGCTCTGGGGCCGTAAAGAAGATGTAATCAACGAAATCAACACCAAGCACACAAATGCTAAATACATCGGTGAAAATGTCTTGCCAAGTGAAATTCGCGCAACAACAAATTTAGAAGAAGCATTTGCCTTTAGCAAGAATTACGTTTTGGCGATTCCTTCCCAGCAACTTCGCGCAACTCTGCAACTTTGGAAACCACATTTTTCAGATGATTGCCTAATTGTCAGCACGCTTAAAGGTATTGAAATTAGCACTCAGCTTCGAATGACTGAAGTTATGGAAGAGGTAATTGGCAAGCACCGCATTGCACTAATTACTGGACCAAACTTGGCTGATGAACTAATTCTTCGTCAACCTGCCGGCGCTGTGGCAGCTGCAACTAACCAAGTGACATCTGAAGAAGTGCGCGCGCTCTTTCGCACGCCTTATTATCGAGTTTACACATCAGTGGATTTGCTTGGCTGCGAGTTGGCAGGTGCAATTAAGAACGTTATTGCACTCGCCGTGGGTATTTCAATCGGAATGGGATATGGAGAAAATACTCAGGCCATGTTGATTACTCGTGGCTTAAATGAGGTTGCTCGTTTATGTGCTGCACATGGTGCAGACCCACTCAGCGCTGCAGGATTGGCAGGCATGGGCGATCTGGTTGCAACTTGCGGTTCACCGTTATCAAGAAACAGAACCTTTGGTGAATTGTTGGGCAGCACGGGTTCTATGGAATCCGCACTTGGTCAGTGGGCAAAGACGGTGGAAGGCGTTTCATCATCTGGTGCGATCGTCGAAATTGCTCATCGCGTCGGAGTAGAAGTTCCGGTCATCGAATCAGTAGCAGATATTGTCAATGGATCGCTCACTCCCGAAGAGGCGCTGCAGCGATTAATGGAGATAACCACAAAAGCAGAGAACTTCATTCGATGACACAACGTGTTGCAATTATCTGCGGTGGACGCTCGAGCGAACACGAAATTTCTTGCATTTCAGCGGCCGGCGTTCTTTCAGCGATTGATCGCAGCAAATATCAACCTATCTTGATTGGCATTAGTAAGAGAGGAAGGTGGTTTCTTCTTTCGGATAACTACCCACTTGCTCTTAAAGATGGTGTGCTTCCAACTATTCCTAATGAGGGAATATCAGTAGCGCTGAGCGTTGATGGTTTTAGTGCAGAAGGAAAGAATTTAGATATAGATATCGCATTTCCTTTGCTTCACGGACCTTACGGAGAAGATGGCACAATTCAAGGGTTACTGGAAATTGCAGATATCCCATATGTAGGTTCTGGAGTTCTGGCATCTGCTGTTGCAATGGATAAATCTTTTGCAAAGCCAATCTTTGCCTCACACGGCATCAAAGTCGCAGCAGGGTTTGTTGTTCGCCAAAGCGAATGGCAATCCGGCTCTGCTGCGATACAAAAAGCGGCTGATCAGTTGGGCTATCCAGTTTTTGTTAAGCCAGCCCGCGGCGGATCATCTCGTGGCACCACCAAAGTTAAATCATCTGCAGATTTTGCTGGAGCACTTACAGAAGCCTATAAATTCGACACCAAAGCTTTAGTAGAACAAGAAATACAAGGCGCTGAAATTGAGTGCGCTGTTCTTGAAATAGATGGTCAGCCGAAGGCATCGGTCGTAGGTCAGATAAAAATTGACTCGAAATATGAGTTCTATAATTTCGAAGCAAAGTACTTAGATGGAGCAACAACAATCGAACTTCCTGCGCCGATTGACCATAAAATAAGTGATGAAATACGAAAAAAGGCCGTTGATGCTTTTATCTCACTTGGCTGCTCAGGACTTTCTCGCGTGGACTTCTTCTTAACTGCTAATAATGAAGTAATCATCAATGAGTTAAACACTATGCCAGGATTTACCGCGACATCAGTTTTTCCAAAGATGTGGGCCGCAACAGGCGTTACATACACTGATGTGATCAGCCATTTACTCAAGAGTGCGCTAACGCGCAATAACGGTGTTTTAGGAAACTAAAGCGTAATTAGTAAGTAACTGGGCAAGTCAGAGTACGTGTAATGCCAGCTACTGCCTGAACTTTAGACAAGATAGTGCGACCAAACTCTTCCATTGAAGGCGCTTCAGCGCGCATGATCACATCGTATGGACCAGTAACGCCTTCAGCGAGGGTTACTCCTGGGATCGCTGATACAGATTTTGCGACACTGGAAGCTTTACCGACTTCGGTTTGAATCAAAATGAATGCTTGAACTGACATGATCTTTAAACCTTTCTCGTGAAAGCTTCGCCGTTGAAGATGAGCACAAAGGTACTCCAACTTGCATTGATGTTCTAGTCTTGGAGGTATGGCAGATCGTTCGGGAGCGCTCACGGAAGCGCAGATAATCTCTCGCCTTACTGAGATTTTTGCGAGCTCTGATCCAAGGATAGAAGTTGGCATTGGTGACGATGCGGCGGTAGTAGCCGGTGATGTGCGCCAAGTTATGACCACCGATATGGCGGTCGAAGGCGTGCACTTTCGCACCGATTGGTCAACGGGATTTGAAATCGGTCGCAAAGTTACCGCGGCAAATGCCGCCGATATTTTAGCAATGGGTGGGGTTCCGGATTATTTACTCGTAGCCGTCGCACTCACCGGATCTGAAAGTATGGAATGGATTAGCGATCTGGCGCGCGGCGTTAAATTTGAAGCCGATCTTGCCGGATTACAAATAATTGGCGGAGACATATCTAGAAGTGAGAAAGTGATAATTTCAATGACAGCGGTCGGTCATTGTGCCAAAGCAAAAACCCGCAGTGGGGCGCAGATTGGTGACGGCATATATCTATCTTCACTAACCGGCTGGTCAGCTGCTGGACTTGCACTTCTAAAATCTAAAGCACCAGCAACCAGCGCTTTGATGGAGAAAGCGCTTAATGAATTTAAATCTCCGACTATCGATTATGGATTTGATTCAACAGGTGCGAGTTCGCTTTGCGATATAAGTGATGCTCTTGCGATCCAAGCGGCACAAATGGCAGATAGTTCACGAGTCGCTTTCGAATTTGATTTATCCAAGATTGAAGGCGCTTCCGAATTTCTAGAACTTGAAACCCTCGCCCGTGAATTAGGAATAAATATCTGGAATTGGGTATTTGCTGGGGGAGAGGACCACGCTCTCTTAGCCACTGGGTTAGATTTGCCCGGAATTTTGGTTGGGGAAGTTATCGCCGGTTCAGGAATAAAAAATCTTCCAGCGGGCGTAGAAAAGATCACTTGGCGACATTTCAATTAAAGGTTTGGCATTTTTATGCACCAATAGCCATTTTTCTTTTCACAAAAATATAAGCGCGGTGGCATTGCTAAAGATCTAAGCAGGCGTTAATTTTGATGCATGAGACGTACCCCGTTGCTGGCTGGCGCATCTTCAATATTTCTATTTGTCACCGCAGTTGTTATTGGACAACCGAGTGCCAATGCCAGCGTGACTCTTCCTAAGGGCGTTTTTCAACCTTGCGTAGTTGCTTCTGCGCCATACTGCGTTGAATCTGTAAGCATCACGCCTTCTGGTGGGAAAGCGATTGCTCTTTCTTGGGTTGCAACTGGCTCTCCTGGAGCAAGCGCTGGAAATACAATGGGTGCTGCTGCCGGTAAAGAGTTGCCAGGTCGTTGGACAGCAGATAAAGCATTTGCTACAGAAAATTATGACGGCTTATATATTGAAGCAAAGGCAGCAAATGAGTTTGTGCCGTGGATTTATGTTGATGCCATACCAACAAACTCACCTGGAAATAAAGTTTCACTAGCCGCTTCCACCACAAGTGTGACTACGCCCGTAAGCCTCAATGCTGATTCTACTATTTCCGTGAAGTTACGTATTTCAGACTTTAAAGTTGGCGTTACTTATGGAATTGCAACAGATGCGCTGCTAGATGTTAAGACAGCAAGTGGCGGCAATACCTTTGAATTAACTGGCAATCCAGTCAGAGTTCCACAGGCTAAAAGCTCTAAGGATTGCAAAGGGGATACTGGCGTTGCATCAGCTGTCGTAACACAGTTCCAAACGATTCTGGTTCCATCGAATGATCCACTCGGATTCTCATTTGAAGGTGGGTCTGGAAAAATTTATGTTGGCTCAAATGGCGCTTGCAATCTTTCTACCCCCGTCTGGAGTTCTGAGAAGAAATCACTGAGTTACAAAGCATCAGCACCACGTTTAGCCCCAGATGGAACAACTGTAAATACCGGTTTTTATTATGCGAGCGTCTCTGCCGCTGACGCGCTTGCGCTTTGGGGAATAAAGAAGGTAGAAGATGCAGCATCTGCCCTTGTAATCTCAGTTAGAACTTCTGCAAATGGTTCAGTTGCCGCAACAAAGGTAGTTGCAGTTAAGAATGGTCAAATTATCATTCAAGTCTTCGGTTTTGAATTTCCTGAGCCAATGTTGGATATATCGCTAAATCCGAGCTATGACGCGATGTCATCATCTGCGGCATCAGCAACCAATATGTCTGCTCAAGGAACTGTAAAAAAGAGTCCTACGCCAAAGCCAAAGGCGGCCGCTAAGGCGACAACAATTTCGTGTCTAAAAGGAAATGTAATAAAGAAGGTAACTGGCGTTAAGCCAACTTGCCCAACTGGTTTTAAGAAGAGGTAACTAACTTCTAAGCGAGTTGCTTAACGAGTTACTTTGCCAGCCTTAAGGCAAGATGTGCAGACATTTTGGCGCTTAGTGCTTCCGCTAACCAAGGTCTTGATGCGCTGAATATTTGGATTCCAGCGGCGACGTGTCTTTACCTGTGAGTGGGAAACTTTATTTCCGAAGCTGGGCCCTTTGCCACAGATATCGCATGTTGATGCCACAGCAGTACTCCTTTTAATTTCAAATTTCTTAAGCCAGAACCCCATTTGCGGCCCAGCGGTGAACAGGGCGTAAGGGTAGCAAGAAGGCGGGGGTAGTGGCTAATCGCCATCAAAAGAGTGCTGACCCTCAAGATTTCACGCGTAAAAATCTGGGGGTGGCGGGAGCCACATGATTTTTTGCAATTTTATAGATATTGCAGGCGCAAGATTAGAACTGAGTAAGTCACATACTCAGAAACGGAGAGATGAGTTCTATGAATTCTCTCGATCTAGCGAGATGGCAATTTGCTATCACAACTGTCTATCACTTTATATTCGTACCAATCACTATCGGAATGGGATTTCTCGTAGCGGGGCTACAGACTGCTTGGTATCGAACCAATAAAGTTAAATACCTACGAGCTACAAAATTCTTCGGCAAGTTGTTTCTAATAAACTTTGCAATTGGCGTAGTAACAGGAATAGTTCAAGAGTTCCAATTTGGAATGAATTGGTCTTCATACAGTCGCTTCGTGGGTGACATCTTCGGTGCACCACTTGCTATGGAAGGTCTGATCGCTTTCTTCTTAGAAAGCACCTTCCTCGGACTATGGATTTTTGGTTGGGATCGTCTACCAAAGAAGATCCACCTTGCAACAATTTGGTTGGCATCGCTCGGAACAATTTTGTCGGCATATTTCATTTTGGCAGCTAATGCTTGGATGCAGCATCCAGTTGGCTACACCATCAATTTAGAGAAAGGCCGAGCAGAGCTAACTAGCATCGTAGAAGTTCTAACGCAGAAAACTGCACTGGCAACTTTCTTTCACACGATTCCTTCCGCAGCGTTTACGGCAGGTGCTTTTGTAGCCGGTATTTCTGCTTGGTTACTCGTCAAAAAAATGGATATTGAAATGTCCCGTTCAACTCTAAAGTTGGGGCTAATAACCATGATGGTCTCTTTCCTCATGGTCTTTGTCTCCGGAGATATAACTTCCAAAATAATGACCGAACAGCAACCCATGAAGATGGCCGCTGCTGAAGCGCTCTACGAAACCACTGAGTCCGCACCCTTCTCTTTGCTAACGATTGGAACGCTGGATGGTTCACGTTCGGTCTTCCAAATTGATATTCCTTCAGTTCTCTCATTTCTTGCAACTGGAGATTTCAAAGGAATGGTAAAAGGTGTAAATGATCTTCAAGCCGAGTATGAACTTACTTATGGTCCAGGTGACTACTCACCAAATATTCCATTGGCGTACTGGTCCTTCCGATTAATGATTGGCTTTGGTGGCCTCGGATTCTTATTTGCACTCTTGGCCTTGTTCCAAATGAGACGTGGCCGCACACCACATGGAAAATGGTTCTTGCCAGCAATGATCTTCCTGCCCTTCACGCCACTATTGGCCAACTCTTTTGGTTGGATATTTACCGAAGCCGGGCGACAACCGTGGGCAGTGTTTGGACTGATCCGCACATCCGATGGTGTTAGCGCTGTTGTTTCTGCAGGAAGTGTTTTATTCACAATGATCGTCTTCACACTTCTCTACGGTGTTTTGGCATTTATCGAAGTTGGATTGACTCTTAAAGTAATTAAAAACGGACCACAAACAGAGTTGGATTATGAAAATCCAAAACTAGGCGGCTCCGATACCAAACCACTCGTGATGGCTTATTAGGAGGTAATGAACATGTCACTAGAAACAACCTGGTTCCTGTTAATTGCCGTCCTATGGATCGGTTACTTCATTCTTGAGGGCTTCGACTTTGGAGTAGGTGTTCTGCTTCCATTCGTTTCGCGAAATGAAGCAGATCGTCGCGCAGTGCTTACAACGCTCGGTCCCGTTTGGGACGGTAACGAGGTTTGGCTTCTCGTAGCAGGAGGAGCAACTTTCGCTGCGTTCCCAGAGTGGTATGCCACGCTATTTAGTGGTTTTTATCTTCCACTCTTCTTAATTCTGGTATCACTCATTATTCGTGGGGTGGCATTTGAATATCGAAGCAAATATGGAAAAGCACAATGGCGCCAACGCTGGGACATTGCAATTGTAATAAGTAGCGCTATTCCTGCGCTGCTTTGGGGCGTTGCCTTCGCAAATATCGTTCGTGGTGTTCCTTTAGAGAAATCAGCACAAGGACATATTGAGTATGTAGGTGGATTCTTCAATTTACTAAATCCATATGCCTTGCTAGGCGGAGTAGTAACACTGACTGTTTTCCTAACTCACGGTGCGATCTTTCTTTCACTCAAAACAGCTGGAGGTATACGCGATCGTGCGCACGCCCTCGCGCTGAAACTAGGTGTAGTTGCTGCGGTGGCCGCAGTTGCATTCCTGCTTTGGACAAACCTTGCTCTACCAGCAATTAATGGGAAGGTTGCGGCCCTTTCAATCGGAGTCGCTCTTGCCTGGGTTGCCGGTCTTGCGGCAACGTTGAAGCGGCGCGAAGGCTGGGCATTTGTATTCTCAGCAACAGCGATACTGCTATTTGTATCTGATCTCTTCTACGCGCTCTATCCACGAGTGATGCCAAGTTCCTTGGGCGAGCAATTTGATCTTACGATTCGTAACGCTTCCAGCACTGCATACACCCTAAAAGTTATGACTGTAGTTGCAGTGATTATGACGCCAATGGTCTTGCTCTACCAAGGTTGGACTTATTGGGTTTTCCGTAAACGAGTGAGCGCTTCTCAGATTTCTCATCCAGAACGAGGAATTCTGGATAGCGCAACACACGTACTGCATCAATGAAATTAGCTCATCTACGACTACTGCTTTCCAGAGGCAGTAGTCGTAGTTTTTTTCTTGTAATTTGCATTGCATCGATTGTCTCAACCGCGCTACTTGTTGGCTTGGCCCTATTCATCGCCAAGATCGTAGTGGTTCTAGTTCAGGAGAAAGGCGATGTACAAAGTGAAATTCTCTGGGTCTTCGGGCTCTGGGTTTTCCGATCGGTATTCCAATCACAATACGAATATCGGACAACGCTAGAAGCATTAAGCATCAAGGCCCGCATTCGGAGTCAGGTAACTTCAGCTCTCCCCACATTTACTAATGCATCACCAGCAGCGATTTCAAACTTACTAGTTAAAGGATTTAACTCTCTAGATATCTATCTCGGTAGATTTCTGCCGCAAATGATTTCAACATTAGTTACACCGATTACCGTGATTGTCGTAATAGCACTTTTCGACCTCACCTCAGCATTTATCGCTCTCGTAACCTTGCCGCTGATTCCCTTATTTGGAGCGCTGATTGGAAAGTACACCGCAGATTCAGTAGCAAAGAAGTGGGCAACCCTTGGAACTCTCTCTAAGTATTTTGAAGATTCGCTGAGAGGTTTTCTCACCCTGCAAATCTTCGGCCGACATAAATCGCAAAGTAAACGCATAAATGAAATGGGGAATAAATACACAAGTGAGACGATGAAAGTTCTGCGAATCTCCTTTCTATCTGCCTTTGCACTCGAACTTTGTGCCACACTTTCCGTTGCGTTGATCGCAGTTACAGTCGGAGTTAGATTGGTAGATGGAAACATTTCTTTTCTATCGGGGTTAACGGTCTTACTCCTTGCCCCTGAGGTCTTCTTCCCTTTAAGGAATGCAGCAACCCTCTTTCATGCCTCAGCTGACGGGAAAGCAGCGCTAGATGAGATTGCCGCGCTCTTTCAAAATTCTAAAAAACCAATCTCGCAGGTAGATAGAGAATTTTCGAATTTTGCAGAGCTAGCTTGGATGGATTGGACAATCGACATTCCAACTGTGGCAAAGTCACTATTGCCAGGAGGGAGGGTTAAGCGAGGAGAGGTCCTATTCATTACCGGCGAATCAGGAATCGGTAAATCAACTTTCGCCCAACGCCTTTTAGGATTGAACAGCGATGTTGGACTTTCTTTGGATGGAAATTTTTTGCTGACTCCGGAGTTCTCACAATCTTGGCAGAAAATCGTTGGCTGGATACCGCAAACACCTCATCTCGCCCCAGGAACGATTGCAGATACATTCCTTAATCTGATTCCAGATATAAGCGATGACGAGATTGCCAATGCATTACGCCAAGTTGGGTTGGATTTAATTGATCTACCACTTGGGCTGAAAACTCCCGTTGGTGGGGTCGGCGAAAAGGGTTCAGCAGTTTCTGGGGGACAGTTGCGCAAGATCGCCATTGCAAGAGCGCTAGCGCTGAGACCCGCATTGATTATTGCCGATGAACCTAGCGCTGATTTGGATGAGGCGAGTACAAGATTGGTTATGAAAGAGTTACGGCGAAGGGTGAATGATGGCGCTGCGCTTATCTGCATTACTCACGAAACCGCAATGATTCATAGCGATGATCGAGTCATCGCCTTTCGACACGCTATGGTAAATGAAAAAATTTAACTCACGTATGTGGCTTGCCGCATTTCTTGGTGCACTGGCATTTATCGCAGGCTCGGGGCTGACAATTTCGAGTGGTTGGCTCATAACCATGGCCTCGCAGGAGCCGCCTATTTTGACTCTGACCGTGGCTATCGTGATGGTGCGCTTCTTCGGAATTTCTCGTTCTGTAGCGCGATATGCAGAAAGAATCGTTAGCCACGGAGCGGTATTTAAAAGGCTCACAGCTTTGCGAGTTGGGCTTTATGAAAAAATCAGTAAAAGTGGGGCAGGTTTTGCCCGCGAACTTAATTCCGGTGCCACGGTCAAAGCGTTAGTTGATGATGTTGAAAGGGCACAGGAATTCCAACTTCGCGTCACTCTGCCATTTCGCTCGGCTCTTCTTTCGCTTACCGTCGGCATAGGAGTTGGATATTGGATTCACAGGGAGACACTCTTTTTCACAATTCCCTCATCACTTCTTGCGCTGTGGGTTATTCCAACCTATATAAAGCGAGTCTGCAGAAATAGTGCCGAAGAGATAGAAGTCCAAGAGAGTGAGTATGCAAAAACTATTGTCGATTGCTCTGAAGGTGTAGTTGAAGCAGGTATGTATGGATACCTTGAAAAAGCCATCAACTTAGCGCACCAAAAAGAAGAGCGGCTGCTGGTTCGTGAGAGAAAACTCGCTCGGCAAAGCTCATCTGCTCAATTCTTAACGCTGTTGATGACGGGAGCAGCAATCACCACAGCTCTAGTCCTAGCCAGAAAATTGCAAGGTCAAGGCGATATATCGCTAGTGGGAATTGCAATGCTGATCTTTCTTCCCTTAGTTTTCTTTGAGTCGATAGTTGCCTGGTATCCAAATCTATTTGCTGCGGGAAAACTCCTAATCGCACAGGATCGAATTGATTCCATTATTGCTATAGAGAATCAAAGTAAGCCCGTGCAGGCTTCACTACTTGAGCGAGTGAAGGAGCTTTCAATTAAGGAAATGCAGGTTTCTTGGGGAGAGAATTTCATTAAGCCAATCTCATTTAACCTAACTCCAGGAAGCTCCTTAGTATTGCGAGGACCAAGCGGGGTTGGTAAATCCACGCTTGCACTGGGGCTAATGGGCGCATTGCCTTATCGAGGCAGCGCAACTGTGAATGGATGTGAGATTTCTACTATCTCCAATTTGAGTCAGGTGATTGTTGGGTCACTACAGCAAGGCCACGTCTTCAACACAACGATCCGAGAAAATCTCAAGATTGCCAACCACTCTGCAACTGATTCAACACTTTTGCGAATTCTCGATCTAGTAGAACTTTCAGATATATCCCTTGACACGGTCGTGGGTGAATTTGGGCGACCCCTTTCGGGCGGTGAAGCAAAGCGATTGGGTTTAGCGCGAGCTCTATTGTCACCTGCCGCGATTTTAATTCTCGATGAGCCGACCGAACACCTTGATTTAGATCTTGCAGAGCGAATCGAAAAACGTGTTTTAACAGAGTTTGCCGACCGAATTCTGCTGATAATCGCTCATTCCGGGTGGGGTTTAGCGGGAAGAACGATCACACTCGCGAGAGAATAGGCGGTATGGCCGGCCTCGACTCTAAATTGGTAAATCTCGTCGGCGACCGCACGGCCAAGGTCTTAGATTCGGTCTTCGGCTATAAAACTCTCTCGGATTTAATTCACCACTATCCACGAAGATATTTAGTGCGCGGGGAGTTAAGTGATATCGCCGAATTAAAAGAGGGCGATGAAGTCACCGTCCTTGCTGAAATATTTAGTTCAACATCGCGCAAATTACATGCCCGCAAAGGCAGCATCCTTGAGGTGATAGTTACCGATGGCAGCGCAAAGATGTCGCTTACCTTCTTTAACCAAGCCTGGCGCGAGAAAGAGTTACGAGTCGGCAGGCAAGGACTCTTCGCAGGCAAAGTCGGAGTGTTTAATGGCAAGCGTCAATTGGCTCATCCTGATTACGAAATGATTCCCGACGGAAATGATGTGGATGCCGCAGTCTCTGAATTTGCAGGAAAGTATTTACCGATGTATCCAGCGAGTGCGAAGTTGCCATCTTGGAAGATCGCCCAGTGTATTAATTTGGTGATTGGTGGCTTAGATGAAATTACAGATTTTATACCTGAAAGAATCCTGACTGAGCGTGGATACCCAACTCTGCAACAAGCGATAGCGCAGATTCATAATCCAGTAGATCTCGATAGCGCTGCCAAATCGCGTGAGCGAATTACCTTCGATGAAGCGCTCTTAATGCAATTACTTCTCCTAGAAAGGCGCGCACAATTACGCGCACTCAAGGCAACATCGAGAAGAGCAAAGAGTTCAGGAATTCTTAGCGCATTTGATGCCGCGTTGCCTTGGCAGTTAACTGCTGGGCAAGTTCAAGTAAGCCGAGAAATTGAAGAAGATTTGGGTGCGCCGTATCCGATGCATCGCTTGCTACAAGGTGAAGTAGGTTCAGGTAAAACTGTCGTTGCCTTACGTGCAATGTTGGCCGTGATAGATAGCGGGGGACAAGCAGCTCTGCTTGCACCAACTGAAGTTTTGGCGGCGCAGCACCTTAGGACTATTGAAAAGTTATTGGGACCACTGGCACAGGGTGGAATGTTGGGTGGAGTAGAAAACGCAACGCAAATTACTTTGTTAACAGGTTCGCAAAGTGCGGCATCACGAAAGGATGCGTTGGCACTTGCTGCATCTGGCCAAGCCGGAATCGTAATTGGTACTCATGCCTTGCTTAGCGAATCAGTGGCCTTTGCAGATTTGGGTTTGATAGTTGTAGATGAACAACATCGATTTGGTGTGGAGCAAAGAGATGCGCTAAAAAGTAAAGCGGTTAATCCACCGCATCTCTTAGTAATGACGGCAACTCCAATTCCACGAACTGTGGCGATGACCGTCTTTGGTGATTTAGATGTCTCAACTTTGCGCGAACTACCTTTAGGTCGTCAGCCAATTACCACTCACCTAGTTCCAACTTTAGAGAAGCCAACATTCTTAGACCGCACTTGGGAGCGAATCAGGGAAGAAGTAGCGCAAGGTCACCAGGCTTATGTTGTTGCGCCGCGAATTTCGGCTGGAACATCTGAAGATGCAGATCTGGATTTCTTATATGGAGAGAGTTCACCTGATATCGCATCTGTAGAAGATTTAGGACCGAAACTGCAATCTGGTCCGCTAAAGGGGCTACGGATTGCTCCGCTGCACGGCAGACAAAGCAGTGAAGTAAAGAGCGCCACGATGCAGGCCTTTGCCGCGGGTGAAATCGATGTATTGATTTCGACAACGGTCATTGAAGTTGGTGTGGATGTACCAAATGCCACGGTGATGGTCATCATGGATGCCGATCGATTTGGTGTATCGCAATTGCACCAATTACGTGGTCGCGTCGGACGAGGAACTTCGCCCGGACTTTGTCTCTTGGTTACATCTGCTCCAATTGAAAGCACCGCAAGAGAGAGATTGGATGCGGTGAGTAAAACTCAAGATGGTTTTGAACTCTCGCGCATCGACCTTGAGCAGCGTCGTGAAGGCGATGTACTTGGTGCAACTCAATCTGGTTCTCGATCACATCTGCGTTTACTACGAGTATTACGTGATGAATCTTTGATTGAAAGCGCCCGCGAAATTGCATCAGAACTGTTGGCAGAAGACCCAGAGTTAAATAGGTATCCTTTGCTTAAAGACGAGCTAAAGAAATTGCAGGCAGATGCCGCTGCAGAATTTATAGATAAGGGATAAATTGATGCGCATAATCGCTGGTAGCGCTAAAGGTAGAAATATCCCTTCTGTTGCATCCGCTACTCGCCCTACATCTGATCGCGCCCGTGAAGCTTTATTTTCAACCCTGACTTCTGAATTTGGTGGTTTG
>Ga0209442_1001318_pt1 | contig 14200 bp, 9 predicted proteins | sample LauGreSBDMM110DD_2_FD_187565 | JGI IMG/M metagenome (GOLD analysis project Ga0209442, IMG submission 187565) | Freshwater lake microbial communities from Lake Michigan, USA - Sp13.BD.MM110.DD (SPAdes) (version 2) | ecosystem: Environmental > Aquatic > Freshwater > Lake | place: Lake Michigan, USA...
TCGGGTTTGATTTTCAGGGCCTTTCCAGCAGCTTCTTGATCGATCAATTCCGCATGGCGTGTATCCCAATAGTTAATTTCGCTGATTAAACGTTTACGAACTTGTTCTCTAGATCTCTGTGTTGCAGGAATCACTTGTGAGGTAATTTCTGCTTGGTGCTCAGGTAGAGAATTTTCGACGGCCCAATTCACGGCCATCGTCTCCATATTCTTTAAATCCCAAGATGTGGATTGTGATGAACGAGCTTTTTTATAAACGTCGTCCGAAGCTGGCTCGTAATCAAGGTATGGAGCTTGACCAACACCAAAAACTTCACCAGCAGAAGTAAGTTCCACGAAATCAAACCGTTTAGAAATTGTCCTTGCTGGTGTGTTCCCATCACTAATACTTTGAGTCATTGCAACAAGAAGTCTCGGAGTTTCACCTTGATCCTCGGTATCTATCAAAACAGCGCCATGCTTAAGGGTTGATGAATTCTGTTCAATCATAAGATCAACAACGGCATCCAGTAGTGGATGTCCTGGCGCAACTAAATCAGCTTTAGCCTCACCAGCCACGTTTACAAACTTTCTTTCAAAAGTTATGCGCTCGTACTTGCTTAAAACTGGAGCGCCAGTTCCTATTTGTCTGTCTCTATCTCGCACTGCGCTTGGAACATGCGTGATTTCCCATTTACCTGCCTCGCGGGCTGCAGCGCGACCACCCAGTCTGTTGAACGCGCTTAAAAAGAAAGACTGAATGTAATGAGGTTGAAGTCGTCTTGCTTGTAAATCTTCAATACGTCGTTTGATCTCTTCTATATCGCTCAGTGCCAGGATCTTTGTATGCAATGCTCGTTCTGCAATCAATACATCAAGTCCTTCGCCAACTCTTGAATCAATGACTTCATTTAGTCGTTCTCTAGTTGAGGGCTTGTCACCATACCTAATTGCTTCTATAAGAAGTTTTCTAAGTGGTTCTTCTGCAAAGGCTTCACCAAGTACATCAAAAACCTTGCCTTTATATGCAATTCTTTGCTCTTCAATTTTCTGCAATAAACGTTGGAATACTTCACCTTCGCGAGTATTAGCGGCAACAAGATTCCAGAGATGGCAAACTTCTTTTTGACCAATACGGTGGATACGACCGAATCTCTGTTCAATTCTGTTTGGGTTCCATGGAAGGTCGTAATTAACCATTAAGTGCGCGCGCTGCAAGTTGAGACCTTCACCAGCTGCGTCTGTTGCTACAAGTACACGCACATCTTTATCTTGAGTAAAAAGATTTTGAACTTTTCTTCGATCCTCGCGGCCAACTCCACCATGAATTGCGACTACAGCTTCATCTCGACCAATAAGAGTTCTAATCTGTTCAATTAAGTAAACCATTGTGTCTTTGTGCTCTGTGAAGATAATAATCTTTCTTAGGTTACCGCTCTCATCTTTAGTTAGAGCATTGTCACTAAGAATCGTTCGCAGTTCCGTCCATTTCTTATCAGTTCCAGAAAAGCGCACACGTCTGGCCAGCTCGGCAAGACTTTCAAGGATCTTGATTTCATTTTCAAGCTCTGCAACAGTCTGGGCGGCGGTAGCTGCGTCAACCACGTTCTCTTCGATATCCTCAATTTCAGATTCTGGAATGTCGTCAATATCGTCTAAATCATCATCGGATAAGTCTCGCTCTAGCAGCGAGCGCAGATGTTTCTCAAGTGAAGAATCACGCACGGATGCATTAGCAATCTGAGTCATTTCAATTCGACGGGCTTCTAACCTGTCACGACGTCTTTGAAGGCTCTTCCAAATTGCTTCTGGGCTTGAAGCTAACCGTCTTTGGAGAACTGTTAGTGCAAAACCAACTGTATTTCCTCGTCTGCCATCACCCTCAGCTTTTAATCTGTCAGCACGATTCATCTCATCGCGCACATACTCTGAAACTGCTTCATACAATTCTTGTTCTTCATCTGAAAGTGCATAAGGCACTGTGTAGGCGCGTCTTTCAGGGAAAAGCGGGGTTCCTTCCATGGTTAGAAGTTCTTCTTTAACCATGCGGCGCATCATGTCGTCTATATCTATGCTGTGAACACCATCTCGGTATTTACCTTCAAAGCGATCTCCATCGAGGAGCGCAAGAAATAGCTGGAAGTTTTCTTGGTTTCCAGCATGGGGTGTTGCAGTCATTAGAAGCAGATGGCGACAGATTTTTCCAAGCATTAGGCCAAGTTGATAGCGCTTGGTTGTCTTTAACTCTTGGCCAAAGTAGTGAGCAGACATTCGGTGAGCTTCATCGACAACAATCAAATCCCAGTCGCTGCGTTCCAAACGAGCTTGTAACTCTTCATCGCGAGAGAGCATGTCCATGCGAGCAATCATGAGTGGATGGTCCGTGAATACATCACCATGGATATCTGCATCAATCATGGAACGAGTAAGGATTTCAAATTTAAGGCCGAATTTTTCAAAGAGTTCGTCTTGCCATTGTTCGGCTAGGCCACCGGGTGAAACGATCATGCATCGAGCAAGATCGCCTCGAAGAATAAGTTCCTTGATGTAGAGGCCCGCCATAATTGTTTTTCCAGCACCTGGATCATCTGCGAGCAAGAAGCGCAAGGGTGTTCTAGGGAGAAGCTCTCCGTAGACTGCCGTAATCTGGTGAGGAAGAGCATCGAGATCTGAAGTTGTAATTGCCAGCATTGGATCGAATAGAGCGGCATAGTGAATACGTAAAGCTTCTGCACCAATTCGCCAAGATTCGGGATCTCCATCAAATGCAGGGCCTGTGCCTGCAGATGTGACTCTAAGTGATGGCTCTTTATCGCGCCCAAGAACTACTTGATCAGTTTTTCCTACTTGATCCTTATATGTAAGAGTGATGAAGTTTTGTCCATGCCAAGTAACTTGAACGACAGCGACCGGGTATGCACCAACGACCCCCGCAACCTCAACGCCTGGGACTAAATCCTCTAGGCGGACTGAATTGGGGGTTCCGGTGTGCGTACTTTCAGACAAACCAGCCCCTTTTCCTATTCGAATACCCGGACCTTACCGTCTGTGACCGACAAGAAATAGGAGATGCTTCAGCGCTATTGGTCAGAGAATTCCTTAAATCTGACCTCTAATCGGGCTGGATCCGGTTGCTCCCCCGGTGAAGGTGGCACCCAAAGCTTTCCCTTGTCCATTTCCTTGATTCCATGCTCAAGCATCGGGCCATCCTTTTCAGTCAAAATGTCTGGACGCACATGGACCGTGTAGTCAGGATCTATTCCCACAATATTGATGTCGTAAGCAGTGTGGTGGATTTTGCAAAGGCTTAGACCATTTGTCACTGAGGTAGATGAAGTCTCATCGCTATCTGGCGTTATGTGTGCCGCATCCAAAAGTCGGCCATGGCCGAGACGACAGATTGCACACTTTGTCTCATAGGCGCTGATCACTCGGGCACGAAATGCAGGTTGATGCAGTCGCTGTTTCATCATGCGTTCGGCATATCGTCTTTCAATCAAAGATTCTGATCGAGATGCTGTAGCTAACGAAAGGTCAGGAGCGATAAGGCAATATCCCTGATCAGGATAATCGTTAATGATGAAAACTCTGTATGGAACGTAGCGACCTGAATCTTGTTGAACAAACCAAATCAATGGAAGTTGTAATTCCATAGCCTTGCGCATCTTTGTGTTTTTGCCAGCGGTCCCACCTGATTGATAGTCATATCGCCAGAGCCCACCCGAGACTTCTTGGTCCTCGTACTTTCCTGACTTAGTGGTGTTAATGGAAAGAGTCGCTCGTAGTTCTTCACCAAGAGTCCAAGATGCACCCGGATTCCAGATTCCACCTTGCGAGTCGATGACCCGAATAGTTTGACCCGCATAAGAGAAGCTGCCGAGCTGGGCACGGGAAAGCATTCCATCGCCCTCGTTCGCTTTTGAGATGATCTTCTCGATCAAATCCTCACGAAGAGCTTGCTCATCCTCTAGCGTCCACATGATCCGAGCTTAAGGTCTGGCCCGGACAAGTGGAAGTGCATCCAAAAAGACAATTAATTGGAGCAATTGTGCAGGAAGATTTTGTGCGTAATCTGGAGAAAAAACGCAAATCTCTTTTGTAAACAGCAAAATAGCGAGGTTGGATAGCAAATATGATTCTCACTAAAACTGCTTACGAAATATGGCTTTCTTTCTGGCTTTAGGTACGCACATTTTACAAAGGCCCCAGGGCTCAACATTTAAATCGTTGTGATCAACGAATAGGTCGCCACAAGAAGTGCAAAATTTCTCCATTTGAAGTATCGGTAAAGTGGGTGATAGCAGTAATCAGAGTAACTTTAGTGATAATCCCTATATATAAGATAATTTCTTATTCTGTATATATGTATATAGCGAATTTTACATAGGTTACTCTGATTACTGCTTTCACTCTTGTTAATCCTTTCCTTTAGTAGAAATAAACAACTCCTATTTCCTCAATGCACGGCATGCATAGGAAAACATTTCGGTATCCAGAGGAGTTCGAGACTCTGTTGGATTTACTTAAAGGGGCTGGGTAGATAGCCTGATCTGAAGCTTTGCATTTAAAACACTGAACATCGATCAACCACCTTGCCTTTAGTCCCTTTCGATGAAGTGCATAGATTCCTTTTGCCAGCGCATGCTTTTTACCAAAGCCTGTCGTGGCGAATCGGAATGGGTTAACCTGATCGGGTTCAAGCACAGGAATCGGATGAGCACAATCACACCAAGCTCTAGAGACTGAACAATAAACAACTGAATCGCTGCGTTCATGTCGTGACATTTGGTGACCGCACAAGCAGATCTGCCGATCCTGATTTCCAATACCAGTCTCTAACGCTGTCATAAAGATTTGCATATCCGCAGAGGCGATACCTATGGCTTCAAGCGTTACTTCTTCAGAGGACATGTGAAGTACCCCTTCCATGCAGGAAATAAATCATCGCCTCGACGATTCTTGGTGACGTACTTTCCACCAAAACCATATGGCCCTTCGCGATGGTCAACAAGCGTCAGCCATCGTTCACCATCCCATAATCGCGGAATTGAGTTAGCAGTAATTCTGTCTTCAAGGCAGCCAACCAATGGACGAATCGCATAGGGTGCTAGTAGATGAACGCCTTCAGGCAAATTGAGAATTGGATCGTAGAACTCTGATCGAGCTATATGTAGCTTTGGCATTATTGCTTTCCTGCCTTGCTGTAGCAAAAAAGCTTCCAAGCTTCATAAGCATCTCTGTTGACACGCCATTGACGCCCAACCCACATAAGTGGAGGAAAACCTTCCTGATTTTTAATGTAATTAGCAGTTCGTCGAGTGATTCCAAGATCACCTGCCATGAATTGTGAGCCAACACTCGATTGATTCTGTATTTCCATTTATTACTCCAGTTCTGTGCACTATTTGTGCAACTGAAGCAATAGTGCCTTCGCGCTGGAATGATGATTTCTAAAAATATAGAAAAATACAATAAAATTTGAGCGTAAATTGGTGATCATTGAGCGTAATTCTAATTTTGGAAAAGTGCTTTTAAACTTCCCCTTCGTCTTCTGAAATCTGAATCTCTAGATCGCCCTCATTGATTCCTAGACGCTTTCTCTCTTCCATGACGATTACCTTCGCCATCGACTCTTCAGATGGATCTTTGGCACCAGATGCTTGATTTGCTAGGTCGCTGTCTCGTGCATAGTCATCGAACTCGCTTTGTTTACGAGCAAGCATTGCAAGCATTTGTTCATCGACGCTTTCAGGAAGTATCAAGCGATGTACCTGTACTTTGCGCACCTGTCCCATGCGGTGGGCTCTGGCGATTGCTTGAACTTCAAGAGAAGGTTTGATTTGTGGCTCACACAAGATAACGACAGAAGCTGCTTGGATATTGAGCCCAGTGCCTGCGGCCTGAATCTGCCCAACCAGAACCAAAGGCGTTGGCGAATTCTGAAATTGATCAACAATGTTCTGTCTCTGAGTTGATGAGACCGATCCCGTGATTGGGCCAATAGCTCGATCCCCTAGTGCTTGCATGACTTGTTCAATAATGGATCGGAAGTAGGAAAAGACAATAACTTTTTGGCCGCTCTCAAAAGATTCATCTACCAGTTCAAGCAAACGTTCTAATTTGCTAGGAACCATGTTGGGTTGGGCGCTAAAGGCTGCACGGCGCATTGCCATGAAATTTCCAGAGGCAACAGCTTCTATGTATTTCTGTTTATCCACCCCTTCCCAAGTGCAATACTCAACAACTTCGATGAGCTCTGGAAGTTCTTTGAGGACTTCTTCCGTATTCCTTCGCAGATAAATCGGCGCCACGGTCCGCCTAAATGATTCAGGACCAGCAGCCATTGCAACTCGACTCAGTTCATTACCCATCTTGGAGTCGAGTAATTTAGCGAGGGCAATGAATTCATCAACTCTGTTCTCGAGTGGTGTGCCTGTAAGGAAGATGACATTTGGAGATCGATCAAGCCATTTAGCAATTGTGCGGGTGCGCCCCGTGGATATGTTCTTGATGTAGTGAGCCTCATCAACAATTACGGTATCAACGCCGAGTCCCGTGATTTGTTCCTCGGAGATTTCAAAGCTCTTCAAGGTGTCATAGGTCGTAATCCCAATTCCTCTTGATTCAACCCAGCGTTGCAGGGATGCCTTGTGGTCTTCACCGTGAATTTTGATGATGGGAAGCTCACTTCGTGCATCGACTTCTCGCATCCAGTTAGTGATAACACTTGCGGGGCAAACTACAAGAAAGCGATTAGCTCCAGTAGAACTTCGGTGGGCAATTGCACTGATGGCTTGAAGTGTTTTACCGAGCCCCATTTCATCCCCGATGATGACTCTGTTTTGAGTGAGAGCAAACTTTCCACCAAAGGTTTGATACTGGCGAAGCGTGGCTTTGATGGTTGAGGTATCGAGTTCTTGTGCTTGGATTTTGTCTAGGAGCTCCTGATTGAAGTGGCGATTTGCTGCAGTATTGGGGCGAACATTTGTGACCTCTTCAAGAATTGCATAGTAATCACTAGATCTTTTCTTAAACTCTTCAACAGGCTGAGGAGATCTTTTCTCTAAAACATCTAATCCATAACGAGCAGATTCAACTAGTGCAATCGTTGTGGGTTCTCCAACTAGATATGTAATTTCCTGAAGTGCATTTAGGGCTCGTTCTTTCTTTTCCGACCCCGTGAAGAACCAGCGGAAGCGAGAATTCAACGGCTGTGTTTGAGATAGTGAGTTACGAAGTGTTTGAGCTATGGGTTTCATCTTGCTGGTCGAGTTCTTGGTTGCAGCTCTCAAGTAATCCAACCCTTGGAGATTTTCAATAAGTTCGGTATCTGCTCGGGTTAAGTCATCTATATCGATGCCATATGAGATTGATTGGGCGACTGCTTGATACATCTGGTCTGCGAGCGCCTTTAGAGACTGTGCTGCGCTCAGAGTTATTCCAGGGATTCGCTCTAACTGGATCGCTGATGAGTTATATATTGAGGCCACATTTTGAAAGCCATACTTGCGAAGGGTTTCAATGCGAACTGTTTCCTCGGTTGCATCCTTTAAGCGATCAACGGGAAGCTTGGCTAACTCAAGTAGGACTTGGGATTCTTTTGCGTGGGAGGCGGCGGCTTTTGTTCCACTTATTAGACCTTCCTGCTGTTTTAGTAGCCGCTCTAAGTCCTGTGCAATTTTGCTCGCCTGCTCGAGACTGGTCTGACTTTCCCTGAAGTTAATCCCCATGTTCCAAAACTAGAGGGCGTGGCTGACATTCTTCGAGCACAGGCGTACGACATCTCCTGGAAGCCTTCTGACCAGGTTCCGGGGCTCCTGGAATGTATCTAGGACCCATCAGGACAATGAACCCATGGTTCTCTAGCTAATTTTGGAAAACTGAAGGAAACACTCTTAATAATTGGAGATCTCCATCATATAGATTCAATTGAACTCAAGAAATTTGGAAGAACGGAACTTAGAAGATCTTTGGCTCGGGAACCTTCATATCTGGCAATCGAGCAACAATTTGAGTATAAACATCATCTGCATGAGATGGATCTTCGATATATGTCCCAGATTCAAAGCGATAGGTTCTCTTTGGATCTCCCTTAAATGAAAGCCAATTAAAACTTGTTTTTATTACAACATCATCAAAGAGCATGATTTTTGCGTGCGTATCATCCAACTCGTGGATTTCCATTTTTTGTGGGTATTTTTTCATTAAAGTATAAAGTTTTTGCAGCGCATGTTTGTGTGAACCTCTGTATTCATCACCATTCTTGATGAGCTGATTTTTATAACCATAAACAATATCAACACGAACACCCTTCTTAATCCGATCCTCTAAATCTGTTACAAAAACATCATTCACTACATTGCCCTTGATCCAAGGGGAGATAATCAAAATTCGGGAGCGAGCATTTTTAAGTGCTTTTTGGAGATAAATCACATGTTCAAATGTGTCAACATCACGAATTACTGGTGCGCTAATCAAGGCTTCTGGAGCTTTCTTTTGAGAAGTCTTTTTCTCTGCTACTTCAATAATTTTGTCAAAGACAGGGTCCTTAGAGACAACATCTTCGTTGTATTTTTCTAATTGAACTTTATCCAAAGGAAGCGTTTCTTCGGCATCTGGGAAACCAAGCGCAGCCATATCAATTTTTTGGGAAATGAGACTTGAAGTTATGTCTTCTCTAAGAATTCCATCCATCGCAATAAGGGGTTCGACCTTGCCCGTCAAGTGGTTCTGGTATGCAAGAAGTTTTCCAAAGACGTACTTAGCAGAACCTTTTTGTCTGATCGATTGTAGAGAAAGGATCTCAATCTTCTTCGTTGAATCTAATCCAAAGAAATTACGAATCTTTTCGAGAGTGACGTCCTCATCAGAGATTTTCCCTTTGTGAACTGATGGTAGAACTATCCAATTGGACTCAAGGGCGGCTTTACGAGATATTGCGCGAATAATTGGAGAAGTCTCAATTTCCCAAGTAACTCGGTTGAAGTAGATGCTTTCAGCGTGATTGGTGGGGAAAAAATCTCCATCTTTATCCAGAACATGTCTTCCAAAAGCTGAAATTCTTAAGAGTTTGCTCTCCCTTTCCTGGACCACCACCGTGTCAGATATGAGGCGAGCCAAGATTTCAATTACAAATTCTGGTTGTAACCCAAGAACAGACCCGACCCGTTCGCGACTCATCGGTCCATTTGCTAGCAGCCTTAGAACAAATTCGTCGACGATTGCCATTTCGCGTTTGCGTTGAGTAAGCAGATTAACTTCGAGGGATGTAACCGGAATCCCACAGTCCTCAATGGCTACTAATTTGCATTCAGGACGAGCATGCTTAAATGCCTCAATAAGGAATGCCGTGTCATCAATCATTGGCACTCCTAATCTCGCATGAGTTTGGGTTGTCAGCGATGTATTTCAGAACTCTTCCGATTGGATTTGGTTTCGCTTCAAACATAGTTCTATCTCCAATAATTATTAGTCCGTGCTTAGCTCGAGAGAGAGCCACATTAATTCGTGGATAATCATTGACGAATCCCATAGTTCTTGAAGAGTTGGATCGAGTAAGGCTTAGGATTGATATATCTGTTTCACGTCCTTGAACTTGGTCAATTGTTTTGATATCGATATTGAGTCCACCAAGAGTTCCCCTTGAATCTTTAGCCATGCGACTGAGTTGCCGAACTTGAGCCTGGTAAGCCGACATGACAAGGATTTTTACTTCAGAAAAATCCAAGACTTTGCGGAGGTTGGCGCCACTAAAAACTTCAAGCTGGCGGATAGCGAGGTTCGCTTCATGCCAGTTAAGTTGGCTCGTTCCAGATGAAGACTCAAAGCGCTGATCACCGTCTTTGCTCGTATCTAACCAAAGAATCGGTGGAATCAAGCGATCAATCTTTTCCAAACGCTTCCGATGCTGGGAGATCAAAGTGCCCTCGTAAAAACACTCTGAAATTAAGTCACCAATCTCATCAATCATTCTGTACTGATAATTTAGCTGGAATTTTAGTTCTTCCGGCATTCTAGATTCTAAGTACATAAAGAGAGTTTGATTAACAGTTGAGTCCAATAAACCATACTTCTCGCGGACATCCGCTTTTTTGAGTTCTTCTTCCACCAGTGGAGGTAGCTGCCTATCATCTCCAACAAGGATCCACTTCTTAGCTCTACTCATGGGAACAAGCACTTCGGTTGAAGTTGCTTTTGATGCTTCATCGACAATGCAAAGGTCAAATTCAAGATCTGTCAGAGCTTTATGACCAATGAAACCAATGCAAGTACCCGCAATTACTTTCCTTGTTCTTAAGAAATAAGAAGTAAGAGAGTCGTCATTTGTTAATCGGTTAAGCCATTCGGTTTGCAATTCCATCGTTGTCAGTAATTCCTTGGACCACTCTCCGCCAGAGGTTAACGCGGCAAGTTCAGCATCAATCATCTCAGTGCTAAGTTCACTTAAATCAAGTTTTTTAACCTTTCCATTTACATTAATGCCTTCCCCAATTAATACCTTTAGATCCTTCAACACCTTGTCAATCTTTTCATCTACTTCTTCAGAACGCTCAAATTCTGGATCCTCGATAGACATTGTAGGTTTTTCGCGCTTTTCAACTTCTTTTTTGATCTCTTTATAGTGCTCAATAATTAATGTAATACTTCTGGCTTCTTTTAGCTTATAAACGGTCTCGAGATCCTTTAGTGAGATACCAAGTTTGCTAACCTCTAATTCCAAATTCTTTTTGCACTGGTTGCGAATCTTCTTAACCCAGGAGTCCATTTGGGTCCCTAAAGTTAAATGGAGTACGGAATTGTCGACACCCGCATTGGATTTCGGAGCTAAACGCACCATATCTTCAACGCCTTGCATTGCAAGTCTTTCTAAAACATTGTCTACAGCGACGTGAGTTTGGCTAACAATGAGAATACGAGCTAACGGATTTCGAATTAAGAATTGACCAACAACCTCTGCAATAAATTCAGTCTTTCCAGTCCCGGGTGGGCCTTGAATGAGGTGGATTGGTGAATTGCCAAGTGACGACCTAACGGCTATTTGTTTACTTTCGTCCAGATCCTTGGAGATCATCTCCACATCTGCAACTTCTGAAGATACTTGGATCATTTCTGGATTAGAAAGCCACGATTTAAGATTAGGTTCTGATTCATCCATAATCGAAATGGCATCGATAGCATTTCTTTGGCGGGCAAGACTGGTTCGCGTGCCGGCGATTGAAGGAATGATACGACCAGACTTAGGTAACTTTTTGGGCTTAAAAGCCGGTCGAATCCTGAGAATATCAGATGCCTGGGATTGAACGTCTCCTTTGAATACTGGTTCTCCTTGATTGTTTAAAACTTCAACTGCAAGTCCAGTGAAATCTGTCGGTGGTAGCTCGTCTAGAGTGAAATCTACAAAACTATCTGAAACAATATAGTCACTATATGTCGCTGCCAATGTGCCTTCGGTACTTAAATCATCTAAAGCGTCAATTAGTAGTGACCATTGCTCAAATATTTCAGGTTTGTCATCGCTTATATTTCTGAGCTTTTCTTCTTTATCATCATGCCAAGTTGTCAGGGTTTGAATTAAAGCGCTCCGCCCATTAAAAGCTAGCTGAATGCTCTTAGGCTGACCACTAGTGAAAGGTAAATTACGAGGGATGAGCATTGCTCTTTTTCTAGAGGAATCTAGCTCGCCTTCTTCCCGCTCTCCTGCTTTATATATGGAGAGAAAGTATTTGTCGGTGTTCGCATCATCTAAGCGAATCATCAGCCAACGATTCTTAGTTATTAGGCGCAATCTTGTGAAATCATATCCGCCTTGGGGGGTTAGCAGAAACTCACAATATAGATCAGTTTCTATCTCATCCATCAGTACAGATTCCGCTTTACGTCGATTATCTAAATTGTCAGCGATACTCTGATCGTCAAGAAGGTCGCGGATGGCATTAATTTGTGGGTAGAGATGAATGCGTTGCTTCAACGCTGAGCGCTCTTGCCCATAGCCAGCAAGGAGCATCTCCAATTCTTGGAGCATTACCGTGCCGTTAGGAATACGTTTTGCAGAGCTTTGGTTGGTAGATTTATCGAAAAATGATTGCAGCTCGAAAGGTAGCTTTGTAATGCTCTCTGCAATTTGAGAAAATGATGCAAATGCAGTGCCTTGAATGGCTTCAAGTAAAACAATGGCAAGTGAATAGACATCTCTTGTAAATCTTCGAGGTTCTGATTCGTGTGGTGGCGCATAAATGGGAGTTTGAAACTCACGAACCGTGTGCTCTAAATTATCAGTGGCACCGTAAAGTTTCGAAATATTGAAATCAACAAGTACTGGGTCCCCAGTTTCCCGTATCATGATGTTCCCAGGTTTAATATCTCGATGTTCGCAATTTCTAACCATGTGCGCATGGGCAATGGCAGATGCCAGAGGAATTCCTACATTGCTTAAAACTTCCCAGGGATCATTCGGGGTGCCACTAGAAAGATATGCTTCACTGAAACGCTTTTCTATCCACTCTGTCACAATCAAGAGCTGATCACTCGTAGGTTCAGAACTTGCTATAAATTTTGCAATATTTGGGTGTTTGAGGGATTTTAGGGAATCGACCTCATTGCGAAACATCGGGCCAATAAGTTCCCCGCTAGAAGAAATATCTAAGAATTTGACTGCAACGAATTTTCCGGTTTGAAGATCTAACGCTTTCTTTACGGTGGACATGCCACCCTCGCGAATTTCAACAGCCATTGTCTGGAATCGACCGAGGAGTAGTTCTGGCATTTCTACCTCCGTGACACCAATAGGTTTCTCCTCGGCAAGTGTAAGTGAGCCCTACGACATTGCATATGAACAGTTAGAAGTAGTTCAAGTTTGGCCACACTCAGGGGAATAAGAGCCAAAATTGGCTTCAGGCGAGGTGATTTTAGGTCTACCTTTATCGCCAGTGCGCTTAATAGTCTGGTTGTTCACTATTCTGCCACTTATAACTTCACTAACTTTTTAGTACTCTTTCAAATCTAGTACTGAACAGGGGGTGAGCCATGAACATTCATAGCAACCTGGTAAAACTCTCAACATCAATCGTAAATGGGCAGTCTGGAAATTCGAGGATGTGGCAAGGTGCCGATGTAATAATTACAACTGAATCTCCGGCTATTGCGGAGGGTGGCTTTTACCCCGAGCCTAGATATGTTGTAACTGCTCATGCCTCCATCCTGAGCTGGCTCTTTGAACAGATTCGCGACATTTTCATGGAAATCGATGACTACGGGTACTTGAAAGAAGAGATCTTTGGGCGTTTAGGCAACACTGCCAACAGATTTCTATCGAAGAACCCAGATGCCAACGTTCGAGAAACTCTTCTGGCGGTTATGCATGAGGCTTTTGCAATCACTGAAGAGATCCAAGACGGGGAATTCACAACACTGATGGTTACAAGTGGAAATCAGATCCTCGATGACTTGATTTCTGAGAGTGAAAAGGGTGGCTTCCTGACGGTTGAGGAAACGAAATCCTATTTCAAGAACAAGGGGATCATCGAATGACCCCTGTTGTTTTATCATCGAAGAGTATGAAGTTTTTAGATGGACTTGATGCCAAGCAATATCGTCAAATTGGAAAAAGGATTTGGGGCCTGCAAGAGGATGGTTCACCCCATGACGTGAAATATCTGTCCGGGCATCCTGGCTACTTCAGAATCGATAACGGAGAATTTCGTGTTATTTTCTGTAGGAAAGATGGACTCATTGAAATCACCCTGATTGGCAAAAGAAATGATGATGAGGTTTATAAGAACTTTTCTCGATTGAGCTAGAAGTACAGAAAGGTCATCAATATTTAAGCAGTAGCTTCATCATAGAGATCTGCTCTCCTAGGGGTAAAAAATCAGGAAGGTCTGGCATTTGTTAGCAGTAATGTCAGCAGTAGAAGCAGCAATGTCAGGAAGGTTGAGCGATTTTCCCCTTGGAAAAGGTCGAAACCCCGTCTATTATTTCTTTAAACAAGCTCAGATTGTCACTGTCCTATAACTCTTAATCACCGGGTTCTACCCTCACTCTTTATAGATCTCTTGGGTCTTGAATCCTCCGACGCACTTGACTGGTCAATGCGCATGATCGGTGTGACGGTCATTGCTATCGGTGGAAATCTGTGGAACTTCGCCTCCCAGATTCGTCAGTGCTTAGACATACGATTCCCGTATGAGCGAATCAATATCTAGCAAGATCACAGCAGGGCTAGC
>Ga0209442_1001320_pt1 | contig 14175 bp, 22 predicted proteins | sample LauGreSBDMM110DD_2_FD_187565 | JGI IMG/M metagenome (GOLD analysis project Ga0209442, IMG submission 187565) | Freshwater lake microbial communities from Lake Michigan, USA - Sp13.BD.MM110.DD (SPAdes) (version 2) | ecosystem: Environmental > Aquatic > Freshwater > Lake | place: Lake Michigan...
CTAGCTATTGTTGGAACGCTCATAGCTTGTTCACGTGTTGCGCTAAAATTAAAATTAGTAGGTATTCCGTAAAATATATCTAGCGTTGGAACAGGAGCTAACGAAGCGGCTACGTCATTATCCGGCTTCGGAGCTTGAGCTTTAAACGAAAATCTATCCAGTAATCCCATAGTAGAACTTTATTAGTAACCATTAGCACTAACTCACATAAATATCTACTTCCGTCTCTGGGCGTGTCGCGAAATGTGTAACTAACGCCGTAGCCACGGCCGCGCAGACCGCCGCTTGAGACGCCTTCCGCCCAATTATCCAGCCGCCGTCTCCACGCGGTAATTTAACGGCTGATAAAATTTGGACGGTTAAAGATTTCTGATTTAAGTGTCGAAGGCGATTTGAATTTATAGCTCCGAGAAGCTCGTCGCATGCTTGGGGATACACCGCGTCCATTTCGAAGATTCTAATTCCGGCCGGTTGAAGTCTGGCCGCTACCGCGCCGCTAGTCTTACGAGAAAAGGCTACGTGCTCGATTACATACTTTCGACAATAGACGGCTAGATCGTTAGCTATAGCTTTATCGTCTAGCTGAATAGTATTTTCCCAAGTGTGAAGAAGCTTTACTAGGAATCGCTCATCTCCTAATTTCTGAGCTCCTACTAAGGCCGCATGGCGACGATCCGGTGAAAGATCTATAGCTAGCCAAGTTAACTTCTCCGGATCTAAATCTCCTTCTTCTTCTCCGCATTTTTTCCAGCTATCGGCGTCCACCGCGCTCTGGATAGTTTGAACCCACCGGCTTAAGACCTCGGTTAAAATTGAATCTTTAGGATCGTTAAAGGTAGCGATTAAATTATCGGGGTGGATAGTGTGGCCGAGAGCCGGATTAGCGTAAGCGGCGTTTTCTAAAGTTATATCGTCGGTCGGTGAGCTCCACTCGAAATAAGCCGAATCGTCTTTAGATCCAGCATTAGCGGCGATAGCTCTATCGCGAAGCATATTAAGAATTTTAGAGTGTTGATCTCCGGCGGAACTAAATCCTATAACTTGCGGATTCTTCGCGGCTAAAAGTGTGTAACGAAGTGAATTAAAACTTTCGAGATCGTTCATTTCTCGGAGCTCATCTAGGAAAACGGTCTCGGGTTTACTTACACCTCTAGCGGAAGAGCCGCCGGCCTTAATCATGAAGCGATTACCGTTTAAAAGCTGTATCTCTTCCGCGCCATGGCTCCAGTAAATCCGCTTTACTTGCTTAGCTAGAGAGTCGTTAGCTTCGATCATGCTTACGATCGTTCTAAATTGTTCGAAGCTCGTAGCTAGTCGGTGAGCGGAAGCTATCTGTAAAGGCTCTTCGAATAGATAAAGACCGGCTAAAATTCTGACTAACATAACCGTAGACTTTCCGCTCTGCCGAGAGCAGACGGTAGTTACAATAGGGTGAGCCCAGCGATTATCCGGCCGCACCTTTAAAGCGTGTTCGAAATAAAATTTCTGCCATGGCATTAGCTCGATCTTAAGTTCTTTCGTAAAATCTATCACTTCTCCAGCTCTGGAAGGTAAATCATTGAGCGGAGTGTGGATTCTAGGCGTCGCGTGTCCAATAACCGGAGCTAATTTCGGTTTAAAAACCGATCTAACCCGATCTAGTTCGATTACTACCGCGTCATGGCCGGAATCGACCGAATCGTCCTTAGTCATGGCTTACGCTCACGTTTTGGGGGGGAAAAAGATCATGGAGAGTCGGGGGTGTTCCTTTCTGCTCAAAAAAACCGACTAAACGATTACCGCGCGAATAATTACATTTTCTACACGCCGGAAGTAAATTTTCTAAAGAGTTATCTCCGCCTTTAGATCTTGGGAGTATATGGTCGATAGTCATAACGCTATCTTCGTATCCGCAATAGCTACAGGCTCTCCCATAATGGCGAAAGACTTCTTCCCTTAACTCTCGCCACTTCTTTCCATTTATTTTATTACTCATAATCTTAACTATAACCATACTTAAGTAAGTGATCTAACAATAAGCAAGGAGAACCTTTATACCTATGGTCTATGTATTTTAATCCCCATAAGATTTGAGTAAAAGGATCTAAGTTCTTTACCTTTTCGTTTTTTAATTGCGGTATCCCATAGACTCTCTGTTTACCGCTCTTATTACCTACGGCTTTAGGGTTCCACTTACTTTCAATATCCCACGCCTTAACTAAACACTTAAACTCTTTATAGTCTGTTACCTGATTATGAGCAAATAATAAATAACTATTCTTAGCTTTATAATCTTTTGACTCTAACCCGTAACTAATATCGGTTAAAGCTACGCTTAACAATAGAACGGCCGTTAGGGAGACTCGCCGCGAGCTATCCGCTAAGGCGGCTCTCGTCGAGAGTGTGGAGCGTATCCGCCTAGTCAAGCGAAGACAATAGTTAAGCATGATCCCGCGCGTGTCTCTGAGAAGCCATTAGTTCCGGTAAATAGATCATCTAGCGAATCTCCTTCTTCGTAATTTAATAAGTCTAAAATCCAATTATTAAAAGCTAAGGGTTTAGCACCGGTAAGACCTTTATTCATAGCTATACGGCAACTTAACCAGTCTCTAACGTAGGGTTTACGTTTATTATTTTTTCTTCCACCATGGAGCAATACTGGCTCCCACCCATATTGAACGGTAGTCGGCCTTATTTGGTGATAAGTTTTAGTCCAGACGCAGACTCTTAAATCCGGATATTTAGCCAATATCCAAGATAGATCTACCGGATTACATGATAAAGCGAAACCGTCTGGATAATTTAAATAGAGCTTGGATATTAAATTTAAATGGCTTTCTTGATTATCCCATTTATCCGCTTCGGGGTGTAAATCGTTATAAAGCCTTTTAGCATTATTAAAATATGGCGGATCTGCGTAGGCGAATTTCATTTATTTATTTCTTCGGGTTGGATAAGAGCGATACTCGCATTAGAACAGTAAGAACACTCGATTACTTCTACGCCATACGGTAGCTGATCCGTTACGATCCTAACTAATTGTATCGTAACCTTGCGACACGATTTTGACCGACAATAGTGTTCTACTCTTCGCATAAGATCCGGCTCCTTAAGCTCTCCATAGGCTCTAGGTTTAATTGGCTAACCCACCATGAACCGTCGCTACTCTGGAACCTTTTAGCTTTAGCTGATCCCACCGGATACCACCCCATAATTTCATAGTTAGGTGAATTACCAGTAACTAAGACGGCTAGGTCTGAATTACGATCACTCCGTTTTATTATTAAGTGGCCGTCTCTGTAATTAGTGTGTTTAACCTCAATTATGCCTAAACAGTCGGCTTCGTTTTTAAAGGTGTTTAAAGTAGCCTTGAAGTTAGTATCTCCTAGGAACCTAGCGACTACCATTTCCGCCCCTATAGCTTCGGCGTCTCTAGCTATAGATTTAGCTAAACTAAGCTTTTGATAAGCTCCGGCCATAGGGTTATCCAATACGACCGCTCGGCTATAAGCCACGGCTAGAGCTGTAAATTCTTCTTCTACGGTTATAGTAGCTCTAACCATTAGAACACTCTTTACATAGCCAAATTATTTCTTCACTACTTGATCTAATTGCTTTACCTTCGATTCTTGGCCGTTGCTTAAAACATAAGTCGCACGTGTCCAAGTGTTCGGCTCCGATAGCTTCTACGTATCCCATTATTTCACCGGCTCCCATATTGGCTTACATTGGAAATTTCGATCCTTAGAAGAGCATACGAAGCCTTTAAAGGGTTTATCCGTTTTAGAGTTAATCCCTTCCTTACGCAACATATAACCGTGGCTACATTGTGGAGAGTTAGAGCTCTGAGTTCCTTCGATTATCTGTTCGCCAAGCTGATCTACCGCTTCGCCTAAAGTAGTAAATTCGGCTTTAGGTGTCTCTTCGGCTAGCTTCTTAGGAAAAGGAACTTCGGCGAAGTGATCTACTCGCTTCATATCCTCCAAGCTTGGCCGCGCGTCGCTTGGAGTTAAAAGCTTTATAGCCCTAGAAATAGAGCTAGTAACCGTATCTTCTACGAACCATTTCTTCATATTTTCCGGATAGAAGGCTACATTTCCGTAGGCGTAATCGACCACGGTTGGATAAGGCTCCGCGTAATCTTTATAGATTTCCGTCCTAATAAAGATAAAGCCTTTAAGTAGATCCATATCTTCGATTACCGGATTTATTCGTCCGGTGGGGAATTCCGTCCAGTATCTTTTTATAGTCGAATTAGCGGTCTCGTAATCCGCCAAGTTAAAGCCGGCCATTAGCGATTAGCTCGGCTTACGTCTATTCCACGTTTAAAGCCGCGCCTTGAGCCTATTAAAGCTCCACGCTTATAACCGTATCTACTTCCGGCTATTACGCCTAGAAGTAAGCAAGTAACGCCTATAAAGGCGGTAGGTAGTAGTTCCATTTGTTGCTCCCGATCTCTTAAGTGCGATTATAAAAACCCAGCTGAGTTTTTACTTTTCGTTATAAGTGTAAACACGGGAGCCGACAAGTCAAGGACGCGGTTAACGACACGCTAATAAGATAATCTCTAAATAAAGGCTAGAAGGCCGTTTTTAGTCTTTCTCGGCGAGTAATAGGTAGATCTGGTCTACTCTGGTTGAAACTACCCTTAATTCGTCTCTAAGGCTTTTTCCTGAGTTGGGTAAAAGTTCGCTCATAATGGATTTTACTAAGAACCGGACGGCCGAATAGATAGCTCCTAAGAAGACTATTGCTAATCCGCCTAAGGCTATCCACTCGGTTAATTCCATTATTTACCGGAAGTTCTTCCGTAAGCTAGATCGCTAGGGTTTAACCAGCGTAAGAGAACCGGCAGAATTGCCGCCACTCCAGCATTTAGAAGAGCCGCCGGATCAGTAACTCCGGCAAGGTAGCAAGCTAGAGAAGCCGCTAAAAAAGATCGACCCCAAGAAGCTAGCATAGGTTTTATATTTTTCATTTTTTCGCCTCGATTTCTGCTCCCGAAACTTGAATTTTAGGATACTTCGGCCTAACTACGCATTTAATAAATTTAGCGGATCTAGTCTTATAAGCTACGCCGTCTCCGTTAGCTTGAGACTTTTCGCCGGTATTTCCTTCGACGGTGTGAATCGTTTTCTTAATTGGATTATAGGCGTTTATAGCAAGTCCTATGTGTTGAGCTTTACCGGAGTTAGTAAAATCCATGATTATAAGATCTCCGCGTTTAGCGTCTTCTAGCTTTACTAAACGATCATATTTTAAACCCCAAGCTTCCGTAGAAGCTACGGCCGCCGTAATTGGGATAGCTTGTTTTAATCCGGCTTGGATAAAGATAGCGGCTATAAAAGAATTACACCAAGGAAGATTATTAGCTAAGCCGGCTATAGGCGCGAACTTATTTAAGTTATTAACGCCTTCCGTATAACCGACTTCTTCCATAGCTAATTCGATTACCTTGTCTTTATTCACGAAAGTAATATAGCCGCTTCTTCGGTAGTTAATCCAAGTCGATCTAATATAACTTGGCGTTGAGCCGCCTTAGCGTCGGATTCGGCTTTAATTGCTTTAGCGTTAGCGGAATCTATTTCCATTTGAGCAATTTCTTCGGTCGTTGCGTCTCTAACGATTTGCTCGCCAGACTCACAATTAAATTCAGTTATTTGTAATTTAGATTTAGTCATTATTTCACCCCGTAAAGTATGTAAGAACCTGTAAGTGAGCCTACTGTTTGAATTGATGTAATTGCTGAAGTGTTGGCAAATTGCCCTGTAGCATTTGTTACTAATGGCGCAGAATAACTCTGATCTAATCCAATTGAATTATAATCGACAATTTTTCTCGGATCGGTATTTGTATATTGATAAATATTCATTGTTAATTGAAAACTTGACGCAGCAGCAAAAAAATCACTTTGAACCCTAAAAGCTGATTCTAAAGATGAGGCTGCTACTGGCGCCGAACCATTTACTAAGGCAAGTCTACAATTGCTATAGATTGAATTCGAATTTGCGTTTAAGCGTATATCTACGCCATAAGCACCAGCTCCGCCGGAAGTCATATTTAAATATAAAAATAAATTAGTATATGTTTGATCTATTGAGGTTATACTTAAAGTAGTGTTTGTTATTGAACCGCTTGCTAAAACGGTCATGCCACCTGCGGAAATTGATCCCCATGAATTTGTCGTTCCATTTGTTGTTAAATATTGTCCATTAGTTCCGGTTCCTAATCTAGCGAAAGTTCCGCTTCCTGTAGCTTGAATTAAATCTCCGGAAGTCGTAAAAGCTGTAGCCATAGAGTTAGTTACCGTTACGTCGCCGGAAGTTCCACCGCCGCTAATTCCTGTTCCGGCTGTTACTCCGGTTATATCTCCAGCGTTAGGCGTTACCCAAGTAAAGTCTAAATCGGTTGCGGAAGTTTTACTTAAAAGTTGGCCAGTAGTTCCGCCATTTAAATCGGCAAAATCGGTGTCGACGGCTTGGCCGAAGACTTCAAAATCTGCCGGAAGATCCGTTACTAAATCGGTAGGCTCTGGCATTTGCCAGCCGAAATTGCTTGTAGGGTTGCTCATTTATCCATTTCTCCTTAAGCGACTATTGTCGCATTTATCCAGTCTAACGTATTGCTTACACTATTCCACGTCTCTACCGCCGGAACACTCTGCCAGTTCATAGCTTGAAGGCTAAAGGCTAAGGGAGAGACGAATAGAGTTATTCCGACTTGGTTATAGCTAGCTTGGAAAGTCCAGCCTTCTACGAACCCTTGAAAGGTTCCAGAATTCATATTTAAAGGTAGATCGGTAATATTTACCGGTAAACCCATAAAGACATTTATAAGCGAATCTCTATCCGCGTTATCTACTAAGTTATTAGTTAGATCGTAAGTAATCGAATTAAAGACCGGTTGGGGATAAGCTCTAAGAGCTAAATAAAAGGCCGCTTGGTCTTCCGCGTCGGCGGTGTGTTTTAAAAAAGTGTTAAATACTTGCCCAAGTTTTCCGTAAAGAGCTATAGAAGTTAAGTCTTCGGCTTCGTAACTCTGATTAGCGTTGGTTCCGTATTTAATAGTAATAAAATTTCTAACGTCGCCGGATCTAGTCGTAATCATTAGACCGGCCGCTCTAGCTTCGGCCGCGCTTAAATCCGTGTAACCGTTGACGGATAAGTAAGTAGTTCGGTGAGTTGAATCGTCGTAGCTAATCTGGCCGAGTGAATTTTCGTAAAGGATACCTAAACCGCTTAAAGCTATATTAGAAGCTAAAGTATAAACGTCTATGGCCGAAGATCCTCGAGCTATTAAAGTGTAATTTCCTGGGCGATCTATCTCTCCTAAACCGGTGTTTTCTGCGTCGATCCATTGAACCGTAGGCTCATAAGTAGCCCAAGTTAAAGCCGGTGGAACCGCTTGCCATTGAGCTAATAAAACAGTTCTTAAGACTTCGTAAATCTGATCTCCGTCGCCGTCTTCGGCTAAGTTATCTAAATATAAAGCTTTAGGTAATCTAGCTAAAGCTCCGAGAGCTGTAATTGTGTAACTCTGAGAATAACCCACGTTACCGATTTCGGAAATACTTAATTCTAAATCTGTAATAGTTCCGCCGAAAATTGGCACGTAAACCGAACTAGAATCTTGAAGCTCTATAGATACGGTTTGATTTATTTCAAAATTTAGTAAAGTCTGATCTAAATTTATTAAAGTTAAATTAGCGTAGCCGGCGACGGCTTGAGTATAAATATCGGTGCGGCCGGAAGTAATAGTTAGGTTAGCTAAAATTAACTCCGTGTAATCTACGGAATTTATTTTAAGACGCCATACCGGAGAAAAGTTACTCATTAGGCGGTAAAGGCAAATTGGCTCGCGCCTTGGGTTCCTCGAGCTTGCGATCTATTTAATAGGTCGATAATTTGACGCGACACGCTCTCACCGTCTAAAGCTCCGTTTACGGTTATGTTATAAGTAGCTCCGCCGCCTAGAGCAGAGTTAGGCGTAATATTTCCGCTTGAGCTTGGCGTAAATAATTCGGCTCCACGTTCTCCGACTAAGTAGCTAGTTCCGGCCATTACCGAACCGCCGGAAGCTCTGCCGCCGCCGAAAGGATTTAACCGAGAAGCTATAGATCCTAAATTTATATTACTTACTAAAGCTATTAAAGTTCTAATTCCACTTATAGCCGAATCGACTATATTTACTAAAGTAGCGAAAATAGTAATTATTCCAGAAATTACACTTCCTAAAACTTCGAAAGATTTACCTAATACATTTCCTAAAAACGGAGCTAGATATTTAGAAGCGAATTCGAAGAACTCTTTAAATAAATCGAATAAAGGTTGTAATTTATCTTTATTATTTTCTAAGGATTTACTCACGCTTCCGAACGCTTTAGAAATACCAGCTAGAGCCGGCTCGAAGAAGTTAACTATTGCCGGAATTAAAGTCTTAGTAATAAACTCCCAGTATTCTTTAAAGACCGGAATTAAGACTTCCGTAAAGAAGGTAGCCAAGTTAGCGAAGACCGGAGTTAATTTTTCTCCTACGGACGTAGCTAATTCGTTAATTACAGGAACTACGTTATCTATAAATAAAGTTAGCATAGGAGTAATCGCGTCTATTACGAAGCTTCCGACCGTTTCTTTAGCTTCGTTAAAAACTATTCCTAATCTTCCAAGTTTTCCGCTAAAAGTGTCGGCGGCTATGGCGGCTTGGCCGCCGAAAGTATCGGATAACGTTTTAGTAATCTCGTCGAAAGACATTGTTTTAAGTTGAGCGGCTGATAGGCCTACGCCGAGCTTGCCTAGACCGGCGGCGTTACCTTCGAAAGCTTTACCTAAAGCCATAGATACCGCTTCTAAACTTTTACCGCTTCCGGCAGAAATATCTAAAGCTAATCCCTGTAATCTCTGAGCTTCGCTAACGTCTCCAGTAGCTCGAACTAGACGCTCTAAGCTTGGCCTTAAAAGATCGTCGGTAACGTTATTAGCTATAGAAGTTTTAGTAATATAACTTTCCACCGCGAGAGTTTGGTTCTTAGTAGCTCCGGTAACGTTTATTAAAGTAGCGGCTAATTTAGCTTGGGCGGCTTCGTCCTCGGCGGCGGCTTTTACTCCGTCTATTAAAAGTTTTCCAGCGTAGGCAACGGCGGCCGCTCCAGCTACGGCGAAAGCTAAGCCGGCTTTTTTACCGAAGTCTCCGACTTTAGAGCCGAAGCTTTCCACTTCTTTAGAACCTTGATCTAAGCCTTTAGATAAGCCGGCAACGTCGGCAAGTAAGGAAAGTTTTAAGGTTCTGGTTCCGGCGGCCATTACGTCCACTCCTTAATAACGGAGTCTAAAGATTCTTCCCACTTAGCTATAAGATAAGGCTGTTCTTCTTTAAGTGTTGGATAAATAAACCAGCCTTTAGAACCGCCGCGATCTCCCTTACCTGACCAGACGGGAAATTGTTTATATTTATTAGATCCGAATTCATAACCGCCGAGAATACCTATTCCGCCTTCTCCGCCTTGGTTAATCTGTGTAGTTCCACCGCCGCTAAATTTCTGCGCCGAATAACCTATATTTATTTCGCCTATTTTAGAAGACTTAGCTACTTTCGCTCCTTGAGCTATTCTTAAGGGAGCTTTATTGTTTTTCATAGATCCGGCTTTAATTACTATTTTACCTTTTAAATATTCTACTAAAGAACCGGATTTTTCTTTAGCTTCTTTTACCGCTTCTTCGTCCATGGCTTTAAAGGCGCGGTTAATAGATCTAAGCTCGGCCTTATCGTAAGTTAAAACTTCACTTGCCACGCTTTGACTCCAGTATCTCTAAAGCTGTTAAAACTTCTTCGGCGGTCTGCCATTGACTCATAGGAATTTGGGTAGCTATAGCGAGTTCCACTAAAAGCCGGCTTAGGCTTCCTCGCTGATAACTTTTGGGAGTTCCTCGCCTACTATTACGTCGGCGATAGTCTCCGTCCAAGCTTCTAAAGGTTTTACAGGTTTACCGCCGGCGTTGCGCTTCATAGAGTTATAAGCTAGAAATAGGAAATCTGTAATTCCCATTTTCTCGCCGGCTTGTTGAACCGTAAAGCCGCTTTTAGCTTCCCACTTAACGAACTCCGGCGGTTGAGCTATAAACGTCTCTTTAGTTCCGTCTGTAAATTCTATATTTATAGATAGCTTCATGCTCCCGATCCTTCCTTAAGGTTGAAGTTCTGGAGTAGTAATACAGGTAAAGACTAGAGATACGGTTTGCGCGTCCGGAGCTGTTCCACCGGCGGAAGGCTGTATCGGTTGAACTTCGAATTCGAAAACTACTCCGGTGTCGGCGGTTAAGACTACGGCTAAGCCGGTGTCTGGAGCAGAAGTAGCGGCCGTCCACAGAGCTTCGCATAATGAAGAACCGGCTCCCCAGTCGGATAGCATTTCTACGGCGAAGGATCCTTGAGTGTCTAAAGTTTTATAAGCTTTTCCGGAAAGTGTCTGGTAAGTCTCGATCGTAGTATCTACGGTGAGAACCGCCGACGTAGCTTGAGCGGAATATTGAGCGGCGTCGATAGTAAAGCTAATATCTCTACCGGTGATTATTGTAGTAGGCATTTATTTATTTCTCCTTATGTTTGATGGTAGTAGGTGTAAACGTCTAAATCTGAGGTTAAAAAATTACCAGTTCCGACGGTAATAATAGACGGACGAGAAAAGTTTCCTATAACGTAATTAGTTGGGATCTCTTCTAAAATTTCTATCATAAGTTCTTCTAAATTATTTAAAGCTCCAGCGTTATTATTATAAGCGACTATTGCGCTTATAATTAAGTTAACTTTTACTTTAACCGTAGCTTTACCTATTAAGACATTTTCTAAATATGGTGAATTAGGTAAAATTGAACAGGCCGGCGCGATAATCGTCTCCGGCGGTGATCCGTAAACGGAAGCGGTAATATTTTCTAAAGCTGTAGCTAAAGGATCTCTTACCGTGTCTAATATTGAGCTCATTATTGAGCCATAGTCTCGACGTCAATATAGGAGCTTAGAAGTCCGATTACTCTATTTTGAAGTGATCGACCTAAAACGAAAGGCGACGGATTTTGGTCTATGGAGCTAGTCATATTTCCCGAAGCTGTTACGCTCTGAAAAATTTCTACCGATACGACTAAAATAGCACTATGAACCGGAGCCGTGTTTTCGTATAGCTCGGCCGCGCTTGAACCGTCAAGAACGGCAACACCGGACGGAATCACGGGAATAGTCGTCGCCGTATCTTGAAGGTTTGTATCCGCACTAAAGGAGAAGGGTAAATAAGAAGAATCGTCTACCGTGTAAGTATCGTCTACGGCTCCTAAACCGGTTACTACTATATCTTGATCTTCCACAAAATTATTTCTTTTTATAAGATTAAAAGTAATAACCTCATCTAATATTTTATAGCTAGCGATTGCGTTATTATTAGAAGTTAACATAGGTAAAATCGTTAACTCTGCCGAAGCTATTATTTCTTCTAAATAAGCGTCCGAAAATAAAGATTCGCTAACTCCTAGAACCGTGCGTAATTCGCTCGGGGTAACTATAGGCATTAGCGAACCTTTCTCTTCGACTGGCTAACTCGGGAGCGAATTAGCCATGATTATTTAGTAATTAAGCTTTATTATTTATAAACGCGCCAGCTCCGATTTTTGTAGCTATCGCTCCATATGAATAAACCATAACGGAAATTTGACCGGAAGCGATTACGTCGGCGCGAAGGCGATAAGAACCGCTCTCATACCAAGTGTAAGCTTCTGGATTTACGATAATGATAGAACCGTCGGTGTCTGTTCCGGAAGACGTGTTAGCCGTAACAAATAGATCTAGACCGGCAATATTTCCACGAATTGAAGTTGGATTAACTTGTCCACCGGTAAAGTTATTAGTTCCGGCGGCTACGTTATAAAGTGGAGCTCCATTATTATTAAGAGTCATAGCGTTAGCCCATTGACTTGTATTCATAATAATATTTCTAGCGAAGCGTTGAGTTCCAGAATATACGGAAGCAGAACCGCGACTTACTATTCCTAGTAATTCCTCGGCGTCCGGATAAGTTGCGACGGTAGTCGAGTCAACAGTTGCGCCGGTAATAAGTGCGGCGTTAACGGCGGTATCTTGAACCTTAGCCATTTGAGCAGCCATATTTGAAAGAAGCTCATTAAAAAATAAAGGCGAAGTTCTATCCAAGAGCTCGACGGAAAAGGTTTGTTGACCGGCGAATTTTTGAACGCTTACAGTAACGAAAGCCGCATTTTGGTCTGTATTACTTGGGGCTGATCCTTCTCCCGTAATTGCGACACTCGGTAATTGTGTAATTTTCGGAATTTCAAAACTCATACCGGCGTCCGGTAAAACTCCGCGAGAAATTGCGTCAATATTGGAACGAACGCCATTAGCTAGACCGTTAATTACTTCGTTTAATTGACGAGTAGGAACTAGACCGGCGTTATCTGTTGTATCGGCGGCGGCCGCTACATATTGGCGAGCGTCTTCGTCGCCGAGAGTTGCGCGAATAGTATTTTCTAAATACTTTCCGGCAGAAAAGTCTAAACGTGGACGAGTAGTAAAAACCGGCTTACGCACGGCCGAGATATTTATTTGAGAAGCTTCTACCGTTTTTTCTTCGGTTGGAGCCTCTGGCTGAACCTTATCTTCTGCCACTTTTGTTTCTCCTTCTGTTGGGTTGGGTGTTTCTGGCTCCGAAATTTTTTCTACTTCGGAATCTTGATTAGCGGCGACGTCGCTCACTTTTGCGGATTTTACGGCCGGATTAGTTACTAAAGCGACGCCGGTTAATTCTGCTTTTAATACTTTCATAGTTCCGTCGGGTAAAGTTTCATAATCGTCTACCGAAAGTTCAACAGAAAATCCTTCTCTTGCGCCTTCCATGGCCTCGACTATTGCGTCATTACCGGCGTTAGTTCTAAAAATTTTAAAGCTAGCATTTATAGCGCGGTTAGAATCTTTTTCCATACTTAAAGTTTTACCGATTCTTCTAGTTGCGTCATGCTCTAAATTTAAAAATACGTCTTTAGGTTCTATTGAATTTTCTGCGAAAATAACTTTTCCAGTAGAAGCGTTAGCTAATTCTGAAAAAGCTACGATCCGGCCGCTAATAGTTCGGCTTGAATCGTCGGCGGCTGTTATCGCCATAGGCATAGTTAACTTCATAGCGTCATTTCCTCTTTTATCCTTATCTCTTCCGGAGTTAGCGCTCCGACTCGGTTTAACACTTCGTAAACTTGAGCTCTTTCCATAGCGGAACCGCGAAGATAATAATCAAGATCGAATTTTGCTTGAGTTGAACTAGCCACGAAATCACTCATTGAGAGACGTTGCTCGATCGAAGTCATTAGCGGAATAAGAGAAAAGTTAAGAAGACTTTCCTTGGCGAGAGTGGCGTTAGAGTAGGTCATACTCGAACCGGTAGGAGAGTCGGTAAAGTAAGCCGGAATTCCTATAGCGCGGCTTAATTCTGTAGCTATATGATTTCTCGCAGCGGCAAGCTGTAATTTTTCCGGATCGAAGCCCACGGATTCCAAACTAACGTCACTATTTAAAAAAGCCGTCGCACGTGTCCGGCGAGCTTGAGCCCACGAATCTAAAAGTTTAGTAATTCTATCCGCCGGAAGAGAAGCTCCATTAGATTTTAATACCATAGTAGGAAAAGGTTCCCGAGCATACATAGCCGTAGCTCTTTCAAGTTCTGCGCCGGCGCGAATTGTAGAACCGGATCTTCTTAATAAGCCTTCGTCATTTCCATAGAAAACTACTAAAGAATTTATTCCTGTATTAGGAACCGCTAAATTATCGACGGTATAATATTCGATCTCCGTCGAATTAGCATTTAAAAACGCAGATACACGAAGCGGATTTATTCTTTCTACTTCTCGGACTCGATTAGTGTCGGCGAATAAAGATCTTACTTGCCAATAGGCGTAACCGTAAAATAATAAATCTTCGGCCGTCCATACATAACTAGCACTACCAGGAATTCGCGGATCTGGATCGTTTAAAACTCTAGGCGGATCTACACGTGCTCCGGTAGTTTTATCTCTTAAAATAATCGGAATAGCCGCGATAGAAGAACAGATAATTCCGCGAGCTCTTGCTATTGTTGGAACGCTCATAGCTTGTTCACGTGTTGCGCTAAAATTAAAATTAGTCGGAATTCCGTAAAATATATCTAAGGTT
>Ga0209442_1001322_pt1 | contig 14171 bp, 4 predicted proteins | sample LauGreSBDMM110DD_2_FD_187565 | JGI IMG/M metagenome (GOLD analysis project Ga0209442, IMG submission 187565) | Freshwater lake microbial communities from Lake Michigan, USA - Sp13.BD.MM110.DD (SPAdes) (version 2) | ecosystem: Environmental > Aquatic > Freshwater > Lake | place: Lake Michigan, USA...
TAATCAATAGCCCACGTAAAGAAGTTAACGAACGATTTGGTACAGACATTGAGTTTATGAATGACGACGAAACGTTAGTTGTATTCTCTAAGAATGGCGACATTGAAAATATTGCAACATTTGATAGTTTTTCTGATCCGTTAGCATTTGCTGTGACAAGTGAAAACGGATACTTAACTACAGATGTAGTTACCCTAGTTGCAACTGCAACAAGAGTTGACAATGTTGCGACGATAACAACAGTCGAACCTCATGAGTTAATAACTGGCATTAAAGTATCAATAAGTTGCACACCGATTATTAACAGATTACTGCCGCCGCAAGCCAACTCTTTTAGTTCATCGTCGTTTATTGACATTGTAGTAACTTCTCCAACTACATTTACATATACTAATAATGGTAAAGATGAAACAAGAGAAATAACAACGACTCTCACTTATTTAACACGAGAAGGAGTAGCAACACAAGTACAATCTTTATTTGTTAAAGACCAAGAGTCTTCGACAACTCCGATTACAACATATGACAATAACAATATGCGTCTAATAGATGTTGAACGAGACATTGGTCGTATTGATATTTTTGATCGTTACAACACTAAGTTTATCTACGGCGAAAGTTTAGAAAATACCAGTGCTGCGTTCTCAGGCTACGGTGAAGAAATCACTGTAGGTTCTAATGTTATTCTTGTGTCGTGTGCAAATGAAACAGTAGACGGTTATGCTAAATCTGGCAACGTTTATTCTTATGTTAAACCTAACGGTAAGTTAGCATGGTCAGTGTTGCACAAACAAACTGATGCTATTGACATTACTAAGATTAAAAAAGTTTACCTTTACAACAAAGAGACAAACGAACTTATTACATATCTTGACGTTGTTGATCCGATACAGGGTAAGATTCCTGGTCCGGCAGATCAAGAAATTAAATACAAGACGTACTTTGATCCTGCAACTTATTCTGTGGGAACAGACGCAGTTAATGTTGATGACGGCATGAACTGGACGACTAAACAAGTTGGTATGTTATGGTGGGACTTGTCAAGAGCCAAGTTCTTAGACACTGATGACGGTGATATTATCTACAGAACCAGCTCATGGAACAAACTGTATGAAACTGGCAGTATTGACGTTTACGAGTGGGTAGAGTCTTCAGTATTACCAGCTGCATGGAATAAAACGGCAGATACACAAGCCGGCTTAGCAAAGAATATCAGCGGCCAAACTAAGTATGGCGACAATGTTTACAGTACAGCTCGTAGATACGATTCTATCAGCAAAACATTTAAAGAAACTTACTATTTTTGGGTTAAGAATAAAACTATTGTACCTAATGTAGACGGTCGTAAGATCAGTGCAGCAGACACCGCATCCCTGATTGAAGACCCAGTAGGATATGGTTATTCGTTTGTAGCATTCACAGGCACAAATAGTTTAAGTCTGTGCAACATTAAGAAATATCTTAACTCTAGTAACGTAGTGCTGAATGTTCAATATTGGCTGAGCGATGTTAAGTCTAGCAACTTCCACAGTCAATGGAAACTGTTAAGCACTAGTGCAAACACTATTATTCCAACGGCGATTGAAACTAAATGGATTCATAGTCTTGTTGGAAAAGATGACAACGACAGGGTAGTACCTGATATTAACCTGCCTGCTAAACTAAGATACGGCATTGAGTTTAGACCAAGACAAAGTATGTTTGTCAATCGAGTTGAAGCTATCAAGCAAGTTATTGAAAGAGTAAACACTACATTGAGTAGCAAACTTATTGTGGATGATTATGATTTAACTGACTTAACCAGCTTTGATCCATTGCCCACAACAGTCAGCGGATTGTGGGACACTACAATAGATACTGATGCAGAACTGCGTTTTGTACCAACTACATTATTGCAAACACCTAGCTTTACTCCAACTATCGTTGATGGCAGATTAACTGGTATTAACATTGTTAGACCTGGATACGGCTACGGTACGTTACGAGCTTATAGTTTAGATATTGATGGCGATCCAGTGTTATGGTACGGTCCTGACATTGTAGTATCCGGCAGCGGTATTAATGCCAAAGTAAAAACAATCATAGACAGTCAAGGCATAGTAGTCAACACAGTGATTGAAAATGCCGGCGAAGGATATGACAGTCAAACAACTCTGTCAGTTCGTGACTTTGGCGTGTTAGTAAAAAGCGATGCCAGTGCATTGGAAAGCTGGAGTATCTATGCATGGAACAGAGGAGCTAAACAATGGCAACGAGTAAGAAGTCAAAGCTACGATGTTAGAAAATATTGGGATTACATTGATTGGTATGCAACAGGATACAATCAGTTTAACAAGATAGATTACTTGGTAGAAAATACTTACGAACTAGTAACAACTGATATACCTGTTGGCAGTATTTCTAAAGTTAAAAACGTTGGTACTGGCGGCTGGTTATTATTAGAGAAGTTTAACAATGCCAGTACTATTGACTATACAGAAAACTTTAATGTTATTGGAAGACAAAACGGCACTATCAAGTTCTCAGATAACATTTACAAATATCAAGCCAGCACATTAGGATTTGACGGCCCACTATATGATGCAGCAATCTTTGACAACAGTCCTAGCAAAGAACTGCGAGTAATATTAACTGCAATCAAAGACAAAATATTAGTTGATGAATATAGAGTTGACTACTTAAAACTTTTCTTTGCCAGTGTTCAGTATGTACTGCACGAACAGACATTTATTGACTGGGCATTCAAAACTAGTTTTGTTAAGAGTATGCATAACGTAGGCCCATTGAAACAAAAAGTAACATACAATAATGATAACTTAGAGTTTTTTGAAGATTATATTAACGAAGTTAAGCCTTATAGAACTAAAGTTCGCGAGTACGTTAGTAACTACAGTAATCTTGAATATGCACAAAGTTCAGTCACTGACTTTGATTTGATACCAGTTATCGATGAAAGACTTGCAGTGTCACCGTTTACTGTGCATGTTACAAATGCTGGCGTAGTAGTGCCCGAGTTTAATAAGTTAACCGAATATCCTTGGAAACACTGGAATGACGCACTGGGGTTTGAAATAACTAACTTATTAGTTATCGGAGTAGGTAGAGGATATGTAACACCTCCTATTGTTGAGATCACAGGACCTCAACTGCCAGGCGGCGAGCCAGCGGTGGCCAAGGCGTACATTACCAAAGGTCAGATTTTACGTTTAGATTTAGTTAATCCTGGCACTAAGTGGATCAAAGCACCTACAGTTAGATTAATTGGCGGCCTAGATGTAGGCGGCCGAGCTGCCGCGGTGATTGCAACTATTGGTAACAGCACAGTTAGATCTAGTTATATCAAAGTTAAGTTTGACAGAATATCTAAAAGCTACGAAGTTGACAGTTTAACTGAAATTCAAACATTTACCGGCAACGGCGCTAGAACACAATTTAACTTGAGATTCTCACCAGAAATTGGCCTAGGCAGATCATATGTAACAGTAAACGGTATTGAAGTACTAAAAGATCAATATTCTTTACAGGAAGTTGAACCAGGCCGAATTACTACTATCCCATTAGGATACACAGCATACACTGGGAAAATAACATTTGATGTTGCACCACCCGCAGGTAGTGCTATTCTTGTTGAATATGACAAGAACTTTAGACATCAAAGTGCCACTGACCGTATCAAGTTTTATTACAATCCGTCAACAGGACAGACTGGTAAAGACTTGGCACAGCTAATGACTGGAGTTGATTACGGTGGCGTACAAATTACTGGATTAGATTTTGGTGTAAGCGTTGGTTGGGATAGCCTACCTTGGTTTACTGAAGCATGGGATACAGTTGATCCTGCATTTGAAGATTATATTGTTTCATTTACTGGCGCCAGAGTTGAAGTATCAGTAGATGTTAATGGCTCAACACCACCTGTAGGATCTGGATTTGTATTACCTGAGAATCCTGAAACTACGCAAATTCAAACAGGATGGATCATGCAAGACGCTGCTGGACAACAGCACACAGTTACTTTTGCGGCATATAATGCATTATTCGATGGATGGGGCATTGGTTTTGCTGTAGCACTAAGCGGACTTGTATGGCCTCTGACTTTCTTAAGTCCCGAGAATTTTACCGGATTCCGATTACCGTATGTTCCAGCAAAAGACCAAGAGATTAACACTTATGTTTCTAGATACAACGAAGAAACTGAAAAGTATATGCCAGCAGTTAGGATTGACGATCCCAACTACTTGACTATTAATCAAACCAACGACAATGCATTAATGACATCATTTGTTGGCGATGACGAAGTTGACATTATTGCATTACCAACTACAGTTGCATTGCAAACAAACGATAGAGTTATTTTCCGAAAGGATACTAGCGACGGTAGCTATGCACCTAGAGACGACGATTACGATACTAAACTATCAGGCGGCAATCTAGCATATTCAACTGCAACGGGTGTTTCTGCAGAAGACATTTCATTAGACGGTGACGGATTTGTTACACCGACTACTAGTCACGCTCCTGAAGAAGTAGTACCTGGCCAGATTATGGATACAGTTGCTATTAAAGTCTTTCATAGACCAAGCGGCGGCTGTCCTAACATATTGTTTAAGACAGAACTAGCCGATGGTTCTACTGATAGATTTGTAATAGGTCAGTATTTCCTTAATAACGATTCTGTTATTGTTAAAGTTGATAACACAATCGTTAACAACTATACAATAGATTATCAAACTAATGAAATAGTATTTGAATCAGCACCAGTGGCCGGTTCTAGATTAACTATTGTTAGTACAGGGCTTAACTCTGCTACGGTACTAGACTTAGATTACTTTGTTGCAGATGGAGTAACTACTGAGTTTATTACTAAAGCACCGTGGTTACCTACAGTAAGTTCTACAGTTATTGTAAACGGACAAGTGTTGAGTTACATCCTGTTCAGTACCGATGACAAATATACTGACCTAGTGGGACAAACTTGGAGGTCTAAAGTAGGTATAAGATTTGACGAAGCACCTCCTGTAGGTGCGTTAATCAACTATATGATTGATTCATCAAGTGCAGAACAGACTGCTAGTATTGCTAAATCTGAAACTATTATCCACATTGGATCAGCATCCACATACGAACTTATTAACAATGTAGGGGTGAATATTCCACTTGAACAAAATGTACTGGTTAAAACCAATCAGCATATTTTACGCCCACCGAGTGCCAACTATTTTGTAATGTCAAACGACAGCTTAACATACTCATTGCTTGACCACAAGTACAAGACTACGATAGTTAATGCTGACTCAGTTAAAGTTTATAGAGATACTACACAGTTAACCGTAGGTACAGATTATACCGTTGAGTTTGACTTAGTTGGTCCATCTTACAGTATTATTGAAGACTCTATCTTGATAAACGGCGGACTTGGTTATAGTGTAGGCGACTCGTTAGATCCAGTCGGCGGCACATTAGGCCCGAGCGGCAATCTTGCTAAGTTTGAAGTTACACAAGTAAGTCCAACTGGCGTTATTCGTAGAGTTGAAGTTATCGACACAGGCACATACGAAGTTTATCCAACTAGTCCGATTGTATTATCAGGCGGCACTGGCACAGGTGCAACTATAACAGCTGACTTTGAAATAACAACCAACAAACCTGATATCTCTATTAACCTTCGTGAAAATGCCTACGTCGAAGGCTCAAAACTAACTGTAGTAGTTACATCTAATGCAGAATACTTCATTGAAAACGGTGCTATCACGTTTACTGATACGTGGCCTGCAAGTACTAGTTTTGAAGTGTTGAGTTTTTACAATCACAATGTATTAGCCATTGAACGTACAGTAGATGAGCTAATACCTATTACCAGTATTACAACAGATACTCTAGATTATTATGATTTATCTGGTAAACTTGGTGGTGCATTTGTATTGAGAAATCCAGTTGTGTCAGGACATTTTGTGTGGGTAGTTAAAAACGGTAGTTTACTAATGCACACAGTTGACTATATTTTAGAAAATGATTATAGAACTGTTAAGTTGGGAGAGTACCTAACATCGGCAGATGAAGTGCAGATTATTGCATTTACTAATACTGTTGTTCACGACTCGTTTGCCTATATGCAGTTTAAAGATATGTTAAACAGGACGCATTACAAGCGATTGAACAAAGACAAAACTACTAGACTAGCTAAAGATTTAAATCAGTTTGATAAAGAAATTCATCTAGTTGATGCAGCTAACTACGACAGCCCCAACGCAAGCAAAAATGTTCCGGGTGTATTAGAAATAAATGGTGAACGCATTGAATATTTTAATAAAGTAGGCAATGTTCTAAGTCAAATACAACGTGGTACATTGGGAACAGGAGTCCCCACTTACCATGCAAAAGACAGTTTAGTCATGGGCATAGGCGCCAGTGAAACTATTCCCTACAAGGATCAGTATACACTAACCACTTATACTTCTGATGGTATTGCATCTAATCAAGCACTGATTGATGAAGTTATTGCTTATAATCTTGCCAATCCAGATGATCTAAAAGTAGTACCAGCTGCACATAAGATTGTTGAAGTTCCGTATATTCCAGACTTACACGACATCGAAGTATTTGTTGGCGGATACAGACTCAAGAAACACGAATATAAAATATACTCTAACGCACTATATCCAGAAAGTCCGTTAGGAGATGTTACATATTCTGCAGAGTTTACTATAACAGGTCGCTCAGAACTAAGGTTAACCTCAGTTCCAGCTATGGGTATTAAAGTAGTTGTTATTAAGAAACAAGGCAAACTATGGAACGATAACGGTGTAAGATTGGCAAAATCGGATAATCCTATTGCCAACTTCTTGAAGAATACTAGGGCACCGTGGCTTGAACTAAACTTAGATAAATATGAGGATAACAGAGTTATTGATCCCACCGGGTCGCCATTACAAACTGGTGACGGAGAGCCCTTAGAGTACTAAAATATGACAACAATAAATGAACTAGTCAGTATTTCAAACCCACCAGACGATTCGGTTGTTGTGGTAACCGATGCAGTATCTTCTAAAAAGATCACGGTATCGGACTTACGAAGCACTATGGTGCGACCTGCATCAACCACTTTGGCAGGCTCAGTTAAAGTTGGCAATGGATTGGCAATAGATGCTACAGGTACACTATCTGTAACAAACTACAGTGGTTATACATTGCCCAAAGCTAGCGATACTAGACTAGGCGGTGTTATAGTCGGCGCCGGCCTAACTATGAATGCTCAAGGTGTTGTTTCAGTTGAAACATTGGCCGTTCCTGTTGCTAACTATGCATCAGCTGGTATTGTACGAGTAGGAACCGGACTTGTAGTACAAGATGGCGTATTATCAAATCCGGTGTCTGAATATGTGTTACCAGTAGCGTCACAATCAACGTTGGGCGGCGTAAAAATAGGGTATGGCTTAGAAGTTAATAATGAACTGTTAGCACTAAAAGCACGAAGCTTTTTAGTTGAAGGTAACCAAATAATTGACGTTGATCACACAGTTAGCGGTAATCGAATAGTATACAGTGTATCGCCAGTCACTATAGACAGAAATGTTACAGTAACAGTGGGTGCTAATTCTAGTTGGGTCATCTATACCCCAGGTATTGCTATGCCTGCTGAGCCTATACCTACAACAACACCAATTCAAGAATCTATGTCTATCATAGAAGCTAACTACACTATCGGTAACAACAGAACCGCATCAAGTGTGGGACCAATAACAGTGGATCGAGCAGTAACAGTCACTATCTCGGCATTATCTACGTGGGTTATTTTTTAACTAAATACATTATATTAGGAGTAAGATCGAATGGCAAATTTAAAACTTTTAGGCGCAGTTTCTGGATACACAGAACTTAAAGCCTCAGATAACGCTATTCCTACAACATTTTCGCTTCCACCAACGGACGGGATTGCAGGACAAGTATTATCTACAAACGGCAGCGGACAGCTACAGTTTATTACAGCAAGCGGCGGCAGCAACTACACACTGCCAACTGCAACAACAGTTATTTTAGGTGGCGTTAGAGTTGATGGAACTACAGTTACCATTAACGGTTCAGGCGTAATCTCAGCAGCTACTTACGCATTACCCACAGCTACCGCAAGCGTACTAGGTGGTATTAAGATTGGCGCGGGCCTTACAATCACTAACGGTGTTGTTAGTGTAGCCGCTGGCGGCGTTGCTACCCAAGCAGATACATTGAAAGTTGGAGCTTCGTATAGAACTGCAACTGTTGATGAACCTAGCACTGGAACTGCTAACACTATTGCATGTCGTGACCTTGACGGAAACTTAAACGCAGTATTGTTCCAGGGCGTTGCAACTAGTGCTCAGTTTGCTGACTTAGCAGAAAAATATCTAGCTGATACAGTATACGAGTCAGGCACTGTGATGGAGTTTGGCGGCACAAAAGAGATTACTATTGCAACTGCTGGTACTGCTAGAGTAGCAGGCGTTATTTCTTCAAATCCAGGGTTTATCATGAATAATGATTTAGCTGCGATTGTATCCGAAGGTGAGCGTACAGCATTATTAGCATTAACAGGCCGTGTGCCTTGTAAGGTAAAAGGTTCAGTACGTAAAGGCGATTTAATGATTTCTGCAGGTGACGGCTTTGCAATGGCATCCGCTACACCAGCAATCGGTACCGTTATTGGTAAGTCTTTAGAAGATTTTGACAGTGAAGACGGCGAAGGCATTATTGAAATCGTGGTTGGAAGAGTCTAAATCGGAAGAACACTATGCAAGGTAAAGACCTAACAGGAATCCATATTGAGGGTCATATTAAGATATACGACCCGATTTCTCAAGAAGTATTCATTAACAAACGTAATGCTATCCATTACGAAAATATGAGTATTGCCCTTGCAGAAAGCATTGCCAACCAAGGACAGGGATTTATTCAATCTATGGCGTTTGGCAATGGAGGTACCAGTGTTGATCCAACTGGCATTATTACCTATCTTACTCCAAACTCAACAGGTACTACTGCCAGTTTATATAATCAAACTTTTATTAAAGTTATTAATGATAGATCATCATCTAACTTAGATCCTACTAGAAATAGAACTGAAACTAGACACTTGACTGGTAAAAACTATACAGATGTGTTTGTAACATGTTTGTTAGACTACGGCGAACCAAGCGGACAAGAAGCGTTTGACAACACCTCTAACAACGACAGTCAATTCGTTTTTGATGAACTAGGGTTAGTAACATACAGCAGTACAGGTATTCCTAGACTGTTGACTCACGTTATCTTTCATCCTGTTCAGAAAAGTTTAAACAGGTTAATCCAGATTGATTACACAGTTAGGATTCAAACCTTAACAGGTTTAAGTGAGGTTGCCTAATGGCTTATACTATTCCGTTCACGGATACTGCAAGTCATCCGACACCTGTCACTGTAGATGATCAAACATTAAACACTACAGACACTAGTTTAACCTTTGTAGGTAAAAACTATCCAGGGTACAGTCAATCCATAGGTAAAAACTTTTTACATTTAATGGAGAATTTTGCAAGAAATTCTGCGCCTGCAAATCCAGTGCAAGGACAGTTATGGTACGACACTGGTACTAGTTTTACTCCTATTAGACCGCAACTAAAAGTATACGATGGTACACGATGGACAGAAGCTGGCAACATTAAAAAAGGCACAGTGCAACCGGTCGCTGAAAACAGCGTGGTTGGTGACCTATGGGTAGACATTGCTAATCAACAGTTATATTTGTTTACTGGATCTATTTGGGTTCTAGTAGGACCTCAGTTTAGCGAAGGCGCCTTGTCTGGCTTAAAAACTGAATCTATTATTGATAGAGATACTAACACTGCTAAAACTGTATTGATTTTTTATGCTGGAGGAACTCCAGTTACGATTATCAGTAAGGATGCGTTTACTCCTAAGGTATCTATATTAGGTTTTGATACTATTCGACAGGGCATAAACTTATCAGGTTTAGATTTTGACCTTGACGGTTCAATGTTAAACAAGTTTTGGGGAACAAGTGAAAAGGCCAACTCATTAATAGTAGGCACATCAACTATTCCAGCAGCAAACTTTTTGCGAAGCGACTCAGTTAGCACTACAAACTACACATTGAATATTCGAAATGGTGGTGGTATTGTTGTTGGCGAATCTTTGCAAACATCGTTATCTATTAGTCCTTCAGGCTCAGCATTACTAAACCACAAGACACCTGGCAGCTCAACTGTTATCCGAACAACTACCACTACAGGTCTCAGCAAGGATGTGTTAACTGTTACTGGTAACGAGCGTGTTGGCATTAACAAAAACCCAACAGAAGCACTTGATGTTAATGGTAATATTTTAACAAACGGTACAATAAAAACTACAAATACAACAGTTTCTACTAGCGTTACTACAGGTGCATTACAAGTTGCAGGCGGCGCCGGCATTGCAGGTGCTGTTAACATTGGTGGCAACAGTAGCATCCTTGGCCACATAACTGTGGGAGGTACTACACCCGGTGTTGCAATAAATGCACGTTCAAATGAAAATTACGACATTGGAACATCGACAACTAAATTTAGAAATATCTATTCTAAAGACTTTATCGGAACTACTTTCACTGGTAGTTTTGTTGGCGGCCTAACTGGTAACGTAACAGGTACAGCTTCTAGACTAGCAACTAGCTCAAACTTTTTAATCCGCGGCGACATTACCAGCAGTACTATTGCCTTCAACGGTACAGGTGATGTAGAGCTGTTTGCAGTATTAGGCGAAGAAGTTATTTCAGATAAGACAGCAGTAACTACCAGCCTAGACAGTGATTATTTTCTAGTTTACAGAGCAACAGCAACACCTGCACTGAGAAAAATCAGCAAAGGCACACTGTTCTCCACAGCAGGATTAGTACCAACAGGTAGTATATTTCCGTTTGCTGGAGACACACCCCCTTCGGGATATTTGTTTTGCGACGGCAGTGAACAGAGTCAAGCTACATATCCGGAACTGTTCACAGTTCTTGGTTACAAATATAAATCAGCTGGGCTGTTGATTGGTTATCAAACATTTGGTATACCTGACTTAAGAGCTAGGTTCCCATTAGGTAAAGACGACATGGATAATGCTACTAGTGTTAGTTTGCAGATTACTGCAACTGGTGCAACTAGAGTAGCTATCACAGCATTGGGAGCAATTTCAGCTACATTTGTAGTGCCCAATGCATCTACAGTCAATGGTCCTTTCCAACCAGGTAAGACATTAGACGGCACCGGCTTAGATTCAACCAATGGTCCTATAGTTATTACAACAGTATCGGCTAACACACCAACTGCTGGATTCACTACTTTAACAGTCAGTATGCCTAGCCAGGCTACTACATTCCCTCCCGGTTCTGGATTATCGTTAACTTCAATCGGAGTTACTGATGCAGGTGGTGGAGCAGCCAATAGAGTTCCTAGTGCTAATACTTTAGGTAATGTAAGCGGCAGCAGACAAGTTACGCTTTCTGCAAACCAACTTCCTGAACATAGTCATGATTTGCAAGACAGTCTTGGCAATCAATATTATGCATTACGAGATATGACCGGAACACCTCCGGAAGCTAACGTTATAGAAGGCAATCTACATTTTACTTCAGGTCGTGGTCACTTGTTAAAGAACAGCGGAGGGATGGCAGTTACAGGTGCAGTAGGACAATCAGTTGATACAATGAATCCATATCAAACTATTAACTATATCATATTCACCGGTAGGATTATATAATGACCTATAAGATTAACAAAACAGACGGCTCGCTACTAACAGAAATTATTGACAGTGCGATTGACACAACTGCTACTGACTTGGCCTTAATAGGCAAAAACGTTACCGGCTATGGCGAATATCTAAACGAAAACTTTATTAAGCTATTAGAAAACTTTTCGTCAACTAGCGAACCAAATAATCCAGTAACTGGACAGATTTGGTTTGATGTTAGTGAAAATAGATTAAAAGTTTACGACGGTAATGGATTTAGAATTGGTAGCGGACCTATTGTTTCGGGTACAGCACCATTAAATCCTATTCAAGGTGATTTTTGGATCGACAGCGTTGAAAATCAACTTTACTTCTACGACGGTACTGACCGTGTATTAGCAGGCCCAATCTATAAACAAAGCCAGGGTATTTCAGGTTTTGAAGTAGCTACTGTAACAGACATTGATGGTAATCAAAAGGTTATTTTAAAGTTATGGGCAGGCGGTGTCAACGGACTGTTGGGCATTTTTAGTAAGAACGCAGAGTTTACTCCAGCAAGTCTTATTCCTGGATTTACTGGTACAGTTAAGCCCGGGTTCACCGCAGCTAATATTAACGGATTTAAGTTTCATGCAAGAGCAACCAGCGCCGATGCACTAGTTGACAGCACAGGAACACTAAAACCTGCTGCTAGTTTCATGTTTACAGATGAAGATAATACTTTAGACGGTTCGATTACTATTAATAGTTTAACCCCTCTTACACTAGGTTCTGGACAACAAACTAAGATTGCAGTTAATGATACAGAGTTACAAATAAGAAATGAACGAGTAGGTCAAAATTTTAAAATAACCACTAGACAAAATATTCCAGGCACAGACGGTTTTTTTGATGCACTAACTATCAAAGCAGCCACTAACCGTATAGGTATTTTTAACAACGATCCCCAAGCAACTTTAGAAGTTGACGGCGATGTTATTATCAACGGTGACCTAACGGTTGAAAACATTACATCGGTTAACTCAACTGAAATATCAATTGACGATATCAATCTAGTGTTAGGCGACACAGCTAGTCCAACAGATTCTACTGCCAACGGTGGTGGAATTATTTTAAAAGGAACTGGCGATAAGACTCTTACTTATGCCAGCAGTAATGCAGGACAGTGGTCATCAAATCAAAACTTTAATATTGCAGCGGGCAAAGCATATCGAATTAACAACGTAGACGTTTTGTCTGCTACTACATTAGCAAGCTCAGTAACTACAGCAACCGGATTAACTACTATTGGTACACTTGGATTGTTAACAGTTGATGATGTTACAATCAATGGATCTGCAATATCAACAGGCGGTTCGTTAAACTTACAGTTAAATCCCGCAGGTAACGTTGATTTATTGAACACCAGCAGAATCATTAATCTGCAAGACCCGGTAAGCGATCAAGATGCAGCAACTAGAAAGTTTGTAACTGATGCTATAGCACCAGTCGCATCTCCGTGGATTACTAAAAATATTGATTACCTAGCATCGGCTGGCCAGCGCATAATGATAGACACTAGCTCAGGGCCGGTAGCTATCACATTGCCCAAGACACCAGTTAACGGTGATATTATTCGATTGTTAGATTTGAAGGGTACGTTTGACACTGATAATCTCACTGTTCGACGCTTCAGAGAACCCAACGTAACTACATTTGGCGGAACATCAAGCGTCTCTGCAACTACTAGCGGTGTCGGTGGAACTGGTACATATGGCACAGTTGGTTCGCCTATATCCCCCGTTAATATTATAAACTCGTCTAGCATAATAGGCACTGGAACAGGGCTAACAGTTATAGTTCAACTAACTGCCAATGGTCAAACATATACTGGTTCTAACACCACTGTTACTGTAGTGTCTCAAGGTGTAGGTTACAAAAATGGCGATAGAGTACAGATTACCGGCGACTTATTGGGTGGCACTAATCCGGGTAATAGCTTTGTATTTGACCTATCTTTAGATTCAATCCTTAGTGCAGATGACGATTTTGTTATTACTAAGGCAGATGCCGGTGTTGGATTTGTCTATGTTGCAGGCACTCCGGCCCAGGGCTGGAAATACTCAGAAAATCCAGATATCAGCGGCGGCATAATTGAAGCAGACTTATTAGGCAATGTCACAGGAAATCTTACAGGTAACGTTACTGGTAATTTATTTGGCAGCGTCACAGGTAACGTTTCAGGAAATATTAATGGTAATGTAACTGGTAATACTAATGGTTTGCATACTGGTAATGTTACTGGCAACGTATTGGGCAACTTAACCGGCGATGTTACTGGCGATGTTACTGGCAACGTATTGGGCAACTTAACCGGCAACGTGACCGGTCTTAGTGTGTCATCTCCGCTAGAGTTAGGTTTTTTTGCCGCTAGAAATATTGAAATGAATGTTCCAGTTTTGCTG
>Ga0209442_1001329_pt1 | contig 14099 bp, 13 predicted proteins | sample LauGreSBDMM110DD_2_FD_187565 | JGI IMG/M metagenome (GOLD analysis project Ga0209442, IMG submission 187565) | Freshwater lake microbial communities from Lake Michigan, USA - Sp13.BD.MM110.DD (SPAdes) (version 2) | ecosystem: Environmental > Aquatic > Freshwater > Lake | place: Lake Michigan...
GATCCATTCTGCTACTGCGTAGTTAATATAATTATCTACGTTTTCTAACATTTCACTTTGAATCTTTTCTACGGATTCTTCTAGATCTGTTTCGAATTGGGTCTGAAGCTCTGAAGCGGCTGCTTCAAAAGATTCTTCTAGTTTTGTTGTTTCGATAGAAACTCTTGTTGAAACTGCTGCTTCAAAGAGCGTATTAATCTTGAGCTTGAAGTCCTCTGAAAGATCAGTTGAATCTCCAAATAGCAATTCAAGGTCTTCTTTTACTGAGGTCATCGGCATGGCCGGAGCAGCATTAGAAGAATTGATAGAAGCTTTGTTCTTTACAGAATTGTCGCCAGTAGCAAGGTGTGCATTGTTATTGTAGATGTCATCTGGTAACATTCCAATAGTCTCTGCTGCTTGTGCCAGTGTTTCCTTGTCTAGAGATGATGCATAAGCGACCATCTTTGCGATCAAGTCGGAACGTGAGATTCCGGTTGGTTTTGAAGCGATAGTAGCCATGTTTGATGCTGCATCAGCTTCATCAAGCACATTTACTTCATCTTCGTTTTGATTGATATCGTGTTCAGACATTATGATACTCCTTGATTTATTTTAAATATTTATAAAATTATATATTTGAAAGAAAATGGTTGAATACTCTAATCTTTGCTTCTTCAAGTTCTTTCTTAGAAACTTTACGAGCAGCCTCATCGATATGTTTCTTAGCGCTCTCTAATTCTTTCGCTTTGAGAACGCCGTTATTCCATACCCATTCCACACCTTCCATCACACCGTTGACAAATGCGTCCGGCGCTGATGGATCTGCTACGACATCTGCTGCTGTAGCGAGATAAAAATCATCCTGTACATGATTGACACCGCTTTTTTCTACTAATGAACCCATACCTCTAGAAGATACACCCAATATTGCACCTTCGGCGATCAAGCTCCGGACGATATTTCCGTATGGAGTATCAGTGATCTTTGCTTTTCCGATAAAACTATCACCTTCTCTATGGAGAGATTTGATCATCATGCAGACTCTTTCTAGATTTATAGAAGGACCTGATGGATGACCCAATTCGCCGTATGCTCTGCCTTTGTCAACGTTTTCTTTGACGTATCTGTTGACTTCTTTTTCTAATATGCTTGTGTCGTAATATCTCTTATTACGATTAGTCACATTACCCTGAAGAAAAGGACCCACGATATAGAGGCTCTTGCCGCCTTCGGAACCTTCTTCTGTGATGTACTTGACTTGTTCTGTTACTTCTGTGATGAGTTTCATTTTGTTAGTTCCTATAAGCGATTGCTACACCAGATACTGAAGTATCACTTGCGTTTGTAGTAATTTGATCTGTAGGGTCTTTTTCTAAAACAATATCTTGTCCGCCAGTTATTGCTATAGTCCATTTAGTATCATTGTTAGCATACTTACAAGTAATCACTGCATAATTAGAAGTAGTTTGAGAAAAAGTTAATTTAATTAACTTGTTTCCACCAAAAGTCGAAGTCACAGTAGTATTTGGTGTGATGATAGAAGATAAAGGCTTTACTGTTACAAAATCTGTCATGTCTTAATCCCTATACGCTATTGCAGTACCTAACAATTGGTCAGTACCGGTATCGCTTGATGTGAGAACATCAATAGGATTTTTAACAAGAATCAATGACTGTCCGCCTGTGATAAAAATAGTATAGTTTGTTCTTGTTAGGTTGTGACCTGATTCTGTGACTGATTTAGTAATATTATTTGCAACACCTGCAGCAGCATTAAGAGTATTAGATGCTAACTTTACACCTGTTGTATTTGAAGAAGTAATGTAGTAAGTTGTATTGTTAGTAATACCTGTAAGTGCAGTGTTGCCTGTGTTTGTTGTATACAATACAGCATCACCATCAGAAAAATAATGAGGTACTGTTAGTGTTATAAAATCTTCTGTAGAATCAACGCTTGTATTAGAATTGAATGTTGCAGGTGTTTTGCTTGTGATAGTGTGACCAGTTGTTGTTGCAGTACAACATGTCAACCTTACAAGTTTTGCATTGTTGAATGTGCTAGTATTAGTGCTATTGCAAGAAACAGAATTTCCTAATGGTTTAATGATACCGGCCATCTATTATAATCCCTGTTCTTCTGCAAATTGAAGAAGCTCTGATAACCCATCTTCTGTTCTTAGCTTTTCCATGAATGTAGCTTTATTATCTTCTGATAGGGTATGATATAGATTATTTAACATGGTTTCTTCAGACACAGATGTATCTTTGATTGCTGCTGATTTTTTACCTATACCAATTTCTCCGGGAGAAGACATCAACCAGAATGGCCTTCCGTTTTTATCTTTAGACAATACCATCTTTCTTTCAACCTTACCTGTGAAAGGATCCGCTTCACCCGTGACAGGATCTGCATATTCTTTAATAGGCTTAATGCCGCCAACTCGTATAGATCCGCCAAGTGATACTTTAGGCTTTGATGCATCAAATTTGCCTTTAAGGGCACCCTGAAGACCAGCATGAGTCTTGAATGCATTCTGGATCTTTTCTTTTTCAGCTGCAGTCTTTGCATCTCTATGAACATCAAGAGCTCTTCTTATTGTCTTAAGATCTAATTCATGCTTCCCATCATCAAACTTTACAGGATGGGTCATGTCGACTGTACCGCTTAAAGCTGAATGTGCTTTAAGTAACGTCAAGACCATGTTGTTTTTAGTAATTTGCTTGTCTGCTTTTTCTTCGTCATCTACAGCTTCTTCTACAGTCTTAGAGATGATCTTTTTACGATGTGCAGTCGTCTCTTCTGTATCAGATCCTTTTTTGCTCGAACGTAATATTTCAAAATCATTTCTATCAATCTTGTTATTGTCATTTACATCAATTTTATGTTTTTGCTTCGCAGAAAGGATCTTTTCTTCAGCCATCTTGTTGAGGAATGATGAATAATTAGCAGCCATCGCAGGTGTCTGTGCATACGAAGATGCATCTGCAGAAGGCATAGGTGATTTCATGCCTGATTGCTTATCTGAATACATCAAGTAATCATACACAGAATCGATCATATACTTTGCTTTTGTGATCTTTGACTGCAACCATGCTTCCAACTGCATGTCATCAGACATCATATCTGCTAACTTGCGTGACTTGTCACAGATAGCATTGAGTTCTGATCTTGCCATCTCGCCTTCGTAATCCATCTCTGCTTCTTCTTGCATGGTTTTACGAGGAGCATGTCCATGAGTTTCAGACATAATGACTTTGATATCTTCGGCGGGGACATCATACTCAATACCATGTTCGAACATGATATCATAATGAGTCACATAGCCTTCTCCTTGTGATGTTTCAACGATAGTATGTTCGCCAGGAATACAAGTTCCAAAACCCCATTCTTCATGAGCAATATGCTTGGCGCAGTCATGGGTTACCATCGTCTTTACTTCTGCAGTACGCTCATTTTCAGTTTCTTGATTCTTATTCCTATATTTTTTTGAAAGGCGCTCTTTATTATCTTTTGCAAAAGTATCTTTTCCTTCTGCAACTCTCTTTGCTGCTGCTGTCGCAATCGCCATCTTCTTATCCATCGGCATGCCAGGATTATCACGTTCCATCGACTTAGCAATCTCTTCACGCTTCTCTATTTCTGCAGGTGTGAGAGTCTTCTCGCCGATGATATTTCTCGTCGTTGCCTTGTCATTCATACCCATTTTATCACGCATATCTGAGTATGCTTGCTTATGATCCTTTGGAGGAACATCTAGGTCTTGTGAAGCTTTTTTAGCCTTTTCTGCAGCTAGTCTAGCCTTTTCTGCAGCTAGCATAGCAGAGATTCTGGCAGGTGCCTGACTATCTTGAAATTTACGAGCAGTACTCAGAGCATTAACTTGTGTGCCAGCACGTGCTTCACTGACTAGCTTAGTTTCTTTAACTGTTGGCATATCCTTAATACCATGTTTTTCCCAGTCCGGATGACCAGACTTTGTAGTATGTGTTACATTAGGAAAAGTTTTTTTAGTAGCATTTAAATTATCTTCACGTCTTTTCAATTCTGCTCTGCCACGTTCTGCGGATGCTTTTGCTCTCGGATCTTTTTGACCATAGTGCGTATGGAGCTGTGTCAGGGCCTGAAGCGTCGGTGTGTCGATCTTTTCCAGATTTGCTTCTTCTAAATCAATTTCTTCATTAGTAGCAGATACTTTAGGTTCATTAATGCCCAGAGCCTTGCCCCACTTCTTACCAAGAGCCAATCCACGACCAGCTGCACGCTTCTTATTTTCTTCAGGTGTGTTGCGGTCTGGGTTTGTCTTTGATAGGTAGTTATTTAAGACAGGCCCGCTATGTTTAAGCTCATCAATTTGATCTGCTTCTTCATTGGTCTCTTTTTTAGCAGGTGTAGTAGGTGTAGTAGGTGTATTAGGAGTCTTTTTCTTCCAACTCGGCAAAACTGATGAATAATTTCTTACATAACCTTTATCAATCATTTTTTGATTATCCATTACATCATATACATTACGATTAAGAGCTTCATTAGTCTCTTTTTTTACCATATTAAAATAACGCTCCGCTCTGTCCCTGAGTTTCTTATGGAGTGCATCTCTCTGTTTACCGAGGTCCTTAGGAAGGTGTCCGATCTTCATGTGTTCTTTATGGATGCGTTCAGCTTTTTTGTAATCAGCTTCTGTTCCGAAATGTTTTGCTAACAGCTTGACGTTCTCTGAATGATCATTATTTTCTTCATTTTTACGATATTTATTCACAAGATCCTTAGGATCGATACCGTTTAGGGTCGCTTCATTTACCTTGAGACCCTTATCATAGTCACTGATATTCTTATCAATTCCAGTCCTAATGCTGTTTGTTTTTTCTATACCATTGAAAACGTTGGGTTGGTCTGTGATGCCAGGAACGAGTTTCTTTGCTTTTTCTATAGCAGCAGGAAGGTCCCCGTGCATATCCTTGAAATTCTTCTCGCCCTGTGATAGCGGTTGTTGGATCTCGCTGATGAGATTCTTAAATTTCTTCATTTTCGGCACCTTCGTATGAATCTGCTGCTGTTTCTAATGAAGAGTCATCCTCATTAGCTGATGTATTTCCAAAAACACTAGCAGCAACGTCAGCATACATATTATTAATATGAGCTGAGACCCTTGATCCCATCTCTGCAGCAACTGCCGACTTCAGATCAGCTGCATTCTTATCCCACGCATATGCTAAAATATTTTCTACGTTGCTCATGTTTCCTCCAATAATTATGTTATATTTATATTATCTTGATGTTCCGATTGCAAGATTAGGTTTTGTTTTTATGGTTGAGACAGGTTTAGGTGCAGGTCCTTCAGGTTGTTGCTCTTGCTGTGCGACATCAGAACCTTCTTCCTGCATCTCCCCCATCATCTGTTTGATATCATCATCTGTTTGCTTGAGGATGTTCTTCCTCACCCAGAGATCAGAAAAGAACCTACCGATGTATGGTTCTGCTTGTTGTAAAAGCTGAATCCTATTCTGGAGAACTTCTGCTTCTTTGAATTCTTCGAAGTGATTATCGATTGTGAAGTCAAACGATATAGCATTTTGGATCTCAGGCCAATCAGATTCTGATACGATGCCTTTGAGGATCAATTGTTTTTCTAATGCCTTAGCAAACAGTTGTGAGAAGCGCTTACGCAATCTTCCCACAAACTTCGTGAACTTTACTTCATCCCTAGAGATTTCTGCAGAGCGACCCAGGTTGAATCCTGCTGAAGATGGTTCTAATCTTGAGATAGGAACATTCAATGCCTGATACAACTTACGTTGGAAGTAAGTGACATCCGAAAGCTCACCGAGGTTCTGACCTGCAGGAAGAGTCGTGATCTCTGTGCCCCGGTTGCCTTCTCTTCTCGGCAACCAATAATCTTCAAGCATGGTCATATACTTACGATCATCACGAACCTCACCCGTAGATGCATCATACACGAGACGATTCTTATGCTTGATCATCATGTCACGGAGATACTGTTCTGCTTTGACCTTGGGGAGATTGCCCACATCGATATAGAATATACGGCGCTCAGGAGCGCGGGAGATACGATAGATGACAGTCGCATCTTCTAATGTTCTTAATTGATTGAGGGGTTTGATCGCTTTTTGGATATATGAATATACTAGCGCATTGTTCTTGTCCATCAATCCTGACGTGACATGAAGGATTGCATCGATTGCTATCCTAACACCGCCTGTCGCAGATGTGTCCATCGGAAGGCCTGCATTGCCGCCTGCAGGGAGGAAGCTCCTGTCATTATATACATAATACTCTCTCTGAGTATTCGTGACAGTGATCCCGCCTTTTGATTTCCTCTTGATCTCACGGATCTTACGGATCTTTCTCGGATCGACGTAACGGAGTTCTTTGATACCTGATCTAGGATTCTCTTCATCGATGATCACATGATAGTACATCCTACCATCGACATACCATCTCTTGAATAATTCATAAGATTCAAAATTAAAATTGAAGAGGGTCAATATATTAGTGAATTCTTCACGGATCTTATCTTTTACGGGATCCGAATAATTGACTTTATCGAGATTAATCTCTACGATGTTATCAGCATCAGTATCGATAGCTTCATTGACGATATCGTCAATCGCCATCTCTAATTCAGGTTGTAAGGAGATTTCTCTGTATTTGGAGACTAGCTCTGCTTCTGTCCTTGCTGTGCCATCAAGGTCAATATAGGTGCCATATGCGCCACCTGCAGCAACGACCATCGCGCCATCATCTTTTACCTCTGGGGCAAAAGATTCGACTGGTTCTTCATCTTTTCTGGTGATGCTAAATCCAAATAACTGCATAATAATGTTTTTCCTTAAGAATGAGAGCCGCTACATGTTATATTTATAACGGCTCTCAATCCTTAATTTTTACGAACCACCAGCATTTCCAGTAGTGCCTGGTAATACTTGGAATGTATCATACTGGAATTGTACTTGGAATTCTTCGATCACATCTGTATCTGCCCAAGCAAGATCAATCGGAGCGATGACTTGTGGGAAGATCCCGTTGAACTGATATGTTCTTAGGATCTCGCCAGCCTTGCCAAACTGAGTGACTGTTGCTTGTGACTTGTATAGACCAGGTGCTCCTGATCCAAGAGCAGTTGTATTTGTCTGATAAAGGCTGATATAGTTATTCCAATTTTCCATTGAATTTCTTACTATAAAGTCTTCATCATTGATGATAGTTACCGTCCATGGAGCAAACACACGATCACCCGCCATCTTGAGTTTTCTTCCGAAGTAAGGTACTTCAATCAATCCTAATTCAGAACTTGGTAGCTGAGCTGTCTTACACAGAAATGGTAACTTAAAATCAGCTACTGGGTTGATAGGATTGCTGATGATTACTTGGAATAGAGAAGGCCTAGCGCCACCGAAGGTAAGCTGAGCTCTGATATCGTTAATATTGAAAGCCATTGTTCTAACCCTCCCCCTTAAAATCTACCAACAATTTCTTCGAATTCTACGCCAGTGCGTACAGCCACGAAGTTTAGCTGGATGAAGTTGATAGAACGAGCAGGCTTAATGTAGATATCACCTCTGAACTCATTACGATCAATGACCTCTGGAGTATTGTTTGTGTCATCACAGACCACTCTGAAATCATAGATGCCTCTTCGACCCTGTACATCTCTTAAGAAAGGTTCGACTAGGTTACGGAATGAAGCTCTTGTAAATTCATCATTGAACTCGAACAATGTGAACTTAGAAGCAGTAGCAATCGCCTTCTCAAGAACAATGAACAATCTGCGTACATTGATTCTGTCGAATGCTGAAGGTTTGGCAAGTAGAGTCTTATCACCATACAATACAACACCCTGACCTGGGAAGTTAACTACTGGGTTAATTCCGTTCTTATAGAGTTGGTCACGGTCTGCTTTGTCTGGATTGAATGCCAATTTAACAACATTCTTGATCTGACCTCTGTTAAATCCTGCCGGTGAGAACCAAGGATCACGAGTATTGTCTGTTCTTACACAAAGACCAGCAGTATCGCCATTCATCGGTACATAGCGATATACGTCATTATACTTGTCGTATTGATACTTGTAACCAGAATCAAGGACAGCATATGATGTTGATCTTAGAAGGTTTCTAAAATCAATTACGTTCTGAAGTTCACGAGTCGGAGCATTTACTGTATCTGTCTGATCAGGAGAAACAAACGCTACGCAATCTCTTCTGTATTCGCAAATATTATCGATGATATAATTTGCTAGTTGCTCGCCATTTCCGCCTCTTCCTTTACCACCAAGAACTAATGAAATATCAATGTCTTCTGCGGATTTAAATTTATCATAGGCTATTGCTAAGTTAGCAACCGAAATATTAGTTTCAGCTGCACCGTCACCGCCACTTACGAAAGAGAATATTTTACTTGAAGTAATATTTGGACCTGAGAAAGAATCGCTCGTAGCATTTGATCCGAGATAATCTCTAGTTGACCATACATATTCTGAGCTCTGATTTAGAACATCGCGATAGTATATTGATCCGCCTTGTTCGCCTCTAGCGTCTGTTGCTCTAGAAAGATTTGGCCAAACTTCAAGAATCTGTCCAGGAATGCCAGTGATAGCACCATCTTCGTCTGCAACAACGATATGAACTTCATCTGCAATGCTTGTATTTGAAGTTCTACTTGCAACATAATTTGAAATGCCAGGTGCAGTATCTACAGAATTAAAGTATTCCCAACGTCTTGTAAAAATATTAGTTGTTGAATTGGCAGAAGCTTCTATAGAAATGTCAGATCTTTGTTTAAATGTATCATCGAATGTGACATTAAAGAATGAATTGCTTGCTGGTCCAGCAACGGTAATTGTTTGGACTGATCCAAGAGTAGCAATCTTCATGTATTGAATGCCTGTAGTAGTATTTCCTACTTCAAGAACATCGCCTACAGTAAGTCTGGTTAATAAATCCGCACCCATCAAAGCAGCAGTAGCTGTATTTTGAGTGTAACCAAAAGAAATATTTGCTACGCTAGATCCAACTGGTAGTGAAAATTTAGTATTTGCAGTTGTTAAAGCTGAAATTTCCGTATTTGTTCCGTTATAAGCATATTTTACTTTAGAAAACGCATTTGCTGAAGGACATACTGAAATCTTAAGTGAATTACCCAAGACACCAGGATATTTTGCGGCAAATGCAGTATTAGCTAATGTTGCCAATGTTGAATACTGATATTCAAAATCTGTTAAATTTTTAATAATTAAATCGTCTACTGTTCCAGTATTTGCTACAGCTGTATTACCGCCTGCATTTGCTCTTGAGATATAAAGCTGATTACCGTATGCTAGAAAGTTAGCAGCAGTAAAGAATGTTTCGAAATTATTTGCTGTTGGTTTACCGTACTGATTGACCAATTCATCCTCAGAAGAGATAAGAACTCTTTCTTCTATAGGACCCCAACGAAAAACTCCTGCAAAAGCACCTTCTGTAGAAGATACCGCAGGAACGATAGTTGTTAAGTCAATTTCTGATACGTTAACACCAGGACTTATTTGAAATGCCATTTGTTTCTCCTTTTATAATATAAACAATCATATCTTGTACGTTTATTTATAAAATCTCAATTTAGAAGAAATCGCTCAAATTCGTTGTCAGTCATAGGACGTGGATTGATTTCTTCTCGCCCGTCATCGATGATCCCGAATGGTGTAAAATCATCTTCTACTTCTTCTACGATCCTTTTTCTTATGTCAGTATTAGAGACATCTTTGAAGTAATTCTGGTTGACCATCCATGCAAACAACACTAGACACATCACGAGATCGTCATGATATCCTTCTTCTGCATTATATGATGTTCCGTCTACGACATAAGTAGATAGCTCATTGATGACATCATAGTCATTCAGAAATATCTTATCACCTTCGATGATAGACTTGAGATTTGAGCATCCTATCCGCTTCGTGACCTTAGTCGTCTTGATGCCTAACCTGTTCTGATTCCCAGCTCCGCCGATCACAGTTCCTTTACGCCCGCTCATCTTAGTCATCACGACATTCTCATACTCGAGATCTTGATGTAGGATATTGACGACCTGAGATCCTATATTGACTTCGACTAGTATAGAAGCTTCATTATAATACCTCCCGATGCTAGCAAGAAGCGTAGGGAACAACAATTGAGAAATATTTGCATCTTTATATGTTGCGACTAGCTCATACGGTATCGTGCTACAATCTACTACGACAAACGATGAGCTATCTTGGCCAAGACCTTCTGATACATCAACAGTTATCGAATATACATGATCTTTGATAGGTTCTTTGTATATCTTGACGCCGTGTTGTTCCCTAAAAGGTGTATTGAATACGAGCTTAGACAATATGTTAGGATGGATGAGGGTATTGGTCGATCCGAGAAACTCACAGTCAAATTCTTGTCTGAACTGCTCCGCAGACGTGCTCCTGATCATCAGTTCTTTCCATTCCTCATCCCGGCCGGGAACATCTGACCAATGGACGTCTACTCGAGCATAGTCATTATTTCCGTTGACAGAATCCATCCATATCTTATAGAATAAGTTCATCCCGTTAGGTGTAGACGTGATTATCAGCTTAGATGATTGACCAGAAGAGATCGTAGGGAAGACGGATGCGAAGAACTGATCTTGTATGTTTCTCTGAACGAACGCAAACTCGTCAAGATAGATGAGATTGTATGATTGTCCACGGATCGCTGAAGATGATGTAGAAGAAGCGAGCATCTTCGATCCATTTTCAAGCTCTATGTTTCCTTTGTTCCATTCGACGATGCCTTGCTGGAGCCATTTAGGTAACCACTCATATGCTAATTGGACACGGGATAATATCTCTCTCGCCTGCCTCTCTTTGTTTGCGAGGACTGCGACATTATAGTTCTCATTGAATAGCACTTTATGAAGGAGGTATCCGACAACACCCGTTGTCTTGCCGACCTGACGAGGCATCTTACAGATAGTGAAGCGATGATCATCGAATGACTTGAACATCCTCTTCTGATAGTCGAAAGGTTTGAATGGTATCAGGCCTCTATCGACAGATACGATCTTGACATAAGTCTCACAAAAGTAATCGACATCTCGAGAACACTTGATGTATTCTTCGATCTGCTCTTTCGTATAATCGATCTTGATATCTTTGCGTTTTAGATTCTTATTACCTAAGTAATATGTGAGCTCACTCGTTACCATTTTTAATCATCTTTAAAAGTTCTGCAGAAGAACCGACAAATAAGTTATTGTTCGTCACTTGTGCTTTTTCGGGTTCTCTCGCTTCTAATTCTTTTCTCGTCTTTGCTAGCTGAAGAAGGTCCTTGTTTGCATCGACCATAGTCTTGATCAGATTAGTGACAACTTCGTAAGCACGAGGAGACTCTGATTGCTTAGCGACATCCATGATATCTTCTAAGGCATTGTTGCCTTTTTCTATAACATCATATAGATTACGGCGAGCGTATTCGTAGTCATCGTTCTTTTCGGCCTTTAAAGCAGGAAGCACAGAAGTCAATCTACCAGATTGATCGATTGGATCTAATCCTAAAGAGTTAGAAATCATATCTTTTCTCATTATATATTATCTTCCGTTGTGATCACAAATCCGTAATTATCATCTTCATCGATCTGGCTCAATGCCACAGACAATTCTACATTTGATGTAGGTTCACCCGTAGCAGTCAACCCTGGCCTGATCAGAGTGGTCACAGCTCCTGTGTTTGCTGTCGTATCGGCATAAAGGACGACCTGGCTCAGCTTGATCAGTTTGCTCTCAGTCACAGGACCAAAGAAGTAACATTTCATCGTAAATGTGAGAGTAAATGTCAATACTCTTCTGGTGATAAAATCTGCAGCGTATGAGTCGTCTATCGCAACATTATCAAGGACGACAGGAATGTCAGTGACGTTATCGAAGTCGTTGCCTAATAGTTTTGCAGATATTGTCCATTCTGGCGTGAAGTACGGGATGATCTGCTCTACGATACGAAGGCCATCTTCCATGGTCTTTGCCATGATATCAAGCCTGAATCCCACATCATAGGGAACAGGATTGAACACCTTATCATATACATTGACGCCATTGATGTTCTTCCTGGATGCGATCTTATTGATCGTCTGTAGTTTACGATCCGGCGCATAATTGATGGAAGATATCTCGAATGCCATGCGAGGCAATTTGATAGCGGTCAATGCTACTGCATCAGGATTGTCTTCGATACGAGCAAGGAACTTTTCTCTAGGTCCGTATGCGATAGGAACCTTGAATGTCTGCTCAAGACCTCCTGTGGAATTCTTACGTTCGATCTTTATGTTATTGAACAGCGTGCCGAAGATCACGACATACTTCTTGAATAATGAGTTATAGAAGGGAGAACTACCTAACATTATGCTCTCCTATCGCTCTCACTGAAAGGATCTCTCTCAGTGAAGTCAAGGAAATCCAATCCTTCTGCTTCGAATATATCATTCTGCGATGTCTGATCGAGATAATCGATATCATATTCTTCTTTGACAATATGGAATCCGTCTTCAGTCAGTATCTGCAATGAGTTCTCAGTTAATGCGATAAAAGGATCTGTCGTAGTAAGGAAAGCATTGTATGTCTTATCGATGATGTCGATTCCTGTATTGAATATCTCGTTTGAGTATTCGAACAGTTCACAGACAACATCATACATCTGGAGAGCACCCATCTGATAGAAGATAGGTTTCTTATTGACATACTTGATGGTATATAATGCCTTGGTGAAAGGAAAGAATATCAGATCGCTTTCTGACGGTCTATCTCTTCTGAGTACCGAGCCTACTTCGTTCTCGAATACCCTCAGAGCGACCGAGAATGTTATCTGATCTCTTACCTCTACACCAAACTTCGAAAGGAATTCTCCATCCCCTTCAAACCCATCCACGTTCCTGATATACATCTCGATCTGTATCGCTTCACCGTACTCAGAAAATTCTTGTTCTCTAAAAGCATTATCTCGGTTAATGATCTTTCTCGGGATGTAATAGTTATCAACGCCATGAATCTTGATCGATTCTATCACGAGATTTTCTATCAGGGTTTGTTCACCCGACGAAGAAAAATTATTAAAGAAAAAGTTGGTAGCCATATGTGTGCTAGCCGATCATATCAGTTACTGGAAGCGAATAGCTTGTGATCATCTCTGATTCTAATTTCTCGAGCGCTTCGTGAGAATCGTTATATATCTTCTCGCCATTGAACGTCAATCCGCCAGGTAATTGCATACCGACAAACTTCGTTAAATTAGAACCCCATTGCTTCTTGATCAATTCTGTTGCATATCTCTGTAACCATCTGTCATTCCATACATCGTTATAATCTGCAGGATCTACGATAGAATACGCTTCTACGACAAGAAAATAACCCGGTGTTAATTTATTCCAATCGGTATCAACATGGAGTTTATTCGTATTCCTGTTATATCTGATCGGTTGACTACCAACAAGAAGCTGCTCTAATAGTTGGATCTGTTGGAACGCCATGTAATACGGGACCATCGACTGATATGTCAATGTATAGAGATCGTTGAGCGCTATCTGATACCTGATATTGAATATGTTATTTGTAGCAAGATAGTCACCGATATCAAATATTCGAACAGCGCCGATGATATTCTGCGGCATCGTGATGTATTTGTTTGCTACATCTTCTGCGGTTATTTCTTTCTTATAGAATACTTTCTCTGTGCCATCGAAGTGATAGTCCCAGTAGTATTTAAGAGCTTCATCCACACGATCTTCTACCTGATCATCATCTACGTTGATCTCGATGACAGGTTTGCCTAGCTTGCGTAAGCAATACTCTTTAAAATCGTCTCTGGAACTGATAGCCATTTTTTATATATCCTCTTTTAGATATTTATATGTTTTGAATGTACAATGATGTTAATTAGTTGCGGTGCTAACATTAGTACTTGGGAAAGCACGGCCTGCACCCCAAAGTATTCTGACTGCGCCGCCTCCACCTGCACCCTGTCTAGTGCCTGAGCCACCTGCAGCACCTCCGCCGCCTCCATATAATCCGCCATCTGAATTGTTTGATCCTGTGTTAACAGTCGCATTACCTCCGCCTGAT
>Ga0209442_1001330_pt1 | contig 14097 bp, 7 predicted proteins | sample LauGreSBDMM110DD_2_FD_187565 | JGI IMG/M metagenome (GOLD analysis project Ga0209442, IMG submission 187565) | Freshwater lake microbial communities from Lake Michigan, USA - Sp13.BD.MM110.DD (SPAdes) (version 2) | ecosystem: Environmental > Aquatic > Freshwater > Lake | place: Lake Michigan, USA...
ATAACGCAACAGATAACAATTGGACATTTGCTCCTAATGGTACATTAACATTCCCAGACGGTACAACAACTACTGGTAAGAGTATTACTGTACCCGTAAATCAATCGCTAACTGTTAATCTTCCTTGGGAGGGCGGTTTCGAAACCGGCACTACTACTTTTAAGATTAATACAGAATCTATTAAACTGCCAACTGGTAATGGATACATTTATTCAGGCAGTGAAATTAACGCAAACAAGTGGGGGTTAGACTCTGCCAATAAAGAATTAACATTCCCAAATGGCGATAGCATAAATTACGATCAAAACGGGACAGGACTCCAGCTTTACACATTTGCCAACCCTATCAAAATTACATCAGCCCAGAATAAAACTTGGGAGTTTGGAACAGATGGTGAACTGGCACTACCAACAAACGGGTACACTGAAGCAGTTATTAAAGAACTTGATGCTACAGCACTGGTATTGTTTGCTCAAAAGGCTGGCGCCAATGTTAAAATATTAGCAGGCGCAACTTCTGCGGCAGGTGCTAAACAGTGGTTGTTTAATGGCACAAATGGTAGTTTAACATTGCCAGCCAGTGGTGATGTTGTTGACAGCACAAGTGTTAGTCAGTTGGCGAAACGAGGTGAAGGTTCATGGACTGTTACCACCGGTACTAACACCTACAGTTTTACAGTCCCAATGGACGGCACATACACCATGTGGGTCAAGGGAAATATTCCTAATGGTATCATAACTTGGAATGCTACATTAAGCATAACAAATAGCAATGTACCAGCAATAGGCACACAGTATGCTTGGAACTATACAGGCGGTGGAAGCCCTATATTACTAACCGCAATACCCGATCAGATAAGAGGCTCTGCAGGTACAATCAGTACTGACGCTACCTATGCGGGCACAACCAGCAATAGATTTGATTTTGGCATTAGTAATAGCAGCGGCTCATCACAAACAATCTACTACGGTTGGATAAAGATTTAACGGTAAATATAAGAATAGGATAAAATATTATGACAGCGATTACATTTCCAACAGATCCAGCTAATGGTGAATTGTACACAGCACCTAACGGATGTGTTTATATATGGGACGGTGAGAAATGGATAGTTAACTCAACTATCTTTACTGGCCCAGCACTTGCAGACATATCCCAGGATCGTGTTGCGCCCATGTTTGTTAATGGTGTTAACACTGGGATTACATTTCCAACAGATCCAGCTAATGGTGAATTGTACACAGCACCTAACGGATGTGTTTATATATGGGACGGTGAGAAATGGATAGTTAACTCAACTATCTTTACTGGCCCAGCACTTGAAGACATATCCCAGGATCGTGTTGCGCCCATGTTTGTTAATGGTGTTAACACTGGGATTACCTTTGCTTACAATTCAACTACAAACACTCTAACTAGTACTGTAACAGACGGCGATAGATTAGTCAACGGTGCTTACACCGCGAGCCTTGGTGCAAATGGTGTATTAACATTACCAGATGGTAGTATTATCAATGGAGCCACATTAAAAACTGTACCAGGCAACTATGCTGGTATTACAGCAGGTCCAGCAAGCCCAGCAGGCAAGGATGAAGATTCTTGGGTATGGGTAGACAACGATGGCGCAACTATTGCCACAAAATACAGCACAGATAACTATCAGTGGAAGTTTAACAATACTGGTTCATTAGTCTATCCCAACACAGCCGTACAAAGAGACACTGCCACAGTAGAATGTTTAGGCAACACCAGTACTGTGGTTTACACAGCATCTGGTCAATACCAACACACTATAAAATTGTTAATACAAGTTGAAGGATATGTGGGCGCACCAGGGTCTTGGGACACACAAGCATGTGAAATGATGGTGGCCAAGAGTTGGAGAGCCGATGACATAGCCTCAACGGTATATGCTGTGGTACATACCAGTGTGGCACCACTAGCAACATTCACAGCAGAGTGGAACGCACTTACCAACAGAGTAGAAGTGCTGTGCGCCACACCCAGTGCCAATAGCGTATATGTTAGAACATTCGCAACAGAAATTACAACAGCAGATTAAGGAATAATATAACATGTCAAATAAACCATTCGCAATACAAGGCGCTGACCTAACACTAGGCGGCGTAAATTTACAAGCAGGCGCAACTGGTGTTGTTATTCCTGGCGTTACACAAGCTGTCAACTACCGTGTAGAAGAAGTAGAACGCCTTATTACTATCGGTGGCAACAATCCAAACACGTTTGGCAGTAATGCTGGTGCTATTACAGTTATAGACAACGCTGAATATTTGTATCTAGTTGATGACGGAGATACTCCAAGCCAAAGTTATGTTGCGGCCACTTACAGTGTAGATGAACTAGACGATGGCCGAATTGAAGAAATCGATGTTGAAGTAGCCGGTACATTTGCTGCCGCTGACAAAACTCGTGCTGAAGCAGCTAACATGTGGGCTACCACAACACCTACTCCGTTTGTGTCATTCAACAGTGCCAACTGGACACAGATTCCTTTCCGTCCTAAAATGCGAGCAGGGGCTGTTGAGAATGTGGGTGGCGGAGGAAGTGGCGATAGTATTAATAACGGAGACCATTCAGTTAGCGTGGGCAGTGATGGTGTTGTTACTATGTCAACAAGCCGTGGCACAGTAGAGTTCGGAGCATTGCCAGAAATTGGTGGCACACAACACTTCCACATTATGAAAGGCCCTGGCCAAAATGGCAACGATGGCATGGACCTGTACTTTGGTGATGACTATAACTATGTTCTTCAACGTGCCGATTCATATCAAGGAAGCGAGGCATACGGTGTAGAGATTGGTGCAAAAGACCTCGATGGTGGTGATCAACATGTGTGGCGTTTTGACACAGACGGCGATCTCTACATTCCGCCAGGCAAGACCATACGTGACGCCATGACCGGTGATGACCTATTGAATGGTAGTGGCACCAGTATTCAGTCTACCACTTGGGTACAGGATTTTGAAACATCATTAGGCGCACCAGCGGATGTACCCACAATGGCCATTTCCGTTGAATATTTGGCCAACGGTGACATTGTTGCCTTGTTCACTCATGATGTGAATAGCAACAGTAGTACATACAGCGGTGTAGCAAGATTTGACTCCTATGGTACAAAAGTATGGAGTATGAAGTTTGAGGGCAATGACGGCGACATCTATACCAACGGTTGGGGACTTGCTGTAGACAACGTCAACGGATTTATCTATGTTGCCGGTGCTAAGGCAGCAGAAACAGGTTATGAAGTTGCTACCTTGACCAAACTTAGCGAAATAGATGGTGGTGTAGTATGGAGCAAGCAGTATGATGTTGGATATAATAACTCCAACATGGTAGTTGATGTAGCATCAGATGGAAATCCTGTAGTAGTAGGTTATGCCGATAACGGCACTGATAATCAAGTGGTCACTACCAAAATCAACGCTGACACTGGCTCAGTCACTTGGTCAAGAGCATTAAACGGACAGGGTGATGAAGAAGCCTACGGCATGGCAGTGGGGCCTAGTGGTGAAGTGGTCAGTGTGGGCGATATGGCGCAATTTGGAGTACTGAATGCGGCTGAGACATTATCAGTTGATCCAGCGAGCAATCCACTATGGACTGTAAGCGGCTCAATAAATTTTGGTGGCGTCACAGCAGATTTTACTTTCACTGACGGCATACCCACATTTACCAATGTGATTGATACTGTGGGCGGCAGAACAGCAGACGATGTGATTGTCACGGTAGGTGGTTCAGCACTTGGTAGTGGCATTGACGGTGTAGATGATATGGTCATCAAAGTTGCCACAGTGACAACTGACACAGACGACCGTATATTGGTTGTCAAATATCTCAGCGATGGCACCATTGACTGGCAAGCAGCCGTACAAGTTGAAGCAGGCTATGACTGTAAGGGAGCAGATGCTGACATAGACGGCAGCGGCAGCGTTTACGTTGTCGGAAATTTTGATTATAACGAAAGTGTTGACAAGTCCGCCATGATCATAATCAAGTTTGACAGTGCAGGTGTCAAGCAGTGGACACGCAAGGTACAGGGCGAATGTGAAGATTTTGCTACCAGTATTGTAGTTGGTCCGGACAATTACCTATACCTATCAGCAGTGACTGGAACTAATAACAACAGTGACTACAGCATGGTCATTGCCAAGTACAACACCAACGGCACTGTGGTGTGGCAACGTTTGTTGGACAATACCACAACCTGGACATTTAGTGGCGGCCTGTTCTTTAACAACAGTGGCGGCAGTAACTTGGCAGTGAGAGATGGTTATGTGGCAGTATCGGGCAGTTTTGGTGACCCGGGCACAACGCCCCATGCTGTTGTAGCACAGTTTGACACACTGGGCACAACATTCTCAATGGGCGACTATGACTTCATAGCCGCTACATTTAGCGGTGTATTGGACAGCGCAGCCAGCAACATCACAGTGACTGGTGCCAGCAAAACAGACAGCGACTACATTGAAGAGTTTACCACAAGTAATTTTTCGCCAACTGTGGATCTTACCAGTGACCTAATAGGCACAAGATACAGCAGTACTTCTGGCACTGTGGGCACTGTGAAACTAACAGCACCAGGTAGTCGCAAGATTGAAGAAGTTTACGGATACAACTCTGTGTCAGTTACTTCGCGGAACTTTGGCTCCGTAGTGACCAGTACCACAGCGTTGGCCAACACAGGCGCCACGCAGAGCATTCCTATTAGTGTGTCTGCTCTGGAACTGGCGGATCTTGTGGCCTTGGTCAATTTTGGCACTACTGGATACTATTTTGAAGTGTCATTAGATCAAAGTAGTTGGCGCAAGGCCTCTTACGGTGGGTATGACAGCACACCTGGTAGTGAATACTTTATATTTTACTTGACCAACAGTTCTTTACCAGTGTCTCAAGGGCAAACAGCGTACTATAGAATTGTTACAGGAGCAGATCCTGTGGTGTGGTGGGACGCGGCCACCTTGCCTAATGGTGATAACAACTTCCGTGGAGCCACTATAGACTATCACGCTTGGACAGGTGAAAGCACTATCATAGGAACCATACACATTGTTAACGACAGTGGCGAAGAACATATCAGTCACAGTGAAGTACAAAGTGGCTCAAGTGACGGTGAAAATGATGACTTGTGGGTGGTACTGAACGAAGGCACTGTCGGTTATCAACGCATAGACGGAGAAAGCAAAACATTGAAAATACAGTGGACCGCCAAGGTGTTCTACGGTTCAGAATTTTACGATTAATCAGGATTAGACAAAATGACCACAATACGAAAAATAGTAACAAGTAAGATAGATGGTGACAACGCCAATAACACCAGCACCAATGAAGTTCGTCCATTTGGCGAATTGGCAGTGTATATCGACACGGACAACAACGGCGGCGTCAACAAGTTAGAACTGTTGATGTTTGACGGTGTTAGAACACACTTACGAAGCAAGGTCTTGAGCAAGGGCACATTCTACGGTGGAGATGCTGACAGCGGTGACCAAGGTGACGGCCTTGAGAATTTTGACACTATCAAACTGATTCCAGATGCTGAACTACATTATAATGATGGCGATTATGGCAATGATCAATACATTGTTATAGATCCCACAGCAGGTTCTCCGGGACATGTTCATATCCGTGCTGGCGGTGCTATAGATAACAGTAATGCTGATTTGTTTCTAGGCGGTGAGCAAACATTCGTTCGTGTCAGTGACACTTCAGACAATGTGGTGATTAGAACCGGACTTAGTGCAGCAATAGAAAATATTGAGGTAAACGATGTAGATGAACTTGTGCCACCAGGTGGCGTTTGGAGATTGTTTATTGGTGACGAAGCGTATCCTACTTTAGGTACAACTGTTCAGATAGGCGAAACTGTAACCACAACCTGGGGAACTCCTGTAACTGCCACTATTGTAGATATCCAACAAGACGCCGGCAATTGGCAAATCCACGTTGATCAAGATATTACTGTGGGGCATAATCCTTACAACACAGTTACATTTAACCGAGGAAGCAAGACCTGGCTATTTGGCTCAGATGGTAAGTTAACTGTACCCGCAAATAGTTCTATTCTTACAAATGAAACAGCATTAAAAATAGCAACACATTCAACAACCACTTACACATTCAATCAAGCCTATTGGGAAGCATTGAACGGTAATGCCACACGAATGTTAACAATCACAGGCAATGCCCAGTATTTTTCATGTACGGTAACAGCCAATCAAGACGGTACCTATACTGTTGCTGGTCTTACTGGCAATTCGTTTGAGCTGGGCGACTGGTTTAAGGTTCCAGGTAATGAACTTGGTGGCGTTACACCTGCTAATGATATACAAATCAATATTGCCACAGTAGACGGTGAAGGTGTGATACTGACTACCACTACTACAGGAACAGCAGTTGGTAAACAATGGCAGTTTGGCACAGATGGTACTACAACATTGCCACAAGGTGGTACTATTAGTGAAGTGACTGTCACGCCCTTCGTCGGTGGCAATCCTTCAGTTGGTATTTTACTAACACCGTTTGTAAGTGACGAATTTGGTACTCCCAATCCTGACATGGCGGTGAAAATATATCCAACATTCAACGATGACGATCACATACACATTGTGGCAGGCAATCCTGGAACAGTTGATCTATTCTTAGGTGATGACATTCAGTATGTTAAACTCGAAGCGGACGGCGGCAATGTTGTTATCAGTGCTGACGACCCTGTGGGTATCAAATGGACATTTGACGTAAACGGTAGATTAACCCTACCAAAAAATAGCAGTGTGAGAGAAGTTACACCTGCTACAGGTGCCGCAAAAAATATAATAGTAATACAAAGTGCTTCCAGTATTTTGAATACATCTTTTGCCTCATTACCGCCAGCACCCATATCCAACTATGTTGTTCCTGGAACTGATATTGTGGTCAATGTCACATGGAGTACAAATGGAGAAAACTATCATGCTCCAGCATTTGTAGTGGTTGACGGCGGCTCTGGTCACACAGGTGGTGGTGAATCTGGCGGTGGCGATGTATTAACTGTGCCTTATGCTGACATGGGAATATCAGGCGGCGGCAACTGGACTTGGTATGTTGTTGACATTGCCAGTGATGTTGTATTGACAGCAGGACTTGAAAGTTGGCGATTTGCCGGGGATGGTTCATTGACATTCCCAGATGCTACTGTACAGACCACAGCGTTGGTACAAGGCGAACAAGTATTTACACTTGACACTGGTGCTATTGATTATGCTCCAACAGCGGTAGATTTTAATCTATTGTTTGTTACAGCGGCAATAGGGTATTCAGGAACTGATCCTACTTCAGTTACGCTGCCAAATGGTACGCCTGGACAGCGTTTGGTTATTTTCAACGGTTATAACCTTGCTACCCTTACAGTAAATCCTGGAGTGTTTGGCAGAGATATTTCAAGTGGCGTTGCAGCAGAGTTTATCTACTCCGGTTTTGACGGGTTATGGATGCCGCTATATGGAACAAATAGTCCAACCTAAACAATAACGGAAAAACATAAACAATGGAAATTATCTTAGCAACACTGTTAATGACACACTTGACAATAGTGTCAGTTACCCTGTATCTACATCGTTGTCAAAGTCACCGTGGAGTTGAGTTCCATCCTGTGCTAAGTCACGCCATGCGTTTTTGGCTGTGGCTTACAACGGGTATGACTACCAAGCAATGGGTAGCAGTACATCGCAAGCATCATCAGAACACAGACGTAGAAGGTGACCCGCACAGTCCACACGTATACGGTATTTGGAACTTGGTGTTTGGCGGTGTCAAGTATTACAACCGTGCAGGCAGTGATGCTGACATGGTAATGAAATACGGCATGGGCACTCCTAAAGACTGGATTGAACGTAAACTTTATACACCCCACCATCGCCTTGGCATTCTTGTAATGTTAGTCATAGACTTGTTGTTATTTGGGCCATGGGGATTCGTAGTGTGGGGTGTACAAATGTTATGGATTCCCTTCTGGGCGGCGGGCTTTATCAACGGAATGGCACACTGGTGGGGATATCGCAATACTGATACCAACGATAAAAGTAAAAATCTAATGCCATGGGGCATATGGATTGGCGGTGAAGAACTACACAACAATCACCATGCAGATATAGCAAATCCCAAGTTTAGTCAGAAATGGTGGGAATTTGACGTAGGATGGTTTTATATACGTATATTAAGTATGCTAGGTTTAGCAAAAGTGCGAACCAGCTAAATATACTAAAGAGAACGAAATATGAGTATACTTCAAGTTAATCTAGGGTCTTACGCAAACGACGGTACCGGCGATGACCTACGCACGGCATTTGAAAAAACCAATGCAAACTTTAACGAGCTAGATCTAACCCGTGTTATAACAGCTGATAACGTAGGATCCGGAGCAGGTAGTACTCCACTTGTTGACGTAAGTGCTAGTATTTTTAAAGAAAAAGTTGGTAATAATCTAAAGTTACGTTCCTTAGTAGAAGGGTCAAATATTACATTGACTCAATCGCTGAATGAAATAACTATTAGCACACCTGATAGTATTAATGCGCTAAGTGAAGATGCTACACCAACGCTGTCTGCAGACCTAAACTTAAATTCATTTGATATAGTTGGACTAGGCAATATCTTTATCAGTGGCGATATATCAGCTCAGAGTTTAGAAGGTCCGTTGATAGGCAATGTAACCGGTAACGTAACCGGTAATGTGCTGGGCAATGTAACAGGCAACTTGACAGGTAGTGTACTTGGCAACTTAACAGGCAACGTAACTGGTAATGTAACTGGCGACCTAAGTGGCGATGTAACTGGCAACTTGTACGGTAATGTTGTAGGAAATGTAACGGGCAATGTTGGCGGCAATGTACTTGGTAACTTAACAGGTAACGTATTAGGTAATGTAACAGGTAACTTAGCAGGCAATGTAACTGGTAATGTAACAGGTGATGTACTTGGTACTGTATACGGATCAGTAGTTGGTACAGTTAGCAGTATTGCAAACCATGGATTAGGCGCTCTTAACAATGTTGATTTAGTTACTACTGCTCCAACAAACGGTCAAGCATTGGTGTATAACGCAGTTATATCTAAATGGATTCCTAGCAGTGTTGCAAGTGGCGGCACTCCTAGCAGTGGATTAGATTTTGGATCTTTTGGTGCACCTGCAGGGTTTACACTAGATCTAGGTGTTTTTTAAGGATTAGGGGAAAATAATGGCTTTACAAATACGTCGAGGAACGAACGCCCAACGACAACTAATGTCTGGGATCAATACACCTGCGGCAGGAGAACTGTTGTTCGTAACAGACTGGGCAACAGCAGGCGTTGGCCCCGTGTGGATCGGCGATGGCACAACTGCTGGAGGTATAGAAGTATCTGGAGGTGGTGGATCAACTACTCCAACATATCTACTAGCGGCACCTAGCTTAACTGTAGACGAAGGTGATGCATTAACTATCACATTAACTACAACTAATGTTACTAACGGCACTACTATTCCGTATACTATTACGGGTGGTACTGGATTTACAGCAGCAGACATCGGATTGTCTGTGCTAACCGGTAACTTCAACGTAAGTAGCAACACAGCCAGCATTAATCTAAACATAGCCAGCGACTTCTTAACAGAAGGACCTGAAACATTCACATTAACGTTGAATTCAATAACTCCCGTAGCTGCTATAACAATAACAGTAAACGACACAGTAACTGCCGTTATTTCGGGCGGTGGGCCAGGCGACACTGTGTTTGATTTTATAGTGGGCGGCGGTGACCCAACAACTACACTATTTGACACGATAATAGACGGTGGTACACCTGCGTAAGCTCAAAATATGCTAAATAACAAAGATAGAGGATTTAAGACATGCCCCAACAAATTATATTAAGAAAAGGTACCGCAGCAGCTTGGACAGCAGCTGGGTCTGTTGTTTTAGCACAAGGCGAACCAGGCTTTGAAACCGACACCGGTAAACTGAAAATTGGTAACGGTACACTAGCGTGGACAGCACTTGGATACGTTAATCCAACGTTCCCCACTATTCCGTCAAACCTAGCTGATCTACTTGACGTTGCTGAAACTGCGCCGTCGTTAAATCAAGTCCTAAAATGGAACGGCACCGCTTGGGCTCCGGCAGCTGATGCCACCGGTGGCGGCGGTACAGGTGCAACAACACTTGATGAGCTAACTGATGTGGCAATCACCGGTACACCTTCAATAGGACAAGTGTTATCATATGACGGTGCAACTTGGACTAACAGTATTGTACCAACTGAATCATTGGATCTTACAGATCTTAGAGACGTAAATATTAATTCGGGAACGCTGGCCAGTGGCCAAGTGCTGAAGTACAACGGCAGCAGCTGGTCAGCTGCTGCTGACAACAACACGACTCAAACATTAACAGGCAGTGCTCTTCCAGGCAATGGCGCTAATGTGGCATTGAGCGGCGGTGGCGGCAGCTTTAAACTAGTGCCGGGAACTGCTAACATTTCTTTTGCAGTCACTGGTAATGATATTACTGTTTCTACAACTGATCGCGACACAACTTATGCTTTTAGTTCATATGCTGAAAGTGGCGTAACAGGATTGCGATTAAGAAATACAGTAGCTTTGACCAACGTAGATATACCGTTTCCTGATACTGCAACTTCTGTTGTTACTAGAGGTGCCGGCGGCGCATTGAATATCAATGCTAGAAATACTCGTTACACGCAAACTCTTACTGCAACTGCTAGTGGAGTTGACTTTATAACAGAAGGCAACACTGAAGCGTTTGGTCTAGGGGCCACGTTGGCACTTGGTACTAATATTGTAACATTGACCACTGGAACAACTCTAGGATTGTATCCTGGACTATTATGCAGTGTTACTGCCGGTACCGGTGCGTTTGGTACTAACGCTCTTATTGTCTCTGTTGATTCTGATACACAACTTACAATGAGTGTTAATCACGCTACCGCTGGCTCGGTAACATTTAGCTCTCGTTACAGAAAGAATATTGCATTTGCAGGTACTCCAGATTTAAGCATTACCAATCCAAGCGGCAATACTATTACTTTTGACACATTGAGTAAAGTTAATACAGGTGTTGTAGGCAGGATTGCTACATATACCGACAGTGGCGACTTACGATCAGTACAATCATCCAACGATGGACTTACTTGGGATCAAGCAACACGTTACCTAATAGTAACTAGCGGACGTTTAGCACTACGTCAAACAGATCTACAGATGTTGCACAACAGCTACGGTACTGGTTTAAGAAGTGACGGATTGCAGTATGCACAATACTTTGCTGGTGCAGACAGTAGAGCATGGAATATTATTCGTAGTAGGGGTACTTCAACTGTACCTGCTTCGATAAATTCAGGTGACGAGCTATTTGAGTTAAGAGCATATGGACAGTATGGCACAGCATCAGCAGACTTAACCATTGCTGCTAACATGCGATTTATTGCAAAAACTATTACTCCAGGTTTCGTTGGTGCAGATATTGTATTTGCTAACGGTAACGGTTCTGCAACAGCTAGTCCAAGTCTTATCATTCGTGAAACTGGCGATGTGGAAATTAACAGCATCAGTGCTATTGGCGTAGGCGGTAATGGTGATTTAGTATTAGCTGGTATTGGGACTGGTACAGTTCGATTACCAGCAGGCGCCACAGTGGGTGGTGTACCGATAGGTTCTGTTGTATTAAAAGGCACGTTGACTGGTGCAGCACTAACTGCATTAACTGGTATGGTTACTGGCGATGCTTACGTATGTTCGTCAACTAGCGGTATATTTATTGCACAACACATTCATTTGTATAGTGGCTCTGCATGGAACGACCTAGGCTCATTCCAGGGTCCCGCTGGTACTAATGGCGCCGCAGGTACTAATGGTACTTCTGCTACTATTGCAGTAGGTACAGTGACCACTGGAGCTGCTGGTTCAAGTGCAACAGTAACCAATGCCGGTACTTCATTAGCTGCTACATTTAACTTTGGTATTCCACGCGGTGATACAGGTGCAACAGGCGCAGCCGCTACTATTGCAGTAGGTACCGTAACAACAGGCGCTGCCGGCAGCTCTGCTATAGTTACCAATACTGGAACAAGTGGCGCGGCGGTATTTGCCTTTACTATTCCAGCAGGTGCCGATGGTGCCGATGGTGCCGATGGCGTTGACGGACAAACAGTTCTTAACGGTGCAGTTGATCCAACAACAGAAGGCGTTAACGGTGACTTCTACATCAATACAGTAAGTGATCAAATCTTTGGACCAAAAGCAGCAGGTGCATGGGGTACAGGTACTTCATTAGTAGGACCAGCTGGTGCAGATGGTACAGACGGAGCTGACGGCCAAGGAGTTCCAACAGGCGGAACAACTGGACAGATCCTTTCTAAGATCGACGGCACTAACTACAACACACAATGGATTGCTGCACCAACTGCCAGCAACAGTTTTGAAACTATTGCAATCGCTGGACAAAGCAGCGTAGTTGCTGACAGTGCAACTGATACACTAACATTGGCAGCAGGCACTGGTATTGCTATTACTACTAATGCAGGCACAGACACTATTACTATTGCTAGTACAGTAACTAATACAGATACAACATATGGCATTAGTGCAGAAACTGCAACAGGCGGAGTAAACCTACGCTTAACAGGCAGTGATGCAGCTACAGACAATGTTAAACTAACTGCTGGTACAAACATTACCTTGACAAGAACTAGTGCTGATGAAATCACTATTGATGCCGCAGGCGGTGGTGGTACTGCTAGTAACAGCTTTGCAACTATTGCAGTAGCTGGACAAACTAGTGTGGCTGCAGACAATGCTACTGATACATTAACACTGGTTGCTGGTACTAATATTACTATTACTACTGATGCAACTACAGATGCTATTACTATTAACTCCACTGCTAGCGGTGGTGGTGCAATGGCAACCAGAGCTGCACTAAATGGCACATCTGGTTCATTAGCAGCAGACGGCGTTGGTACTATTAACATTACTGGCTACAAGTCTTACATGTTGATGAAAGTGGCAACTTCAGCCGCTGCTTGGGTAAGAATCTACACTAGTGAAGCAGCAAGAACTGCTGATGCATCTAGAACAGAAGGAACTGATCCTGCTCCAGGTGCTGGTGTTATTGCTGAAGTTATTACTACAGGTGCTCAGACTGTATTCATCAGTCCGGGCGCACTAGGATGGAATGACGAAACAGTTGTTACAACTAATATTCCAGTAAGAGTAACAAACAAAAGCGGGGCAACAGCAGCAATCACGGTTACACTAACTGCATTACAACTAGAAGCTTAATATGACACAACTCAATAGAGAATACGTTGTCACACTCAAAAATAAAGATGAGTTAGGCAAGTTCTATGAAGACATGGAGACTGAGGGCACATTTGATTATGTACCCAGTCGAGCTGTTGAATGTGCTAACAAAAGAGAAATCAGTAGAAATACACACTACTTGATCAGCAATGAAGAAGCAGCCGTATTACAAAATGATCCAAGAGTTGAGGCAGTTACATTAGTTGCAAAGTTACAAGGTGTTAAATCAATACTCCATGCAGATCAAACTGCCACATGGAGCAAAGCAGGTTCTATTGCAGTTGATCAAAAAAACTGGGGACTTTACAGAACTGGTTTGGAAAGCAACATTGAAGGATGGGGCAGCGAAACTGGTACAGGTAATCAATCAGCAACTGTTAAGTTTACGGCCACTGGCGCAAATGTAGATGTTGTAGTGCTTGATGAAATCGCCTATGCAGATCATTTAGAGTTTTCAGGTAGAATGCAAGAATACGATTGGTTTGCCAATCACAACTTAACGGCATGGCCTTTAAACCCAAATGCCAACTACGTATACAACAGTTACTCGGGTGATAACAACCACGCTACTCATGTAGCTGGCATCATCGGCGGCGATACACAAGGATGGGCACGTGGTGCAACTTTGTTCAATCTAAGACATGACAGTTCAGGTGTTAACGGAGATGCCGGAGTTTACACTCCTAGCGATCGCATTATTGATTACATTAGAGCATTCCATGCTAGTAAAAGTGTTAACCCCG
>Ga0209442_1001337_pt1 | contig 14080 bp, 14 predicted proteins | sample LauGreSBDMM110DD_2_FD_187565 | JGI IMG/M metagenome (GOLD analysis project Ga0209442, IMG submission 187565) | Freshwater lake microbial communities from Lake Michigan, USA - Sp13.BD.MM110.DD (SPAdes) (version 2) | ecosystem: Environmental > Aquatic > Freshwater > Lake | place: Lake Michigan...
CGTCGCCGGATTGGGCCTGGGCGCCTTCGCCCACATGGTCATCGGTGTATTGCAGGCCGGAGGGGTTGGTGATCATGGTTTTCCTTGTGGGATCGTTGCAAAAAGGCAAGAGTGTAATGGCGCGCCCTGAGCGATTAAAAAAATCGAATTGCCTTAGTATCACAACGGGCTGAATAAGCAGGCCTTGAGATGGCATTTTCACTTTAATCAATGGAGAAGGCAGATGGATCAATCCAGCGCTAGAAAAGGATCTCGAGTGAAGGGCAAGGTGGCCATCGTGACAGGGGCCGGATCTTCAGCTGATGGCATCGGAAATGGGCGAGCCTGCGCGGTTCTTTTGGCCACTCAGGGCGCCAAAATTGTCTTGGTCGATAACAATGAAGCAGCTGCACAAGAAACTGCAAAAATGATTGATGACGAGGGGGGTGAATGCATTGTTGTTAAGGCCGATGTCAGTAATTTAATTGATTGTGAAGGTGCGGTTCAAGCGGCATTCAGTCAGTGGGGATGCTTGGATATTCTTATCAACAACGTTGGTACCAGTAGAGTACCTGGTAACGCAGTTGAACTCAATATAGAAGAATGGGAAAAGGGCTTCAGGGTTAACGTCACATCTATGATGATGATGGTCAGACATGCCGTACCTCTGATGAAGAAATCTGGGGGCGGTTCAATTATCAATATTTCTTCCATCACGGCACTGCATGGAGGACATCCGAATTTGTTTTACCCGACCTCTAAGGCCGCTATTGTCAACATGACGCGCACCATGGCTGGTAACCACGGAGAGGACGGCATACGGGTTAATTGTGTTGCGCCAGGATTTGTTTATACGCCTGTGGTTTACGGCGGTGGTCGTTTACCCGATGGTGTGCGGGAGATGCGTCAAATGGCTTCCGTATTGAAAACTGAAGGTACCGGGTGGGATGTTGCTTACGGTGTTTTGTATTTGGCCAGCGATGAGTCAAGATGGGTCACCGGAATTGTGCTGCCCATTGATGCGGGAGTTAGTAGCATATCGCCACATTTTCAAATGAGCGCAAAGCGCTTAAGCTATTGAATCAAACTCCTATAAAGGACAAATTTTATTGCTCCAATGATGGATTTCTTTTCCCTTTTTTAAAAACGAAAGGTTTTTATATGATTCGATTAATTCGGTTTATTTGTGCATTGGCATTGTTAGGGGCTAATTGCGTGAATGCACAGCAAGCACAAGTACCCAGTTTGATTCGAATTATTGTTCCTTTTGCTGCCGGTGGAAGCACAGACGTTATCGCGAGATCATTGGCTTCTCAATTAAGTGTCAGGTTAAATACAACCGTGATTGTGGAAAATCGAACAGGCGGAGGGGGGCTTATCGGGGCAAGTATCGTGGCTAAAGGCGCCAAAGATGGATCTGTTTTATTGCTTTCGACGGCCAGTTTGGCAACCGCAGCAGCGACGGTCAAATCGGTTTCATTTGACCTTAATTCAGACTTGCTGCCTGTGGCTGAGCTTGGTGAAGGTCCCATGGTGGTCGCGGTCTCTACCAAAACCAACATCAAAACTCCTTTGGACTTACTGGCTGCCGCACGTGCAAAACCAGATGAACTGACACACGGGACTGCCGGTGTTGGATCAATCAGTCAATTGACGGTTGAGCTGCTCAATGACATGGCCAAAGCCCAAATGAAGCATATTCCTTACAAAGGATCAGCACTTGCATTAATAGATCTTGCCTCTGGAACGATAGACATGATGGTGGCTATCAATACAACGTTGTCATCTCAAATAAAAGCCAATCGTGTGCGCATTATTGGCGTCACCACCTTGCAACCCAGTCCAGCCTTTCCGGGTATTTTGCCCATGGCAAGTGCGGTGCCGGGTTTTGATGTTGACTATTGGGTCGGCGTTTTTGCGCCAGTTGGCACTCCAGTAAATTTAATACAGCGTTTTAACCGAGAAATTAATGAAATTGCAAAAAGTAAGGAGGTTGGAGATCAATTGGCGTTTGATGGACAGTTAGCTAAGCCCTTGTCTTCTGAGGAATTTGGCCGTCGTGTCAGGCATAGCTACGACACGTGGCGCAGAATTTCAATTGAGAAAAAAATAATCGCTGAATAATTTAAAAATCAATCTATTAATATAAAGCGCTGCTCATGCCCCCATCTACTTGAAGATTGGCACCATTTATAAACCCAGCTTGCTGCGAGCAAAAAAATGCAACTGTGGAGGCCAGCTCTTCGACAGTGCCAAGTCTATTCATGGGTATCGTTTTTAATCGTTCGTCCAAGTTGTAATGTGCCGCAAAATTATCACTTTTGATCGAGGCTGGGGAAACGGTGTTAACAGTTAGCCCTTTACCAGCAGTTTCGTTGGAAAGGTGCTTCAATGCAGCAAGTAATCCAGCCCTGAAAATGGTGGAAAGGGCGTGCTTAGGCATGGGTTGTTTGACAGATGCCGAACCAATGGCAACAACTCTGCCCCACCCTCGATCGAGCATCATGGGTGTGATTTCACGCAAAAGCAATAGCGCACATTGAAGCTGAGTTTGGTATGCCTGCTCCCAGCGCACAGGGTCATCTTCGTCGAGAAAATTACGCATTGGGTTGGGCGGGCGCGCGGTATTGACTATGAATATATCTATTGAGCCAGTATCAATAAGATATTGACGCAAATCTCGAATGTCTTGTGCCTTGGTCATATCCCCAGAGATGACTTGAACGTCCAGGTCAGGGTGTTTTTGAAGTAAATTAACTTTGGCATTATTGAGGGCTTCAAAATTTCGCGCAAAAAGTACCAGGTGAACACCTTCTCTGGCCAAAGCCTCGGCAACACCAAAACCCAGTCCCATGCTTGCGCCGGTGATCAATGCGCGCTTTCCCGAAATACCTAGATCCATGGGTTTATCCTTTGGGGTAAAAAATTTTCGAAATTACATATGTGTCAAAGAAAATTCAAAATCTACTTTGCCGTCTTTTCTTTCCATCTGCAATTGATTTTTTAAGTTCGGGAAAATAAAAAACATGCGGTTCTTCTAAGCTATATCGTTCGGATCCGCCATACCTGGCTTCAATCCAACTTTTTTTGGCCTTGATGCTTTGCTCCATCTCTGATTTAACGGGCAACTCACAATTGCCTGAGTCATGCTCCAAAATCCACTTCATTTGATGTTCAAACATCAAAACGAGCGCAATTGTCGTGTTGACATAGCCTAAAAAGTACAGACCTTTGTGATCGAGTGGGGCTATTCTTTGGTATAAATTTAAATGATCGCCATCGGTGGAGATGATGTCGGGTTTAAAAAACGGCAGATCGAGTTTGTAGCCTGTTGATGCAATCAATGTATCAAAAATTTCACTAGAACCATCAGAGAAAAATATCCTCTTGCCTTCTATTCTTTCGATACCATTTTTGACGGCTACTCTTCCATATTTAATTTGATTTACCAATGTTCCATTGCTAGTCGCATGCTGCCAATGTGTTTGCGGTTTAAATCCTAATTTAGTCATGTCGCCATGCATCATGAGTGTTAAAAATTCATTGACCCACCTTCTCAATTTGGCAGGAACAAACACGCGATCAAAATGGAGTGTGATATTTCTGAACGGTATTCCAAAGACAGTTTTTGGCAGGATGACAACCGGTGAGCGTGCCACCATCACTGTTTTTTCGGCCACAGTGCAAACGTCAGCAGTGACGTCAAATGCGCTATTTGACCCACCCACGATGCAAACCTTTTGATCTGCATATTTAATGGGTTTTCGATAATAATGTGAGTGCAGGTAATCACCACCAAACTCATCCTTAAACATCGGAATATGTCTTGGGTGGGAAAGATGGCCGCTGGCAACAATAACCGCATCAAATTCGTTGATTTGACCAGAGTGCGTCTCTACTTGCCATTTGGGTTGCTCATGGGAGTAAGAGGGTGCACGGCGAATATCAGTGACCCTTGAATTAAATTGTATATATTTTTTGAGGTCGAATTTGTCAGCATAGTCTACGAAATATTTATACATTTCAGTGTGATGTGGAAAATCAAGGGTCTCAGGCGGGAGATCCATGTGGCTGAACCGAGTTAGCGTTCTTGCAGTATTAATATGTAAACAGTTATACGCAGAAGACAAACCATTGTCATTTTCGTAGCACCACAAGCCACCTACTTTAGTCCCTATTTCATAGCATGCAATATTACTGGCGCCAGCCTGCAACAGATATTTGATGGCACACAATCCGGCAGCACCTGCCCCAATGATCGCATAGTGACGTGTCTTAATATCAGGGTGAGAGGCCACATCTTTAGATATGGAGTTTGGTAGATATTGAATACCGAGGTCAATCATAAAAACCTTTTTGCAACATAATGAAACTTAATAGATTGGTGATTTATTTCATGATGCCATGCTTCGCATCCGTGGGTGCTGCGGGATCGCGCTTCAATACAGCTTTTATTTCTTCGGTGTCGACCTTGATCTCGATCCCGGCTCGAATCTGCGGTAACCGCATCACTGATCGTGCGTCCAAATCTTGCCAACCCAAGTTCATGGCTTCTGTGATGTCTGCCAAAGCCAAATTGGCAAACCGCATGGGAACCCCAAGGTTGCGTGCCAATTCCGTTGAAATAAGCATATCCTTGTGGACCGTTTTCAAAGTTGCATTAGGGGGAGAGAATTTTGCCGGCAAATATTCATCGATCAAGCCGTCAAATGTCCTGCGCCGACCAATAGAGCCTTGTCGTATGGCCTCCCAAAGTTTCAATGGTTCTGCACCAGCTTTGACACCCATTGCAAAAACCTCCGCCAATGCGGCTTGCATTGACTGACTTGCGCAGTTATGAACCAACTTGGTGACCAAGCCGGACCCAACCACGCCAACATGCACTGTTTTGTCTCCCATGGTTTGCAAAATCATGGAATATTGATTAAAGACTTCGAGGCTGCCTCCAACCCAAATGGCCATTCTGCCCAATTGAGCGCCTTTGGCCCCGCCGCTGATTGGGGCGTCTAAAAAATCGACTTCCCTGGTTTGGAATCGAGCGTGGAGTTTTTTGACCAACTCCGGGGTATTGGTAGACATTTCAAAGCAGGCTTGTCCGGGGCGAGCTCCTTCAAAAACACCTTCTGAACCCAGAAGTACATTTTCAATTTCAGTTGCTCCAGGTAGACAAGTGAATAAAACGTCGATAGACTGCATCAGCAATTTGGGACTTTCCGCCCAAATGGCACCGGCACCAATGAGTTCGCTTGCCGCTTCAGGTCGTATATCGTGCACGACCAGTTGATAGCCAGCCCGCTGTATATTCCTGGCCATGCTTGCCCCCATGATGCCAAGCCCAATAAACCCTACCTTGATTGTTGGAGTTGTCATGGATCAAACTTTGGGTGGTGTGAAGCCACGAGATTCCAGCAAAGGCTTGGCAATTAAAGCGGCAGACAATGCAGCAGGAAACCCAGCGTATATGGCTAGGTGAGTGATGGCTTCGCTGATTTCCAATTCGGTGAGGCCATTTGCAAGTCCCTTTTCCATGTGAGACTTTAATTGGTCGGTTTGCCGCATGCCAATCAGCGCGGCAATGGTGATCAAGCTGCGGTCTCGCGCTGATAAAGGGGGCCGATTCCAAATATCTGAGTAAATAACTCCATCGATCATTTCGTAAAGTTTAGGAACGATATGTCGAATTTTTTCACGTGATGAAGATGGATTATTCATTTTTTTCACTTAATCTTATAAAGTTGTTTGGCTGTTGTATTGAATAGTGATTTCTTTTCTGAGGGCGAATAGTCAACTGCTATTTTTTTAAAAACATTCCAAATTTTCGAGTAACTACCTGCCACCTTATCCGGTGGAAAATTGGTCTGAAAAAGACACCTTTCGGGGCCAAATAAATCGATACAAGTTTTGATGTACGGGCTCCATGCGCGTACCAATTGGGTTTCGGTGGGCTGAGTGCCGTAATCAAACCCACAACGCTTGGCTGCGAGTCCGCCGAGCTTCATATAAATATTGGGGATTTCAGAAGCTTCTAGGATGAGAGTTTTCCAGTTTTGAAAAAGATCAGGCTTGGCGTACGGGCCGATACCGAGCAAACCCCCAACATGATTGATGATGATGGGTGTATTGGGAAAAGCTTTGGCCAATGAAATAACCTCTGGAGTTTGAGGGTGATATTGCCATGCGTCATAGCTCAATTCTTTGGCGGCTAAACGCTCGAAGCCGCGCCGAAAACTTGAACTCGACAGGATTCCCTTGGGTGCGAAAGGCCTTGTACCCGTATTCACTGATGGGTCAGCATCCCAAATCGCACTGCTTCTAATGCCCCGCAGTCGTTGACCGCTGCATGCGGCCAGGCCATCCAGCACAGCATCCACTTCACTTCCCAAAGTCAAGTCGGCAGCGCCAACAAATGCTGCGCAAATTTTTGTCGGCCCATAACGACCACTGTTACTCATGGCAGCCATACCCGCAACAAATTCCGCCTCGCCCAGAACCTTTAGCTCCTCAGGTCCTTGCGAACGATACATGGCACTGCACTCCACATAAACTGTGGCTTCTATGCGGTGTCCGGAGTTGAGGTCGGCAAGCAACTCATCAAATAAATAGCGTGAGCCGGGCAGATCCCAAAGGTGGTGATGGGCGTCAATGATCTCCAGTTCAGGATCCAATATCTGAATGTCGTGTAAAGACTCTTTTTCGTTGATCATGACAGAGGATTTTCATAAAACATCTGGCACCTTTTACAGCACGATATTGAATGCGTCAATCAGGTAAATACGGGTCAATTGGGAAGAAAGGAGTGTTAAATTGATCAAATTGCAGGCCTTCACAAATAGAGGATTGACCCATGAAATATGCAGAGACACGGTGTTTAGTCAAACGTATTTCTTCAGTGTTGTTTGTCCTTTTTCTATGTCCGCCAACATTGGCCCAATATGAAGGAAAAACCTTAACTGTCGCCTCCTATGGTGGTCAGGTTGATGAGTCTTTTAAAAAGGCAACCATCGGATTCGAGGAACGTTTTAAGGTCAAAATTCGATGGGTTCCAGGAACCGCCACCGAAAATGCAGCCAAAGTAAATGCCACAAAGGCAAGCCCTGAATACGACGTGGTTTTTTTGGAAAACCTTACCCACAGTTTGGCCTCCTCTCAAGGTCTTCTGGCCCCTATCAATACTGCAATAGTTAAAAACTACGAAGACCTGGTTCCAAAAGCAAAACTGGCCTCAAAAGATGCGGTTCCTATTGGTGCCATCTTTACAGGAATTTTTTACAATTCAAATGAATTCCAAAAAAGGGGGTGGGCACCTCCACAAAGCTGGAATGACCTTTTTAGGCCTGAGTTTTGTAAACATATAGGTATTCTTCATCCAAATGTGTCATATACGATTCACATGTTGGTCATGCTCGGTGGGGGGGATGTCAACAAAGTGGGCGAGGGTATAGACAGGCTGAGCAAACTCAAAGGTTGTCTATCAACCCTAGAACCTGCTGCCTCTAAGCTTGAAGAAAAAATCCAACTCGGTGAATACTTGATTGGGGTTCACGGCACAGTGCGGGTGTTGCCATTGATTAAGTTGAATTACCCAGTTAAGTTTATTATTCCAAAAGAGGGCACAGTGTTGGGATTGACCACTGTGTCTGCAGTTAAAAATTCGCAAAATGAGCTGTTGGGTCAAGAGCTTGTGAATTGGATGATCAGTCCCGCAGCTCAAAAAGTTTTGGTAGAAACAGGATTTTGGACCCCGACTAATAGTAAAGTTACTGTTCCCACTGAGTTAGAGAATATGGGTTTGCCGCCTTCCAAGGTTGTGCAATCTGCTTTCACACCCAATGAGTCGACAATCATGGCAAATCGCCGTGATTGGGTGAGAAAAGTTGAAAGAGAAATTGCTCGTTAAGAATTCATTCTCATTTATTTTTTATGAATCAAGTAAAAAGTGATGCGGATGCATTGGATGGGTCCGCACCTGATTCCCATTTAATCATACAAGGGCTTTCTAAATCGTATGACGGACACAAAGTAATTGACGCCTTGTCATTGCAGGTTCAAAAGGGCGAGTTTGTGTCCTTGCTAGGTCCTTCGGGTTGCGGTAAAACAACCACTTTAAGAACGATCGCGGGTTTTATAGAACTAGATGAAGGGCAAATTCACCTAAATAATTTAAGAATTGACCAAATGCCGACGCATTTGCGTGGCACAACGATGGTGTTTCAAAATTATGCGCTTTTCCCACACATGACGGTGGAGGAGAATATTGGATTCGGTCTAAGAATGCAAAAAATCTCCCCCCCCTTGATCAACCAAAGTGTTCGCGATGTGCTGGAATTGGTGAAGTTAAGAGATTTCTCTCAGCGATACCCCAAACAACTTTCCGGTGGGCAGCAGCAACGGGTTGCATTGGCTAGGGCGCTCGTGGTTAAGCCGCAGTTATTGTTGCTCGATGAACCTTTGAGTAATCTTGATGCCAAATTGCGCAAAGAGTTGCGTGCAGAGTTTCAGCGAATTCATCAAAACAGCGGTGCAACCACGCTATTTGTAACCCATGATTTAGAGGAAGCCTTTTCAATTTCTGACAAAGTGGCTGTCATGAACAATGGCTGTATCGAGCAATATGGTCGACCACAAGATATATATACAAATCCTGCCACAAAATTTGTAGCCGAGTTTGTTGGCCACACAAATTTATTTGAAGGGTCAGTCATTCTTCACGATGGCAAGGCGTGCATTGAATGGAATGGTCAAACATTGACCATCGGAAACCTGGCCCAACCAGCAGAAAAATTAACGGTTGTTTTACCCAACCATCGTCTCAGGCTTGCAATAAATTCTGATGGTTTTGATTCTAGTATTTCAGCAAAAGTGATTGCGCGCAGTTATTTGGGCTCTGCCACACATTACCAATTGCTCTGTGGTGATGTCAAAATGCAATCTACGATTCCAAGCGATGGCAGTGATCTTATTTTCCAACCGGGTGATATGGTCATGGCATGTTGGAATTCGCGAGAGTTGCTGAAAATTTCCGCATGATTTGATATGGGAAAATTGGCTTCATATTTATTGAGCGCTCCGGTCTTTTTGTTTATTGGGGTGTTATTTTTGCTGCCTGTTGGATTGCTGGTTTGGAGTAGTTTTTTCCATGTCGAGGGTCCTCATGCCGGCTCGTTCACGCTTGATGTGTATATAAAATTTTTCGATGATCCATACAACATCAGTATGGTGTGGCGAACAGCTAAATTAAGTGCAATCACTACTTTGGTTTCTTTGGTGCTGGCATTTCCTGTCGCGTTACATCTTCGACAAATGGGTCCAAGGATGCGTTCATTGATAACGCTGATGTTGATTTCTCCATTGTTGACGAGTGTGGTCGTGCGCACACTTTCTTGGGTGATATTGCTAGGGCCGAAGGGAGTGATCAACAGTGCTTTGCTTAGTTTGAATTTAAGTCCCGTATCTTTGATTTATAACGACTGGGGTGTCGTTATTGGACTCACGCATGTTTTTTTTGGATATATGGCATTGTCGCTGATGACAACCATTTCGAAAATTGATGACAACTTGTTATTGGCTGCCAGTAATTTGGGTGCAAGTCGATGGGTGATATTAAAAGAAATTATCATTCCAATGAGCTTGCCTGGAATATTGGCGGGGTGTGTGTTGGTTTTTGGTATGAGTGCAAGCACTTATGCAACGCCAGCATTACTCGGTGGAACAAGTAGCAAGTTGATGGCCACTGAAATTTATGATTTGACTGTGAACTACCTGGAATTTAGAGAGGCTGCCGCTGTCGCTCTTTTGCTCTTTATTGGTGTGGCAACAATCTCATTCTTATTTAACAGATGGCTTGAGCATGGGCGAGGAAAGGTTGTCTTCCAATGAGAAGGGCGCATGAATTTCATCCTTGGCTGTTAGGTATTTGGACGACCGCCGTCATGATGTTCATCATCGTGCCGCTCATTTTTGTTTTTTTGGTTTCTTTAACACCGCTGAATCACATCAGTTTGCCAGTTAATGATATTTCGGCGAAGTGGTATTTGAAGCTGATGGATCATCCTGCTTTTCTTCATGCCGCTTGGAATAGTTTGTGGCTTTCCATTTCTGCCTCTGCGCTTTCATGCGTGATGGGGGTTATGGCCGCTGTGGCCAGCGTGCGTGGACAGTTCGCGTTATTGCAGCCTTTGCGTCTTTTCGCCACCTCGCCACTTTTCATTCCGATGGTCATGAGTGGTTTGGCTATTTTGGTATTTTCTGCAAATACGGGCTTTCAAAACCAAGGACTTCGCACATTTGTAGCCCACACTTGCCTAACTTTGCCTTATGTTTTTCGCACAGTTTCTGCTAGCTTGAGTGGTTTTGATATGAATCAAGAGCTTGCTGCGCGCAATCTTGGTGCTTCTGAGGTGAAGGCTTTTGTTTTGGTGACGCTGCCTCAACTGGGGCCCGGATTATTGGCTGGTGGTTTATTTGCTTTTATTGTCTCATTTGACAATGTAGGGATGTCTATTTTTCTGACTGGCTCTAAATTTCAAACATTGCCCGTCGAGCTATTTGTATACGCTTCGTACAACAGCGATCCCATGATCGCAGCGGCATCTGTCACCATGATATTTGTGTCTATATTGGCAATTGCGTTGGTTGAAAAATATTTTGGTATACAGAAATTAATGCGAAATTAATTCAAAAAGCAGATCGGACCTGACTTTTATTTGCCCATTTGAGAACGACGCGCCAAGTCACGCATGAGTTGGCCCAGCCCGTAAGTCCACGGGCTTACCCGGTCGCTGGTGTTGACGCGGTTGCTCAAGCAGCCCAGGCGCGGGGTGGAGATGTGTACCGCGTCGCCCACTTGGTGGGTAAAGCCTTGGTCGCTGGGTTTGCCGGGGATGGGGCGGTCTTGGGTGGGGGCGAACATGGTGCCCAAAAACAGCAGCATGCCGTCGGGGTACTGGTGATTGGGGCCCATCGCTTGGCCCACCAGGTCGAGCGGATCGCGGCTGATTTTGGACAGGGCGCTGCTGCCTTGCAGGACAAAACCGTCATTGCCCTCGATGCGCAGCGACACATCGCATTGGCGCACATCTTCGATGCCAAAGTACTCGTCAAACAAACGGATGAACGGGCCAATGGCGCATGAGCCGTTGTTGTCCTTGGCTTTGCCCAGCAACAAGGCGCTGCGCCCTTCGAAGTCGCGCAAATTCACGTCGTTGCCCAAGCTCGCGCCCACCGTCTCACCCCGGCTGTTGACCGCCAACACGATCTCGGGCTCGGGGTTGTTCCATTCACTTTGTGGGTGGATGCCCACCTCGCTGCCCCAGCCCACCGCGCTCAAGCAGGGTGCCTTGGTGAAAATTTCGGCATCCGGGCCAATGCCCACTTCCAAATAAGGCGACCACATGCCTTGGGCCAGCAACACCGATTTGAGGTGCGCGGCCTGGGGCGAGCCGGGGCGCACTTGGCTGAGGTCATCACCCATCACTTCCACCACTGCACGGCGCGCGGCCTCGGCTTGGGCGGCGTCGCCACGGGCGCGTTCTTCGATCACCCGCTCAAGCATGCTGGCCACAAAGGTCACGCCGGCGGCTTTGACCGCTTGCAAGTCCAGTGGGGCCAGCAAGCGCAGGGCATGGTCATTGGCATGGTCGGGGTGGCTGGCGGCCAGCACCTTGGCCGTGTCGGCCAAGCGCGGTGCGGCCAGCGCGCGCACGCGTTGGGCGGCGTCGGGCTGTTCGAGCAATTCGCTGCAGGTAAGGGCCAGGGCGGACAGGTCGTACACGCCATCGGGCTGCACCCGCACCAGCACCGGACCGGTGCCGGGGAGCCAAATGCGGCCGATCAACAAGGCACGCGGTGCATCCACCGGCCAGATGGAGGGGGCGTGGGCAAACAGGGGCTGGGTCATGGCGGGCTTATCCAGAGGTTTTGACCGGCCCATTGTTGGGGGCCACCCACCAACTGTAAATAGGGCCAACCAGCATCAAGATGGCGACCAAGCGGCTGACTTGAAAGGCGGTGACGATGGGCACGCCCAATTGCAAGACCTTGGCGGTGATGGTCATCTCGGCCATGCCACCCGGGGCTGTGCCCAGCACCAAGGTGGCGGTGGGCAAATCGATGGCCAGGGCCAGCAACCATGAAAAAAGCACCGACAGGCCCATCATGCTCAAGGTGCTCAAGCCCACCGAGGCCAGCCAGTGCGGTGCGGTGCGCAAAAAACGCGGGGTGAACTGAACCCCCAGGCTGATGCCAATGAACATTTGGGCCGCTTGTGACAAGGCGCTGGGGATGGAGGTCCAACTCTGGCCCAAGGCGGTGACCGCGATGCCCACCGCCAGGCTGCCCAAAAACCAGGGGTTGGCCGAATGAAAGCGCCGCAGCAGGGCCACCGACAGACCGCTCAACACGATCAGTGCGGCCAAGCCCCAGGGATCAAAGGCAATGGGGCTGCTTTGCCACATGGCATGCCCATTGAACTGTCCCCACTGCATGGCAAAGGGAATGGTGATGGTCACCAGCAACACCCGCAGGCTGTGTGCGGAGGCCACCCAATCCGCGCGGCCGCCCTCGCGCTCGGCCAATTGGGTCATCTCCGAGGCGCCACCGATGGCCCCTGAAAAATAAGTGGTGCTGCGCTGTAAATCGGGGTTGCGTTCTTTGTTCAGGCGGTACAGCCACACGCCGCACAAATAGCCCATGGCCAGCGACCACACAATGGCCAAACCGATGGCCCACCACAAGCGGCCAATCAGCGCCACCATGTCGGGGGTGAAGTACAGGCCCAAAGACAGGCCAATCGTGGCTTGGCCGAACTTGCGCATCAACGGCAAGCTGTAGGTGGGTGCGCCGGCCATGCTGGCGGTGGCGGTGACGATCAAGGGCCCGAGCATCCAGGGGATGGGGGTGTTGGCCCACAGGCAGGCTTGGGCCCCCAAAAATGCCAGCAGCAACGTGCCCAACCACTGCGGCATGGGAATATTGAAGGGGCGGGCAAAGGGCATGGCGAGGTTGGGCAGCAGGCGGTGCTGATCAGCGTTGAACGCTGCCCGGCTGTTAAGGGCAAAGCGGCGATTATGGGCCCGCCACCGGGGCCCCTGTGTCCATTTCTGTCGCAGCGGTTTCAGGCCACTGTGACCACCCTAAACTGGTTTTGCCAGCCCTTGTCAGGCCAGGTAGATTTTTTGCAGCAATTGTTTGAGGGTGGCCTGTTCCGCGCCGGTCAAACCGGCGCAGGCTTGTCGCTCGCTGGCCAGGATGCGTGTTTCGGCTTGGGCCAGCAGGCTTTCGCCCAGCGCGGTCAGGTGCAAGCCCCAAGCCCGCCCATCGGTGGGATGGGCCAGGCGCTGCAGGCAACCGCGATCGGTCAGGGCGCTGACCAGCCCAACCAAATTGGGCGGCTGGATGTCCAGGGTTTGGCACAGCTGGCGCGAGGTGATGCCCGGGTTGTGGCCCACCAAGCACAGCAGTGAAAACCCCACCGGTTTGAGTTGTAAATCGGCCAAGTCGCGAACAAAGCTGGCCACCAAGTGCAAGCTGGTGCGCCGGGCGTTGTAGCCCAGCAGCCCGTCCAAAAAATCGGTGCGCACGCCGCTGCTGGTTTTGCCCGATGGCGCCCCTGGGACAGGCGTCTCGGACACGGCAGCGGCGCGGGTCATGGCGCGTTCGCGAAGGGGATCAAGACTCGGCCGTGAAGCCAATGCGCTTGACGATGGGGCCCCAATGGTCGTACTGGCGCTTCATGTCGCGCGCCATGTCGTCTGGTGTGCCGCCCAGTGGGGTCAGGCCCGATACGGCCAAGCTGTCGATGACCATCTTGTCTTTGAGCGCGGCATTGATGGCGGCGTTGGCGGCATTGACCACAGCTGTGGGGGTTTTGGCCGGGGCGTAAAAACCAAACCATTCCTCCACGGTCAGGTCAGGAAAGCCTTGTTCCGTGAAGGTGGGCACCTCGGGGACAAAGGGGGATCGCGCTTTGCCCGAGGTGGCCAAGATGCGGATCTTGCCGGCCTTGTGGTTGGCAATGAAGTCGCCATGGGGCGTCACCATCGAGGCCAACTGGCCGCCAAGCATGTCAGCCACGCCGGGCACCGAGCCACGGTAGGGCACGTGT
>Ga0209442_1001341_pt1 | contig 14062 bp, 11 predicted proteins | sample LauGreSBDMM110DD_2_FD_187565 | JGI IMG/M metagenome (GOLD analysis project Ga0209442, IMG submission 187565) | Freshwater lake microbial communities from Lake Michigan, USA - Sp13.BD.MM110.DD (SPAdes) (version 2) | ecosystem: Environmental > Aquatic > Freshwater > Lake | place: Lake Michigan...
CATATTTCAGCGCGGTGCCGATGTGCAGGCGCAACCCGCGAAGGTACAGGTGCGTGGTCGCAGCATCTATGGCGATATAGATGAACTCCTTGACCTTGGGCGCCAGTACGCCATCGGTCCAGGCGAGGCTGGTCATGTCGAGGTAGGCCTCGAGAAAGTCAGGGTTCAACCCCAGCAGGCCTTCGTGCCAAGGCGCCCAGTAGCCGCGCCGGGCGATGAAGTCCGCCTTGACGGCCTGCTTGCGTACGTCGGATGTGTCCATGATGTCTCCTTGTTTTAACTTTTCAGACTATTGCGGGTGAGCGTTACTTTGTTATTGGTTTTCAGGCCCTCACCACAAGCACATCAACGGCCACCACTCCCCGCCCTTCGGCCCGTACGATCACCGGATTGATCTCGGCCTCCAGAACCAGCGGCTGCGTCACCAGCGCCAGGCGCGAAAGCGCGACGATAGCTTCCACCAGCGCGTCCACATCGCCGCGCGGCAGGTTGCGAAAGCCGCAGATCGCCGCCATCGCTCGAACCTCCTTCACCATCAGGCGCGCTCCGGCGGGCGTCACTGGCGCAAGCCGCGTTGCGAAGTCGCGGTACAGCTCGGTCAGCACACCGCCCACGCTCAGGGTAATGGTTGGGCCAACGTTCGGGTCGCGTCGGTAGCCCAACAACACTTCCATCAGGCCGCGCTCCATGTACTGCACTTCAATGCCATCGATGCGCGCACCTGGATGGTGGGCCGCCACTGTGCTCCGCATGCGCTGCGCCGCCTCGCGCAAAGCAGCTGTCGAGTCGATGCCGAGCACAACACCGCCTGCTTCAGTCTTGTGCGCAATATCGGGGGACACAATCTTGGCGGCCACTGGGTAGCTGAAGGAGGCCAGAACCGCAGAACTCCAGCCTGCTACGTCTGCAGGCAACACCAGCGTCTCGGGCCGTTCGATGCCCAACGCATCGACCAGCCGGGCGGCGGCACCTGCGTGAAGCGGGCCCGGCCCGTTGCCATGAAGGATGGCCGCGAGGTCGGTAGTGTCGAACGATGCATCACCCGTGTCACGCGGCGCCTGCCAGTCAAGGTAGGCGCGTACGGCGTCCGCGCAGGTCTCGGGGGTGCGAAAGGCGGCCACGCCAAGGCGCTGCAGCATGCAAAAAGACTCCTCGGCGCGCGGCGTGAGGAAAACGGCCAGCGGCCGGCTGGAGCCATCGCGCATGGCTTGTGCAATTGGCGCAACAGCGCGGTCAGGCCGGAACTGCGATGACGCGCCGACCACGGCCACCACGGCATCATGGCCGCTGTGCTCCAGCAATTCGGAAAGTACTGAGCCGAAGGTGTTGGCGTTGGTACCGGCCAGGGTCAGGTCGATGAGCGGCGACTCGCCGATGGTGATGCCCCGCCCGGCCAATCGCTCGCGGATCTCGCGCGCCGGTGGCGTGATCTCGATCTGGTGGCCTGACAAGCAGTCAACCACCAGTCCGCCGCCCCCGCCAGTGGTGCTCATCAATGCCACTCTACGGCCGGTGGTATTTGCGCTCCCAACAGCGGGCGCACGCCCCTTGATCATCGGCGCGATGTCCAGCAGCGTCTCAAGCACGTCAACGCGCACCACGCCGATATCGCGCAGGAATGCCATCATTGCTGCGCCGCTGCCTGAGATGGCGCCGGTATGCGCTACTGCCAGTTGTCCACCCACCTCGGAGCGACCCGTGCAATACGCCACGACCGGTTTGCCAGCGGCATGGGCGCGGCGCACCATAGCCTCGATGCGCGCGGGTTCGCGAATGGTCTCGAGGAACAGCAAGATGGCGCTGGTGTCTTCGTCATCCACCAGCATCTCGCCGATCTCGCCGACTGTCAGGTCGGCCTCGTTGCCAGTGGACACCATGCGCGAAAAACCAATTCCGCGAGCCTGACCATGCGACAGCAGCGCCCCCATCATGCCGCCGCTTTGCGATATCACGCCGAAGTGGCCGGGCGTGATCGCGGGCAGCGAGAGCACCTCGCTCACCGACAGCGCCACGTGCCCAGTAACGTTGATCAGGCCCATGCTGTTGGGCCCCAGGATGCGCATGTTGAAGCGGCGCGCGGTGGCCAGCAGTTCAGACTGCAGTTTGCGACCTTCCTCGCCACTCTCGCCAAAGCCGTTGGCCAAGATGGTGGCGCAGGGGATACCCGCCTCACCACAGTCGGTCAGCGCGCCAAGCACGGCGTGAGTCGGCAGCGTGATGAAGGCGTGGTCGATCTCGCCGCCTATGTCGGTCACGCGTGCGTAGGCCTTCTCCCCACGGATCACCGCATGCCGCGGGTTGACCGGGTAGATGCTGCCACCGTAGCCGTGGTGCCGAAGATAGCGCTGCGCCAGACCCGCGTGCTTGGTGTCCTCGCTAGACGCGCCCACCAGCGCCACATGGCGTGGCGCAAACAGGCAGTCGGCAAGGGTCAACAGCTGAGTCATTGCGACTCGGCGGCGGCGGCCACGCTGGCAGCAACGCTAGGTGCAACCCGCTGATCCTCTTGCGCCCGCTGCGAAAAGCGACGATCGAACACGCCCTCTGCAATACGGTTGAGCAAAATCTCGATGGCACCGCCGGCAATCATCCAGCCGCGCGTGCGGCGAAAGCAGTACTCCACCAGCGAGTCTTCGCTGTAGCCCGCGCCACCCATGATCTGCATGGCCTCGTTGGACACCTCAAAGCCCGCGCGGTTACAGGCTACTTTGGCAATGGCCGTTTCATCGGGTGAGGGAAAGCCCGCGTCCGCATGCTGGGCCGCGCGGTAGAGCAGCAGCTGAGCTGAGTCCAGCTGGATCTTCATGTTGGCAAACTTCCATTGCAGACCCTGAAAGTCGCACAGCGGCCTGGAAAATTGTTCGCGCAGGGATGCGTGCTCCTTTGCAATCTCAAACGCATGGCGGCCCAGCGCGAGTGATCGCGCGCTGTTGCCGATGCGCTCGACGTTAAAGCCCGCCATCTGCTTTTTAAAGCCGCCGGGGCCAAGGAGCACGTTCTCGGGCGTCACATGCACGCTGTCAAAGTGCAGCGTGTTCCATTCCTCGCCGGACAGAAAACGCACCGGCTTGCCAAAGGTAAAACCCGGCGCACCGCGCTCGATCAGTACCGAGCCGATGCCCTGCAGGCCGGGCCCAAAGCGCACGTAGACGAGAAACATCGTGGCGTGCAGGCCGTGCGTTGTGAAGATCTTGCTGCCCGAGATACGGTAGCCGCCAGCACCGTCGGACACGGCGCTGGTCTTGAGTTCGGTAACGGCGGAGCCGGCATTGGGCTCAGTCATTGCCACCGAGATCAGCGCCTTGCCGGCCAGCAGGGGCTTGAGCATGCGCTCATGCTGCTCCGGGTTGCCAAACTGCGCCAGCACGCGGATCGCGCCAAAGTTGCCGGCCTGCACCACATCCGCGCTGCGGGGGCAAACAGCAGCCACCTGCTCGATCGCAATCACCGCGTCTGTCAGCGTGCCACCCAGGCCACCCTGCACTTCGGGGATGGTGATGCCTAGCAGGCTGTGCTGCGCCATCGATAAGGCGACATCCCAAGGATAGTCGTCGCTGTGGGCGCGCTGAAGTGCGGTGGCACCCAGTTCGCGGCGTGCGTAGTCGCGCACGGAGTCGCGAAGAATGCTCTGATGTTCGGTGAAGTCAAAGTTCATGTTGTGCTGCTATCGTTCGTTATTCGGTCTATGAAAGGCCAGCAAGCGTGCGTCGATGGCGTGTGGGTTAGCGTATTGCGACCAATGGCTGCAGACTGGTATCACGGCGGTTTCTAGGTCGGGGCGGACAGCCAAACACTGCGTACGCCTCACCTCGATGGAGGGGTGGGCGAGGCGATCGTGCTCGCCCCACAAAATCTGCGCGGGGCAGCTCATGCTCTGCAGGTCGGGCAATAAGGTGGCGCGCCATCCGACAAGACGGCTGTCGTAACGCGCACGATCAAGGTTAGCCATGTGCAGGTCAACCACAGGGTCATCCACTGAGGGAGCTGTGTTGAGCATCCACTGGCCGAGGTTGAAAGCGGTGACCTCGCGCAGCAGTACCACATCGGACTTGTCGGCAGGCCTTTTGCGCAGCGGCAAGTCGCGCCCCACCGGTTCCCCAAAGCCGCCGGGACCAATGAGGGTGAGCTTGCGCGCGAAAGTACCAATACGTGAAGCAACCGCTGCTGCCACCACGGCACCGAAACTGAACCCGACCATGCCGGTTTGGCCGCCTTCGCTCTGCACCGCTACGTCCTTGACCACGGCTGCGACCCAGTCGAGGTAGGCATCTGGCGAAACGTCTTTAGCCACATCGCTCGACTCGCCAAAGCCAGGCAGATCCAGCGCATGCACAGTGAAATGTGCAGCCATCGACTCGATGTTGCGCACCCAGTGCGTCCATGAACCGACACCACCGTGTAAAAGCACCAGCGAAGGCCCACGGCCCCATTGCCGGAACGCGAGGCCCCTGCGGCTGGACTTGACCGCCGCCAGATCAAGCGCAGCAGCCATGGAATTCGCACTCAACAAACTCAAGACACTACCCCCGTCATGCGATGGACTTTCAATATAGCATAACGGAACAACATCCACAGAGAGGAACACCGTTTATACAAGATCCCGGCGGCAACGCCGCAGTCTCTATTAACAGTTGAGATAGATCTGCTCTGTTGACGCAGGGCCATCCCCTGTCTCATAATTGTGAAACAACATCCAACAGACGGAATACCGCCCATGGAAAAAAAAATCAAAACATCACCTCTTGCCGCTTGGCGGGAGCACCTCCATGCCGGCAATCTGGCTTTTCAGCGCGACACAGCCACCGGCAAGCCGGTTTTTTACCCACGCGTTGCCGCGCCTGGCAGTGGCAACACTGAACTGGCCTGGGAGGTCAGCGGGGGACTGGGCACTGTATACGCTACAACCGCCATTGCCCAGCGCGATAAATCCGCATATAACGTGGCGCTGATCGACATGGACGAAGGCTTCCGCCTGATGAGCCGGGTAGAGTCCGTGGCCGCTGAGGATGTGAAGATCGGCCAGCGCGTGAAAGTACGCATCCACCAGCCGGGCGGTGAAGAAGCGCCTTACCCTGTGTTTGATATCGTGGACGCCGCATGAGTAGCGCCGCACAGAACGACCCCCTAAAACGGGGTTCAGCCGCACTTGTCGGCGTAGCCGAGTCCGACCTCGGCGAAGTGGCCGAGGGCATGTCGGCTGTCGATCTGATGGCGCAAGGCACTGTACGCGCACTTGATGATTGCGGTCTCACCCTTGCCGATGTTGACGGCGTGTTTGCCGCTGCAACGCAAAGCCGCATGGCCACCACGGCCGTGTGCGAGTACCTCGGCATACAGCCGCGTTACCACGACGGCACCTATATGGGCGGCTCGTCTTTCATGTCGATGGTGGCGCACGCGCAGGCGGCCATCCAATCCGGCCTATGCGAGGTAGCCGTCATCACCTATGGCAGCACGCAGCGGACCAGCGGTCGCAACGCCATTGCGCAGCGCGACTTCAACCCCTACGAGACGCCATTCAAGCCGCTACTACCCGCCAGCGCCTATGCGCTCGCGGCATCGCGCCACATTTACCAGTACGGCACCACGCGCGAGCAGCTTGCTGCCATTGCCGTGGCTGCGCGCAAGTGGGCGCTGCTCAACCCAGCCGCTTGGGAAAAAACACCACTCACGATTGCTGAGGTGCTGTCGGCTCGCATGGTAGCATCGCCGCTCACGGTGCGGGACTGTTGCCTGGTAACCGACGGCGGCGGCGGCATCGTGATGACCTCAGCGGCGCGAGCTCGAACGCTGCGCAAGCCGCCGGCCTTTGTACTAGGCAGCGGCGATAGTCTCAGCCACCTCACCATAAGCAACATGCCCGACCTGACGGTGACGGGTGCCAAGCGCTCGGGGGAAGCGGCCTTCCGCATGGCCGGCCTCAAGCCCGCCGACATCGACGTGGTTGAGGTCTATGACGCGTTCACCATCACTACCTTGCTATTCCTCGAAGACTTGGGCTTCTGCCCCAAGGGCGAGGGCGGCCGCTTTGTGCAAGACGGCACGATCGCCCCTGGCGGGCGGCTGCCGGTGAACACCAATGGCGGCGGCCTGTCGTACTGCCACCCAGGCATGTATGGCCTGTTCCCGCTGATTGAGGCGGTGCGTCAGATCCGCGGCGAATGCGGTGCGCGCCAGGTAGCCGGCACCAATACAGCCATCGTCCATGGCAATGGCGGCGTGCTGTCCAGCCAGAGCACGGTCATCCTGGGCGGAGCATCGACAGTCTGAGCGCACCACACATCGCTTCGCACACAACAACTTCAGGCATCAACAGGATCGACACATGAGCAAACCGGGTGTATTAGCAGGCAAAGTTATCATCGTTACCGGAGCCGGGCGCGGCATTGGCCGCGAGATCGCGCTTCTGGCTGCGGCTGAAGGCGCGAAGGTGGTGATCAATGATGTAGGCGCCGGGCTGGACGGTTCGGGAGGCGATTCCGGCCCAGTAGCTGAGGTGGTGCGCGAGATTGAAGCGCGCGGTGGCCAGGCTGCTGGCAATACCGACAGCGTGGCCGAATGGGACAGCGCTCAGCGCATCATCGCCACAGCCACCAGCCGCTTTGGTAGGCTGGACGCACTGGTCAACAACGCGGGCATCCTACGCGACAAGATCTTCCACCAGATGAGCCCCGAGGAGTTTGATGCGGTCGTCAAGGTGCACTTGTACGGCAGCTTCTACATGAGCCGCGCGGCAGCCGCCGTGTTCCGGCAGCAGGAAAGTGGCGCCTTTGTGCACATGACGTCCACCAGCGGCCTGATCGGCGGGCTGGCGCAGGCAAACTATGCGTCGGCCAAGATGGCCATCGTCGGCTTGTCCAAGACCATCGCGTTGGATATGGCGCGCTTCAATGTGCGGTCGAACTGCATTGCGCCCTCGGCCTTTAGCCGAATGATCGAGAGCGTGCCGGGCATGACGCCCGAAAAGCAGGCGGCCTACCTGGAGATGCGCAAGGCCAAGACCAAGCCCGAGCAGGTCGCGCCGCTAGCCGTGTTTTTGGCGAGTGACGCCGCGAAGGACGTGAACGGCCAGATCATCGGCTCGCGCGGCAACGAGCTATACCTGTACAGCCAGCCGCGCCCTGTTCGCACGCTGCATAGGGGGGACGGCTGGACTCCCTCGTCGATGGGCGACATGGTGTCAGCCTGGAAGTCGGCGTTCACGCCGCTGGAACGCACGCGCAATGTGTTCGACTGGGAGCCGTTGTGAAGCTGGAGTAACTGCATGATCCATCCACAACGCTTGCTGGATTGGCCATTTGAGGAGGTGGTTCAGACTTACACTGCGCGCGACAGCATGCTCTATGCGCTGGGCATTGGTCTGGGCAGCGACCCTCTGGATGCTGGGCAGTTGCGCTTTGTGTATGAGCGTGACCTGGTTGCCTTCCCAACCATGGCGGTAGTGCTGTGTCACCCCGGCTCATGGATTGGCCACCCTGAAACGGGCGTGGACCGCAAGATGGTGGTCCATGGCGAGCAGGGGCTCATCCTGCATCGCGCGCTGCCGGCCGAGGCCACGGTAAGTGCCCGCACGCGGGTGACGCGAATCATCGACAAGGGCGCGGGCAAGGGTGCGCTGGTCTATTCGGAACGCCAAATCGTCGACCATTCGAGCGGGGAGCCAATCGCCACGCTCAAGTCCACGAGTTTCTGCCGGGCCGACGGCGGATTTGGTGGACCGGCGGAAAAGCTGCCCGCGCCACACACCATGCCGCAGGGCGCCCCCAACCATGTCGTAGAGTTAGCGACCTTGCCTCAGTCGGCCCTGCTCTACCGCCTCAATGCCGACTACAACCCATTGCACGCCGACCCGGAAGTGGCCAGATCCGCCGGTTACACGCGCCCCATCCTGCATGGCCTGTGCACTTACGGCGTTGCCGCGCATGCGGTGGTGCAGGCAGTTTGCGGCTACGACGCGACGCAACTTGCCTCGTTTGACGCCCGTTTCTCTTCACCCGTGTTTCCTGGGGAGACCATCTCTGTGGACATCTGGCGTGAGGGCGATGTGGTGTCGTTCCAGGCTTGGGTGAGGGCCAGGGAGAAAATGGTGCTTGACAACGGCATTGCTACCTTGCGAGATGTTGCTTAGGGTTGCGTTGGAATGGCTTTAGTCGGAGCCGGGTGTGAAGATGACGTCACTTTTCACCGGTGGAAGCGCTAAATTTTGGCTTCAGATCGCAATGCGGCCCAAGGATGCGCGAGCCAGCTGGTTGGCTGAACTAAATTTGGCTCTGACCCCCGATGACTTGATGACCCGATGCGGTTTCAAGCCAGCTTAAATCTGGCCAATGCCACGCCATCGACTTCCTCGATCGCCAGGCTCACGGCAGCATCGCAGGACAGTGAATCATTCGCACCGACCATGTTGGTGATCAGTCGCGGCCCCTCTTCCAGCTCTACAACAGCGACGTTATAAGGGAGTCGATTCTTGAACTCTTCGCTGTAGGCGATGTGATAGACCACCCAGCTGACGAGCGTGCCGCGGCCGGTAGCTTCTTGCCACTTAAGCGCCATACTCAAACACGACGGGCACTCATGACGCGCGGGCAGGAAGGCGTGGCCGCATTGGCAGCGCTGGAACATCAGCTTGCCGTTGGCCAGCGCTTCCCAGTATGGTCGGGTGAGCTCGGTGACTTCAGGCGCGGAAATCTTCAAAGGCGCATGCGTCGAATATACCGTTGTCATGGCCTCAGCTTCCCAGCAACAAAGTCGAATGCGTGTGCATGGTGCCGCCCTGGTTGCTGACCAGGCAGACTTTCGCGCCCGGCACCTGAAGCCGCGCCGTGCCGCGCATCTGCCTCACACCTTCGATGATCAGTTGCATGCCAGGCATGCCCGTCTCCGACAACAAGCCGCCACTGGTGTTCAGCGGCAGCTTGCCGCCGATTTCGATCGCGCCGTCGGCGACGAAATAGCCCGCCTGGCCCTTCTTGCAAAAGCCGTAGTCCTCTAGGGTCATCAGTACGGTGATGGTGAAGCAGTCGTAGATCTGGGCCACATCCACGCCCGATGGCTTGACTCCGGCCATGCTGAAAGCGGTGTGCGCGGCGCGTGCAGCCTCGGTGCTGGTAAGGCTGGGGCGCAGCTGCACGTCCCACGAGGTCTGGCCGTTGCCAAAGCCCAGCACCGGCACTGCCTGCTTCACGCCGAGTTCTCGGGCGCGCTTCTCGCTCATGACGATAATCGCGGCGCCGCCGTCTGACACCAGTGCGCAATCGTCTCGGCGCATCGGGTCCACGAGCAGCGGAGAGTCGCAGTACTGCGCCATGCTGAGCGGCTTTTGCAATTGGGCATTCGGGTTGCCTGCGCCATGCGAGCGGCAGGCCACGGCCACAGCGCCCAGCGCCTCTTGCGTGGTGCCGTATTCATGCATGTGGCGGCGCTGGATCATGGCGTAGCCGGCGGCGGTGGACAGCCAGCCGTAGGCAGCGTCGTCGCCGCGTGGGCGGGCATACACGGCGCGGTTTCCCGATCGAGGGTTGTCGGCATAGCAGATAAGCGCCACGTCACACTGTCCCGCCTCAATCGCCGTCATCGCCATGGTCATCAGCGTGATGTTGGCCGCGCCGCCCTGGTCCCAGGCACCGCCGACGCGCGGCATCATACCAAGCGCCTCGGCCACCTTCTGGCCGTACATGAACTGGTGCGCCGAGGTGGGCACCTTGACGAACACGCCATCGACCACTGACTTGGGGATGCCCGCGTCTGCCAGCGCGTTGCGACTGGCCTCGACGTTGAGGGAAATTGTGCTCCGTCCCGGCAGCTTGCCGAAAGGGGTGTGGCCGATGCCGGCGATGACGTAACGTTCGCGCATGGTTTCTACTGCCCCTTGAAGCCTGGCGCGCGCTTCTCGGCAAAAGCTTCCCTGCCCTCTTTCGCGTCGTCGGTTGTTTGCAGAATGTGGTTAACGAACTGCTCCATCCGCAGCCCCGCAGGCAAGTTCAGGCTGCGTGACCGCAGCGCTAGTTCCTTGGCGGCCTGCACCGCCAGCGGTGCATTACCCGCGATCTTGCGCGCATAGGCCAGCGCGGTGTCCATCAGTTGGTCCAGCGGCACGACCTTGTTCACTAGGCCCCAACGCTCGGCCGTCTGTGAGTCTATCGCGTCGCCCGTCAACAGCATTTCCATCGCGATCGCCTGGGGCAGTTGGTCGATCAGACGCTGCGTGCCGCCGTTGGCTGCGATCACGCCGCGCCTGACCTCTAACAAACCGAAGCTTGCCTGGCTGGCTGCAACGCGGATGTCGGTGGCCAGCAGCAGCGTCATGCCGCCGCCCACGCAGTAGCCGTTCACCGCCGCAATCACCGGCTTCCATACTTCAAGGCCGCGGTTGAGCAACATGTCCTTTTGCGTCTGCCACATCGACGACATCTCGACCTTGCGACCGATCCAAGATTTAAGGTCGGCGCCGGCGCTGAACGACTTGTCGCCCGCGCCGGTGATGATAGCCACGCGGATGGCGGCGTCATCGCGTACCCGTGTCCAAGCGCCTGACAGGGCCTGATAATGCTCGGCGTCCAGCGCGTTGCGGGTTTCAGGCCGGTTGATGGTAATAACAGCGATACCGCCGTCCAGCACTTCAAGGTCGATCGACATACCGGGCAATCCTTATTTTTATCTGGCGGAGAACTTTCTAAATTGGCGCTCGCTTTCAGCGCCCCGGCTTACCCAGCAGGCTGCGCGCCAGCACCATACGATGAACCTCGGAAGGCCCTTCACCGATGCGCTTAATGCGTAGCTCACGATACCAGCGCTCCAGTGGCAGTTCCTGCGACACGCCCAACCCCCCGAAGATCTGGATGCAGCGGTCCACCACGCGGCCCGCCGTTTCGGTAGCCATGACCTTGGCAATAGACGAGTCCACCTTCAGGTCGCGCCCCAGGTCGCCCTGCCAGGCCGCCTGGTAGATAAGCAGCCGTGCGGCGCGCAGTTCCATCTCGCTGTCGGCGATCATCCACTGGATCGCCTGCTTGTCGGCCAGCTTGGTGCGGAAGGTTTCGCGATCGCGGGCCCATTCAATCGCAAGTTCAAGCGCCGCCTGCGCCACGCCGATCGTGCCGGCCGCGTAGGGCACGCGGCCTTCAATCAGCCACTTCTCGCACACTGCAAAGCCCTTGCCTTCTTCGCCCAGCCGGTCTTCCTCGGGGATCTCGACGTTGTCAAAATGCACTTCGTAGGGCGAGTAAGAACGGATCACAGGGATGGGCTTGATGGTCATTCCCTTGGGCACGCCATTGACGATAAAGCAGGTGATACCACCGCGGTCGCCCTGTTCCCCGGTGCGGGCAAACACGAGGCCCCAGTCCGCGCCGTCGGCGCCAGTGATCCACATTTTGGTGCCGTTGAGCAAGTAGCGGCCGTCCTTGCGGGTGGCGCGGGTGCGGATGGATCGGGCGGGGTCGGCGCCGCCCGACGATTCACTGATAGCCACGTAAACCTTCTTGCCGACGCTGGCAGCAGCTACCGCGTATTTCTCGATCTGGTAGGGAGTGCCAAGGTAAATAGAGTTCGGCGGGTCTGCGCCAAATGCGCCACAGCCAGGCACATAGGCGCCCATACGGCAACGCGCGGCTTCTTCAGCAAACACTGCCTGGCCCAGCAGACTCAGACCGGCACCGCCATATTCGACGGGGCTGCGCACGCACCACAGGCCAATATCACGGGCTTTTTTCTGCAGCGGTTTGAGTACGTCTTCGGGCAGTTCGTAGGCGTCGTGAGGCAGTTTATCTTCGTGTGGTTTGACTTCGGACTGCATGAAGCGGCGGGTTGTGTCCCGCATTTGGCGTAATTCCTCGGGCAACTCCCAGCTATCGTGACTCATAGTTTCAGCCTTGTTTTATGTATCTAAATTCCATTCTACAAAACCAATACCGTTTTCGCAATAGTGAGTATCTGATGTGTGTTTTGGAAGCGGTTTTGCTTAGACTTTTTTGTAGCCTGCGTCCAGTGGTGTGGGTACCGGGCCAGCCGACACAAGATACCACCGCTTTGGAATCCCACAAGTCAACGCAAAACTGGAGCTTGCCTTTGGCGTTGCAGTCGGTCGCAATCGCGAGGAGTCCGGTAGACTCTCATTTCATTTGACGGAATTCATTCCAATTAATAGAATCTGCTACAACACCGGCCAAACCCTAGAGATGAGCACAAATGATACCCACTGGCAACTACGCAGTACACGGCAGCACGGCAGTGATCTACCTGAACAATCCGCCCGTCAACAGCCTGGGCCATGCGACGCGCGTTGAGCTGGCGGCGCAACTGCATGAGGCCATGGGCAACCCTGCAGTGAAGACCGTGGTCATTACCGGGGCTGGCAAACTGTTTTGTGGCGGGGCTGATGTCAAGGCATTCAATACTCCGCTGTCCCGCGCAGAGCCTAGCTCGCGTTCGATCATCGAGAGCATTGAAGCGGGCGCCAAGCCAGTCATTGCCGCTATTCATGGCAACGCACTGGGGCTGGGGCTCGAGTTCGCCATGGGCTGCCACTACCGCGTAGCTTCGCCCGGTGCACGCCTGGGTCTGCCCGAGGTAAAGCTGGGACTGCTGCCTGGTGGCGGGGGCACGCAGCGGCTGCCGCGACTGGTAGGGGCGGAGGCGGCCGTACGCATGATCACAAGTGGTGACCCGGTAGAGTCGACTGAAGCCTTCAAGCTGGGGCTGGTGGACGAAGTGCTGACGGGCGACCTTGTTAGCGGGGCCGTGGCCTTTGCCGAGCGGCTGGCAACCAACGCACAGCACCCGGTCACCTCGCACCTGCCCGTCAAGGGCACAGACTGTGGCGGCGATGTTGAAGCCCTCTTCGCAAAAGAGCGCGCTGCCTTGGGCAAGCACAAGCGCGGCTTTCCTGCGCCGCGTGAATGCCTGGCCTGCGTTGAAGCGGCGTACAAGCTGCCGTTTGCTGAAGGGCTCAAATTCGAGCGTGAGCGGTTTGATTTGCTGGTCAATGGTGTGGAGTCCAAGGCCATGAGGCATCTGTTTTTTGCAGAGCGCTCCGCCTCCAGGGTGCAGGGGGTTGCGCAAGAAACTGTGAGGCGGCCCATTCAGCACGTGGCCGTGCTGGGTGCGGGAACCATGGGCGGCGGAATCGCGATGAGCTTTGCCAATGCCGGGCTCAAGGTGAGCCTGCTAGAGGCCAAGCCCGAGGCGCTGGAGCGGGGGCTGTCAAACATTCTCAAGAACTATGCGTCCACCGTCTCCAAGGGCAAGCTCGAACAGGCCGAGGCTGACCGGCGCATCGCGCTGATTGATGCCACGCTTGAATACAGCCGCGTTGCGCAGGCCGATATCGTGATCGAGGCAGTGTTTGAAGACATGGGCGTAAAGCAGCAGGTGTTTGAAAAGCTCGATGCTATCTGCAAACCCGGCGCCATATTAGCGACCAACACTTCACGCCTGAATGTGGACACGATTGCAGGCTTTACCAAGCGCCCGCAGGACGTGATCGGCCTACACTTTTTCAGTCCGGCCAATGTGATGCGCCTTGTGGAAGTAGTGCGCGGTCAGGCCACGGCGTCAGATGTGATTGCCACCTCAATGGCGCTGGTAAGCAAGATCGGCAAGCTGCCGGTGATCGTGGGAGTGTGCGAGGGCTTTGTGGGCAATCGAATGGTCAGCCAGTACGCGCGTGAAGCAGAATTTCTGTTGGAGGAAGGCGCAACACCACAGCAGGTGGATGGCGCATTGCAGACCTTTGGCATGGCCATGGGTCGCTTTGCCATGTCGGACCTCGCGGGGCTGGACATTGGCTGGGCCAGCCGCAAGCGGCTTGCGCCTACTCGGCCTGCACACCTTCGCTATTCACGCGTAGCCGACCGCATATGCGAACTGGGCCGCTTTGGCCAGAAGACGGGCGCAGGTTATTACCGCTATGAAGCGGGCAGCCGAACCCCCATACCCGATCCGGAAATCGAGGCGCTCATCGCTGCTTGCTCGGCTGAGGTCGGCATCACCCGCCGCGCCATCAGCGATCAAGAGATCGTTGAGCGCACCATTTACGCCCTAATTAATGAGGGCGCAAAAATCC
>Ga0209442_1001345_pt1 | contig 14035 bp, 16 predicted proteins | sample LauGreSBDMM110DD_2_FD_187565 | JGI IMG/M metagenome (GOLD analysis project Ga0209442, IMG submission 187565) | Freshwater lake microbial communities from Lake Michigan, USA - Sp13.BD.MM110.DD (SPAdes) (version 2) | ecosystem: Environmental > Aquatic > Freshwater > Lake | place: Lake Michigan...
AGACTTATTTTTAGGAATAAGGGGAAATAAACTATCTAAATAGTCACGAGGTAACGCTTTGGATATTTGGCGCCTCGAAAGAAAGTCTTGCTCATCAACGTCGTTTTTAAAAATAAAAAATATTCCCGACCCAACTGAGATCGGATCTCGCTTTAGAATTCGTTTGATATATTCGTAAGCTTCACTTTGAGTGTAATATTTTTGAAAAGTGTTTCTTGATGTGACCACGCCATCCAGTGTCTTTTCGCCCGAACCTCTTCCAACAAGCATGACGGCGACAGCCATTACTTTCGTAGTTAGTGAGAATGCTCTTTCTAAGGCGTCACGTCTTTCATCACTATTTTCAATAACGTTAGGGGCTGGCCTAGATAGCTAAAAAAGGCTATTTATGTCAGATGGTTATCGAAAGGCGAAAAAGTCGACTGCTCCCAAGTATTCAAGTAGAGCTGATTAAGCAATTTGTAGCGGGCGCAACGGCTCGAACGTCGGCCGAATTGGTCGGTGTGAACCGGCATACGGCAACGCTCTATTTTCATAAACTTCGAGAAATGATCGCCGAGCAAATGGCTGCCGAGGCCCCGTTCCTTGCTGGGGAGATTGAGGTTGATGAGAGCTATTTTGGCGGCGTTCGAAAGGGCAAACGAGGACGAGGGGCCGCCGGAAAGGTGCCGGTCTTTGGTCTCCTCAAGCGTGGTGGCAGGGTTTACACAGTCATGATCGAGGATGCTAAGTCTCAGACATTGCTGGGAATTATAAGAGACCGCATTCAACCGGACAGCATCGTCTATACCGACAGCTTCCGCTCCTACGACGTTCTGGATGTCTCGGAGTTCCGACATGTTCGCATTAATCATTCGGAGACATTCGTCGAAGAGAAAAGCCACATCAACGGAATTGAGAATTTTTGGAACCAGGCTAAACGGCACCTGAGGCGTTACAACGGCGTGCCTAAACAGCACTTCTATCTGTTCCTGAAAGAATGCGAATGGCGGTTCAATCATCGCCCTGCCAGCAACCTCTTGGCTGCACTCCTTAAATGGAATAATCTCACAATACTGTAACACTATCTAGGCCAGCCCCTTAAGAATTAGTGTCAAATAAAAGACACGGATTAGTCCAAATAGCTTCTTGAGTAAAATAATTTCAAATTTCGAGAGGCGACCGAACGAGTTAAACTGTTTCTTGTTTTTGGCTGTTGCGCCAATCTCTTGGACTACACCCCACACGTTTAGCAAAAACTCGGGTCAGTGCCTCTGGGTTTGCATAACCAACGTCCTTGGCAACAGTTTTTATAGGTATTCCATTAATAATCTTAGATTGAGCAAGAGAAATCCGCCAGTCAGTCAAGTACTCAATTGGGGTTGCCTGCGTCGCTTCTCGAAAATGGTTTGCAAAACTTGCTCTTGACATGCCGGCGACATCTGCAAGGGACGCTAAAGTCCATGGCTTTTCCGGTTCAACGTGCATCAAATTAATAACCTTTACGAGCCGCTCATCTGCAAGAGCTTTCGTGATTCCAACGGGGATTGCTTCTGTGCGAATTAAATACCTGAAAACAGCTAAGATAAAATACTGAAGCAGTTGATTCACTCCAAAGGTTTTGCCGCAGCGACTCGAGAACGCTTCATCCATTAAGAGCTTGTGCACAGCCCCAATCTCAGGTGCGTCTGAAACGCGAATGAGAATGACGCTCAAGTTAAGTGATGTCAGGGGGTTTTTAAAACGCTGGCCAAACTCAAACTCAGCGCAGACGATCTCAGCCTCATGTTTGGGGATTAGAATATGCGCAGAACCTTTGGGCAAAAAAATCACCCCAGGGCCAGAAATTGTTCCAACCGCTTTATCTTCTACAAAAACCTCGACAGAACCAGATTTCACCCAGTGAATGTGGCCTTTGGCGGAGTTCGCATGCGATTCGAAGCGATTGCACAGCACGTCTGAGAAGAAGACTCGCGCGGTGGGTGGAAAGCGCTCTAGCAATGGGGTGAGACAGTCGAAGACGTTCATTTTATACGATTAGACAGTTATATTAGATTTAATTCGCTTGAAAGTCTATTATTATTGTCTTTGAACGTAAGTCAACAACTAGGTATTCCAAATGCTCATTCCACGAAAAGCTGTCCCTGAGTTAAAGGTTCCTACCTTGGCTCACGACGCCTTTGATCTTCAGCATGAACTCGTCCAGAATTTTTCGCTTATCGTCTTTTATCGCGGTCTACATTGCCCCTTGTGCATCAAGTACCTCAGAGAGCTTGGGCAGCTTTTGCCTGAGCTGAAAAAACGTGGCGTATCGGTGATTGCGATATCATCTGATGAGCTAAATCGCGCAAAGGAGATGGCAACAAAAATTGGCGAAGCCAATCTGCGTTTTGGTTATGACCTTCCCCTTTCCATGGCAAAAGAATGGGGACTGTACATCTCAGAAGGGATCGGCAAAACCTCAATCGGCATAGAAGAACCAAAACTATTTCCAGAACCTGGTGTATTCCTTATTAAGCCCAATCAAACATTATACTACGCTGCGATACAGACGATGCCATTTGCACGGCCGTCGTTCACAGACTTGCTGATGGCGATCGACTTCGCCATCAGCAAAAACTATCCTGCCCGTGGTGAATACACCTTGGCGGTTTAACAATTTGATGCGGTACGCGATCAGGTTCTATTAGCAAGAATTGATGAAGGAGTAAGCTGAAATTGCCTATCATTAATCGCACAGGAAGAGTTTTTATGCATCAAAATGAAGCTCGCTATCAAGATCAATATCAATTGATCGACGCGTCAGGTTACGCAGATTTTCCACAACTTCGTTTCGTGGGGTTGAGATGATCCGGCCCATCATATTTATTGCTATTTCACTTTTGATCATATCTGGACTTTTATTATTTCAAAGCGAGTTACCAGATTTAGCAGATTTAAAGGCCCACCTTGCGGATCTGACGGCATGGCGCGAACGGGCTCCTTTTGCTTCTGCTTGGCTGACATTTACAGCCTATACATTGGTTGCAGCGCTCTCTATTCCAGTCGCTGCCATCATGACGCTGGGCATCGGCGCCTTGTTCGGTTTTGTTCAGGGGCTTCTGATCGTTTCATTTGCATCTAGCCTTGGAGCTCTCTTAGCCTTTCTGGGCGCTAGAACATTTCTGCGTGATGCGGTGGAACATCGCTTTGGTTCACGACTGCATGGCTTGTATTATGGTTTCAAACGCGATGGTGCGTTTTACCTCTTCACGCTCCGGTTGATTCCGGTTTTTCCATTCTTCCTTGTAAATCTGGCTATGGGGCTGACACAACTGCGAGCTTGGACGTTTTACTGGGTCAGTCAGGCTGGCATGCTTTCAGGAACAATTGTTTATGTGAATGCCGGCACTCAAATTGTCCAGATCAATGCGCCGTCGGACGTACTGTCACCCACGCTCATCGGTTCACTTGCTCTATTGGGCTTATTGCCCTGGTTCGGCAAGTTTGTGATCTATCTTTGGCGTAAACGTCGGATCTATAGGCACTTTAAAAAACCAAAGCACTTTGACCGCAATCTGATTGTTGTAGGAGCAGGTGCGGCGGGATTGGTCAGCACCTATATTGCCGCCGCTGTCAAAGCGAAAGTGACACTCGTTGAGGCGCACAAGATGGGAGGCGATTGCCTCAACTATGGTTGCGTCCCAAGCAAAGCGCTTATCAAAAGCAGCAAAATTGTTTACCAATCCAATCATGCTGAACGCTATGGTCTCACATCGCAACATGTGGACGTATCGTTTCAAAAAATCATGACAAGAATAGAGCATGTCATTGAGAAGATTGCGCCGCATGACAGCATCGAGCGCTATACCGCATTGGGGGCAGAAGTGTTACGCGGTCATGCGCGCGTTATTGATCCGTGGACCGTTGAGATCAAGCTTAATGACGGCGATACAATTAAGCTGACCACGCGTTCGATCATTGTTGCAACCGGCGCGCGGCCGTCTGTGCCGAACTTGCCCGGTATCGATCAAACCGGTTATGTCACATCCGAAAATCTATGGCAGAAATTTTCAGAATATGACCAACCGCCACGTCGCCTTGTTGTGCTTGGCGGCGGCCCGATCGGTACAGAACTGGCGCAAGCTTTTGCAAGGCTGGGATCCGACGTCACACAGGTTGAGAAGGCCCCTCGCCTGTTGGCAAAAGAGGATGCCGATGTTTCAGATTTTGCAAAGCAAACGCTCGAAGCCGATGGCGTGACTGTTCTAACGGAGTGCATAGCTTTGCGATGCGTTCTCGACAATGGCGAAAAATCGATCGAGGTCGAGCATGACGGCACCGTAAAGAAATTCATATTCGACGAGCTCATTTGCGCCGTTGGACGGGAGGCTCGCCTGAGCGGTTTCGGATTGGAAGAGCTCGAAATTCCAGTTCAACGGACGATCGAGACGAATAATTTTCTTCAGACGAATTACCCCAATATTTATGCTGCAGGCGATGTGGTCGGGCCATTTCAATTTACCCATGTTGCAGCCCATCAGGCTTGGTATGCGTCCGTCAATGCTCTGTTTGGAATGTTTCGTAAATTTCAGGTCGATTACCGTGTTATCCCTTGGACTATTTTTACCGATCCGGAAATTGCACGCGTCGGACTCAATGAACAAGAAGCTCGGCAGCAGGGAATTCAATTCGAAATCACCAGATTCGATCTCGGAGAGCTTGACCGCGCAATCACAGAGAGTGCCACCCGCGGATTTATCAAAGTCCTTACGCCGCCCGGAAAAGACACAATCCTCGGTGTCACGATCGTCGGCGAACATGCCGGCGATCTGATTGCGGAATTTGTACTCGCAATGAAATATCGTATCGGATTGAGTAAAATACTCTCAACTCCTCATGCCTATCCGACTTTTGCAGAAGCTAATAAATACGTCGCAGGTGCATGGAAACGCGCTCACATCTCAGAACGGTCTCTTAAAATGCTGGAATGGTTTCACAATTGGCAGAGAGGCACTTAAGCATGCTTGATCGCCACATTATTCCAATTCAAAAAAATATACTTGCTCCTCTAGCGCGCTCAATCAGCGCATCTGGGATATCTGCCGATCAGATCAGCTTAATTGGATTTGCGATTGGACTCGTGAGTGTTGCTTTTCTTGCTTTTGGTCATTTCTTGATCGCTCTTTTGCTTATTCTTGCCAATCGTCTTTTTGACGGTCTTGACGGAGCAGTTGCTCGCATTAAGGGCCCTACCGACCGAGGCGCATTTCTTGATATCACTCTTGATTTTGTATTCTATGCGCTGATCCCGCTCGGATTTGCCATTTCCGACCCTACAAAAAACGCATTGGCCGCAGCATGTCTCATTGCCGCTTTTGTTGGAACCGGTTCAAGCTTTCTTGCTTTTGCCATCATCGCAGAAAAGCGAAATATGAGAACCTCACCTGAAACTGCCAAAGGTATCTTCTATCTTAGCGGACTCACCGAGGGGACCGAGACTGTTATTTTGTTTGCACTCATTTGCATATGGCCCAATTGGTTTGCCCTACTCGCTTACGGATTTTCCGTCCTGTGCGTCATAACGACACTTTCGCGCTGGTATCTGGGCTGGGCTAGCTTCAGGAATAATTGAAAGGCAGAAAAGTCCGCGCATGACGTCTTCGAAAAGTTATAATATCATTTTGAGAATTTCTGTTTCGGAAGGGATAAACCATGTTTCGCCTGGGACTTGTACTAACTGCTGGATTCTTGACGCTGACAAGCTCCGTCCTTGCATCAGAAAAGTGGAATGAAACACTAGCGAAAGCGAAGGGGCAGACAATCTATTGGAATGCTTGGGGCGGCGACCAACGCACAAATGCGTTTATCGACTGGGTTGGCGAGCAAGTTGAGCAACGCTATGGCGTCCGCCTCAATCATGTCAAACTATCCGACACGGCTGAAGCCGTCACGCGTGTGATTGCAGAAAAGACTGCAGGCAAATCAAGCGACGGTTCAGTCGATCTCATCTGGATAAATGGTCCCAACTTTTTATCCATGAAAGAAAAAGGTTTGCTTGCTGGTCCTTTTGCTCAAGATCTCCCCAATGCACGCTATGTCGATTTTTCGCCTTCATCACCTGCGTCGGTCGATTTTACGATTCCGGTCGAGGGATATGAGTCTCCTTGGCGATTGGCAAAATTTGTTTTCAATTATAACAGCGCCCGCCTCGCTTCTCCTCCTCGTACCATGCAAGAGTTCTTGATATGGAGCAAAAATAATCCAGGGCGCTTTACTCATCCGGTTGTCAGCAACTTTCTTGGTGCTACATTTTTAAAACAAGCCCTGATGGAGTTGGTGTCCGATCCCAAAATCTTGCAAAGTGCCGCGACGGACAACAATTTCGATCAGGTTACCACTCCGCTTTGGACTTGGTACGACGAGCTACGTCCTACGCTCTGGCGTCAAGGCAAGACGTTTCCTGCTAGCGAACAAGCCCAGCAACAATTACTGTCCGATGATGAGATCGATATTTCGATGTCGTTTGATCCGGCGGGTGCTGCGGCTGCCATCAATGACGGTGCATTACCGGGAACGATCAGAACCTACGCTTTGGCCAATGGGACCCTTGGCAATTTTAGCTTTGTCGCGATCCCTTTTAACGCCAAAAACAAGGAAGGCGCGATGATCATTGCAAATTTTCTGCTCGAACCCGAGACACAGACCCACGCGCAAAACATCAATGTGCTCGGCAGTTTTTCCGTGCTCGATCAATCGAAATTAAATGACAGCCAGCTCGCGTTGCTCGCGGCGTTGCCCACTTCACCGGCACTGCCAACCAATGCTGAGCTTGGTAAAACACTACTTGAGCCACATCCGTCTTGGATGATCCGACTAAGCAAAGCCTGGAAAGAACGCTATTCGCAATGATCTCTCGGACAGCTATCGGTTTGCGTTCTATACTGGCTCTTATTCTGACGGCTGCATTTTTTATTCCGATCGTCTTGGGATTTTGGCAAACATTATTGCCATCGTTCGGTTATATTCCTGCGATAGGTTTAACTAGGATCGAAGTGTTTGCGGGGCAAGATTTGATTGCTGAGCCGGGTTTTGCATCGAGCCTGCGGTTAACTCTAGTCACTGGATTTGCTTCGACCGCTCTGGCCTGCATTCTGGCATTCAGCTTTTGCGCGATGATCCAAAATCGCATCGCCAAATCTGCAACCGAAAGATTTCTGGCTCCCTTTCTCGCAACACCGCATGCGGCCATGGCAATCGGACTGGCCTTTCTGTTCGCCCCATCGGGATTCTTTTCACGTTTGATGAGCCCATGGGCAACGGGCTGGCAAAAGCCGCCTGATATCATCACGATCAATGATGATTGGGGAGTGTCGCTGATTATCGCACTAATTGCGAAAGAGGTGCCATTTCTGTTGCTTGTAATCCTCTCAGCGCTCAATCATATTTCCGTGCATAAATTTATGGCGACCGGACATGCTCTAGGATACGGGCGGGCGCAAATCTGGATCAAAATCATTATTCCCCAAATTTATCCTTTGATCCGTTTGAGCCTTTATATTGTTCTGGCATTTTCCCTTTCCGTTGTTGATATGGCGATCATTATTGGTCCCAGCAATCCTCCCACACTTTCGGTCCTCTCACTGCAATGGTTTTCGGATTCTGACCCCCTGTCACTGAGACTTGCAACCGCAACTGCGATTGTACAGACACTAATCATCCTCGTTGCAGTTACGCTCTGGTTCGCCATGGAGCGAGTCGTGATAGTGGTCGGCCGATGGTGGATTAGAAAAGGTGGACGCGGACCTGTGAGCGACTATCTAATGCGGTTTTTGGTGACGATGGTGCATGTACTTCTCGCCTGCTCGGTACTTGCGCTTATATCTCTCGTCTTATGGTCAGTAGCTTGGCGTTGGCAATTTCCTGATATCACACCGTTATCATGGTCGGTCCAATACTGGAGCTATGTTTTGAATTCGGACCAGGATATTCTCTTCAACTCAATTGCAATCGCTGCCTGCACGAGCCTCATATGTCTGTCTTTTGCGATTGCATGGCTCGAGTGGCAAAATTTTGAAACGCCATCGATTCGGATAATTGTATTTTGTATCATTATCTTGCCTCTGTTTATTCCACAAATAGCGTTTCTATTTGGCCTGCACATCCTATTCTTGAGGTGGGGATTGAGCGGTTCCCTCATCGCAGTGGGGTGGGCTCATTCGTTGTTTGTGTTTCCCTACATCATCCTGACGCTTTCAGATTCTTGGCGCTCGCTCGATAATCGCTATATCCGGTCGGCGGCTTCGCTTGGTGCGAACCGCATGAAAATTCTTCTTCGGGTCAAGTTGCCCATGTTACTGCGTCCTTTGCTGATATCGGCCGCGATTGGATTTTCGGTCAGCATGGGACTATACCTTCCAAGCCTCGTAATGGGCGAAGGCCGAATTCCGACTATCACCACAGAGGCTGTCGCACTTGCGAGTGGTGCCGATCGTCGCCTGCAAAGTGTCTATGCTCTGTTGCAAGCGCTTTTCCCGATGATCATTTTTTTCGCTGCGCTTTTGATACCGCGGATCATCTATGTTGAGCACGCTGATTTGCGGGGAGACCGTCAATGACAAAGCTCGAATTAAGTCATGTCACAATCTGGCTGCGCAGTTCCAGACGTCCATTGATCAACGACTTGAGCCTTGTCGTGCCATCCGGCGAAGTGACAGTAATCATGGGCTCGAGCGGAATCGGTAAATCAACCTTGCTGGATTTCATCGGAGGCCATCTCGATCCCGCCTTTACAGCGAGAGGAAACGTTAAAATCGGAGAATACGACATCACGCATCTGGCGCCTGAAAAGCGTCGCATCGGCATCATGTTTCAAGACGACCTATTGTTTCCGCATTTGTCGGTTGGCGAGAATCTACTTTTCGGACTCCGATCCGACCTGAATAAGGTGGCGGGGCGGCAAGCCCTTATTGAAGACGCGCTTGCCAGCGCCGACCTTGCGGGATTTGCCGACCGCGACCCTGCATCGCTTTCTGGAGGCCAGCGGGCACGAGTTACCCTATTGCGTTCGCTTTTGGCAAAGCCGCAGGCACTCTTGCTTGATGAGCCTTTTGCAAGACTGGATAAGCATCTCCGGACTGATGTTCGATCATTTGTGTTTGAGCATGCTATTGCTGAAAAGCTCCCCGTCCTATTGGTGACGCATGACGAGGTAGATGCCGCAGCCGCAGGAGGAAAAATCATTATGCTTCAAGAATCATCGATATAGCCCATGTAGGATTGTCACATGACAGTCCTACATTTTAAATATACGATCGCGATACAGCGACAGGCTTTCCTTGTGCTCGTAAAAAATCTTGCAAGCTTATCATTTGATCGTCACGACGGTGTGAAAAGAGAAAAAGATGACGTCATTCTTTGAAACCATTATCGCCCACGAAGGCCCATTGCGGCTCACTTTTTTTATCGGCACTTTTTTGCTTATGGCCATTCTTGAATTTGCCATACCGCGCCGCGATCAAAAACTTGGACGCGTTACACGTTGGCCTTCAAATCTCAGTCTTGTCATTTTAGATACATTATTGATCCGATTTCTTGTCCCAATGACTGCAGTTGGCGTTGCACTTTATGCCCAGCAAATCAATTTTGGAGTATTTAATCTTTTTGATTTTGGTCCGACCCTGTCTGTTTTGATTTCAATTATTCTGCTTGATCTGGCAATCTATGGCCAACATGTGTTGTTCCATTCTGTTCCACTCTTATGGCGTCTGCATCGCGTCCATCATGCCGATACCGAATTTGATGTGACAACAGGATTGCGGTTTCACCCGGTTGAAATTTTTCTGTCCCTTTTCATTAAATTCGCTGTCATTATGAGCCTCGGGGTTCCTGCTGCTGCCGTTGTTATTTTTGAAATTCTTCTTAATGGTTCAGCCATGTTTAATCATAGCAACATCAAGCTACCGGCTTGGCTAGACAAGCCATTAAGCTGGATTGTGGTGACCCCGGACATGCATCGCGTGCATCACTCATCAGAAAAAGTCGAAACGGACAGCAATTTTGGTTTTAATCTTCCCTGGTGGGATTTTGTTTTTGGCACGTATCGGGCTTATGCCAAAAAGGGGCAGTTGAACATGGTATTCGGGATTGATGAATTTCGTGACCCCTCCGAACAGCGTCTTCAAAGAATGCTGACGCAACCCTTCCGAACCGACAAACATCAACGATAAGAATTTAAGTAGATAGCAAGAACAAACTGGAGGCTTAATGTTTCACCACATTGTGACCGCTTTGACAGCTCTTTTCCTTTTTTCTGACGCAGCCGACGCTGAAGTCCCCGGCTCCGATATCATTGTCGGCAATTTTTCACAGAACCAATTAAACGGCTGGGAGGCTAAAGAGTTTAGCGGTGAAACTTCATATTCCTTTGTTCGAGATCATGAGCAAGGTCATTTTGTTTTGAAAGCGCAGGCATCGGCGTCTGCCTCCGGACTTTTCAATAAGACGAAGATCAATCTGAATAAAACACCTTTCATAAATTGGTCATGGAAGGTAGAGAAAATATTTCATAAAATCAACGAAAGCTCTAAATCCGGCGATGACTTCCCAGCCCGGATCTACGTTGTTGTTGAGCGTGGTCTAATGGGGTTCAGTTCAGTATCACTAAACTATGTCTGGGCTAGTCGTAATCCTATTCAAAATCTTTGGACGAGTCCGTATTCAGACAGAGTAAAGTTGTTTGCCACTGACTCTGGTTCACAGAAATTAGGCATCTGGACACGTCATAAGCGAAATCTACGGAAAGATCTATATAAAGCGTTTGGAGAGCACATTGTTGAAATTCATGCTACGGCATTAATGACAGACACCGATAATCACGGCGGTAATGCTACAACCTATTATGGAAATATTTGGTTTAGCGCGGATTAAGCCAACTTTAAAAACGTTTGGGGCTGTCCCAGATAACTCTAAAAAAGGGTTGTGATTGAATAGCCCCGAGTTTTCTAGACACCCAGCGGCTTAAGAGGATTGTAGCCTATCGCTCTTAACGGTCGGTGCTGGCTCTCACGATCGTCGCTTTACGCGACGCTTGTGGATATAAACTGAGGGCGTATGGTAGGGATCAATAACAGAAAAAAGGGCGAATTTACCTCGCCCTTTTTGACCTGCTGATGTCGTATGTTTATTGTTTAGCTTCGAGAACGAACTTTTCTAATGCCTTGAGGGTTTGACGTATGCTACCGCCCACGGCGGCTATCATCGCCTGCAGTGTGTGCTCATCTATTTCGATACCCTCCACCCTGCAGATAGCTTGTGCTCTGCTGACGATTGCATTGGCAGGTGGAATTTCAAGCTCGTAGCAGTCGCAACGATCCACCAAGCCCCCATCAACCTTCTCAAGGTTGTTAGTGGTGAAGATAAAGCGACCGTTGACCTGCTCGTCGATGATCCCACGCAGTTTCAGTTGCTGTTCTCGCGTAAACTCGTCCACTTCGTTCATGATCGCATAGGGTCGAAAAGTCTGGTTCACTATGGCGTTATATCCGTAGCGACCTCCATCAACAAAGGCCTGCAACCCACTGTCTACATCGTGCTGGATTTCGGTAATATCAAGCACGACCTCCGATAAGCGCTTTCCATAACTGGTAGCGGCGAGCACTTTTGCGGTCATAGACTTGGCAGCGCCGTAGGGGCCATGGAGCAAGATGTTGTTAAAGGCTTTGCCTTCAGCATATTGCCGCAGATCAAGTCCCACTTGTGGGTCGGCAAAGACGAGATCGGACCAGACTTCGGCACGATGGCGGTTTTCAAATGTCATGACTATTCTCCATTTCTTGATGATAAGGGTTTGAGGGAGGGACATCATGTCCCTCCCTGCTGTCGGATTATGCAGCGAGCTTTTGCGAGGCGGCGGTAAAGGCCTTGCGGGGTAGAGCTAGCGCAGCCGAGGTAATTGCTAACCGTGCAGACTTCGTAGCTGCACGCTTGATGTTCTTTACCGTCTTGGCATTCCCTTCGGACCGAAGCGTTTTACCAGCGATGGCAAGCACCTTGGATACAGCAGCTGCATTGCTCGTACCCCAGACGATTTGGGCATCTGCCCCATTGTCACACCGCACGAGAGCGAGGCTATAGATAGGGTTGAGCTCGGGATTTGGCTTCAGCTTCGCATGCACCTTGCCAATGATAAGCAGGGCCTCGCTGGAAGACAGGATGTGGGATGCATGTTCAGCGTCTGCTCTAGCTTGCTGCGCTAGTGTCAGCTTGCCGTTGCTCTTGACCTTGACTTCCTCGACCCCGTTATTCTCTCGGATCCAATTAGACAGATCAGCAGGCGTGACGTTTTCATGGCGGGCCACGAAGAGAACACGCCCATAGCTATAGGCCCGCTTACGGTTGCTAGAGAACACGAGCCTCACAACCCGCGTGTGGAGGGGGGTGTTGGTCTGATACGGGACCTTCTTGGCCTTCAACACATTTACGAAGGTCTTTCTAACATCTGCTGTCGCTGAATTGACAAGGAAAAGGTAGAGCGCATAGGCGTCGGCTAGGATGTCATATAGCTGATCATTGGACGCCTTATACGCGCTCACTTCCCAGTCCTCACGGCGCTTAATCAGCTCGTTGCATCGCTTCACGATCGGCATGGTTGAGGCGTTCTGCACGGTCTTAGACATAACGTTCTTAGTCATTGGATATCTCCGTTGTTGGTTTGTCGACAGCATCATTGCGGTCTGGACAGTCAAGAAGATATGTTATCGAAACACAAAATACGTCTTCTTGATATTCTAATTGAATTTGTGTTTCAAAAATCCAGTCAGACTGTTAGAGTAAAGACATGGTAAGCCGCCGCAACAGACGCTTCTTCAAAGGGATGCCTTCAACTTGGGGGCGTGACGTCGACCGAGAAACAGAGGCTCAGGCGGCTCAGGACAGCTTCTATTATTGGTGGTGGGCGTTTCTCGCAGAGAGCGTGGACTACAGGCGGGCTGTAACAGGCCGCAAGGAGGAACCCTATGCGAGCTTAGCTGCTGATTTTGGGCGTTTGGGTTCGGACTTTGAAGTATGGTGGTTCGAGCGAGGACGGGAGATATTTGCTGAGCCCGTAGCCGTTCCCCGTGTGAGGCGGCTGGAACACGAAGAGGTCGCTAATTACGAGGGTATCAACCCCAAGCTCGTAATCGAGATCCCGCTAGCTATTCGCCGCCAGACCATCTTACGGCAGGTGAACAAGTTGCTGGACCAGCATCATGCTGGAAGTGACCTTCGCGTCCATGCTTACAGCCGCGCCAAACGCCACCTTTATCCTCACCAACGTATCCGAAAAACGACACTTGAGACACTGATGAGAGTTTGGCAGGCCCGCAAAGCCAATCCCAATTGGCCGTGGTGGGCCACAGGCGAGCAACTGAAACTATCACCTTTCCACATAGTAACAGAAAGGGATGACACAGACACCGCTGCCTATAAGCATCGCATCATGGCGCTGGTGGTTCAGCGCATGCACAGGAAAGCCGGGTCGATCATCAAATGGGCGGCGCAGGGAGACTTTCCAAGATCCAAATAACTGTTCCAGTCAATCTTGAGGCGGGATTAAGAGATGGGTGAGATCAGAAACTAGGATTAGAAATGGCGAATGTATTCGAATACGCAAAGCATCCGCGTTAATTCATCAAAAATTTCCATGAAAAATATCCGTCTTTTATTCTTTTCGATGAGCCTACATCTGCACTTGACCCGGAATTGGTTGGAGAGGTTCTAGTAGTGATGCAAGAATTGGCTCGAAGCGGCATGACAATGATTGTCGTTACGCATGAAATTGGCTTTGCTCGCGAGGTTGGCGATCAACTGATTTTTATGGATGAAGGTGTCGTTGTTGAACATGGTCATCCGAGAGATATGATTCAAAATCCATCTTCGCCGCGGACGCGAGAATTTTTATCGAAGGTACTGTGATTTTTTTGGAACATCATGCAATAGGTGAATTGACCCAAATCACTCGAGCAATCACTTGACCTGAGTTCAATTATCGATGGGGGATATGCGACTCAAAAAAAATGAATCTCCAACGTTTAAA
>Ga0209442_1001346_pt1 | contig 14034 bp, 13 predicted proteins | sample LauGreSBDMM110DD_2_FD_187565 | JGI IMG/M metagenome (GOLD analysis project Ga0209442, IMG submission 187565) | Freshwater lake microbial communities from Lake Michigan, USA - Sp13.BD.MM110.DD (SPAdes) (version 2) | ecosystem: Environmental > Aquatic > Freshwater > Lake | place: Lake Michigan...
GCGCGTGCGCTGGCGAGCCAACCACGTTTGCTGTTACTCGACGAGCCCATGGCGTCCTTGGACGCAGCCCGGCGCCAAGACATCTTGCCTTGGCTGGAAAAAATGCGTGACGAACTGCATTTGCCCATGCTGTATGTGACCCATGCGGTGGACGAAGCCGCCCGCTTGGGCGCGCACATGTTGGTGCTGGAAAACGGCCAAGTCAAAACCCAGGGATCGGTGGCTGAGGTGTTTGCCAACATCGAGCAGCCGCAGTGGGTGGGTGACGACATGGGGGCTTGGTTGCAAGGCACGGTGGTCGAGCGCCACGCCGACTGGCATTTGTGCCGCGTGGCTTTTGAGGGCGGTCAGATGTGGCTGCGCGACAGCGGCGTGGCATTGGGGCAGATGGTGCGCATGCGCGTTTTGGCGCGCGACGTCAGCATCGCCACCGAAGCACCGCAACACACCAGCATCCAAAACCAACTCAGCGCCGTGATCGAGGCCGTGGCGCCCGACGCCCACCCCTCACAGGTGTTGGTGCGCTTGCGCGTGGGGCCGTGGGCGGTGTTGGCACGCATCACCCAAAAGGCCTGGTCAGATTTGGCCTTGGGCCTGGGCCAAACGGTGACCGTGCAAGTCAAGTCGGTGGCCGTGGTGGCTTGAGGCGCGCGCGGCTGGAGGCATGGTCTGGTGATAATGCAGACTCTATTTTGAACCCCACTTTGATGGAACCCCATGCCCCAAGTTGACTCAACCGCTTTGTCGCAATTCACCCAACAGTTGATGCAGGCCAAGGGCATGTCTGCCAGCGATGCGGCGGTGGTGGCCACGTCCTTGCAATGGGCCGACGATCGAGGTATTGCTTCGCACGGTGTGGCATTTTTGCCGCGCTATCTGCAAATGGTGGATGAGGGCGATCTGGATGTGCACGCCCGCCCCGAGCGGGTGCACGGCACGCCGGCCATCGTGGACGCCCATCAAGCCGCCGGTGCCTTGGCCATGGCCTTTGCCATGCAAGAGGCCTTGCGCGAGGTGCAGCACATGGGCACGGTCAATTTATGGGTGAGGCGCTTGACCCATGCCGGAGCCATGGGCCAGTTTGTGCAAACCGCTGCCGAGCAAGGTTGCATGGCCATGCTGTTCGCAGCCGGGCCGCCGCTGATGGCCTACCACGGTGCAGCCAAAGCGGGGGCCACCACCGGCCCCCTGGCCATGGCCGTGCCAGGGCCCGATGGCGCGCCCATTGTGTTTGACATGGCCACCAGCGAAATCTCGTATTCGCGCATGCGCCGCGCGCAAGCCCGGGGCGCGGTGCTGCCCATGAATGCAGTTTTAGATGCCCAAGGGGTTGTCACCACCGATGCCACCCAAGCGGTCACCCCCTTGCCCATGGCCGGTGCCAAAGGCTCAGGGCTGGCATTGATGTTTGAGCTGATGGCCAGCTTGGCCGTTGGCAACCCGGTGGTGGCGCCGCATTTGCGGGCTGCGAGCGCATCTGAAAAACGCCACACCCAAAACGCCATGATCATGCTGGCCAAAGTGGATGCGTTTCCGGCCGGTGCAGACTTTATGCGCCACGTCGGTGAATTGCGCGATGCCTTGAAGGCCATGCCAAAGGCCCAAGGGGTGGAACACATCCATTTGCCTGGAGAGCGCAGGCGGATTCATTGGCACGCCAGCCAAGAGCGGGGCGTGGCGGTGGACGCACCGGTATGGAAAGCCTTGGGCGCATTGGCCCAAGCCCATAGCTTGTCTTTGCCGCCTATTCAACCGTGATGTTGCGCTCTTTGATGACCTTGCCCCAACGCTGGCTTTCTTTGGCCAGCCAGTCGGCAAACTCGGTTGGCGTGCCGCCCACCACTTCAACGCCCTGAGCGCTCAGTTTCTCGCGCACGTCCGGGCTGGCCAATGCTTTGACCAGTGCTGCGTGCAATTTGTCGAGGATGGGTTTGGGTGTGCCTGTGGGCGCGATCATGCCGGTCCACGACTGGGCTTCAAAGCCGGGCAAGGTGTCGGCAATCGGGGCCACGTTGTTGATTTGGGGTGAGCGCTGGGGCGAAGACACCCCCAAGGGCACCAACTTGCCGGATTGCACATGGGGCAGCACCAAGGCCATCGATGCAATCATGCCGGTGACTTGTCCACCCAGCAAATCATTCAGGGCGGCCGCGCCACCCCGGTAAGACACCAGGGTGATGTCGATGTTGGCGGTGGACTTGAGCAGCTCGGCCGACAAGCGGCTCGAAGTGCCAGCACCGGGCGTGGAGAAAAAAACTTTGTTTTTTTCTTTGCCCTGGGCCAGCAGGTCTTGGATGGTTTTGATGCCTTTGCTGGGGTGCACCACCAGCAATTGCGGGCTGCGCACCATCAAGGAGATGGGTACAAAGTCTTTCAACGGGTCGTGGGTGACGCCTTTGTACAAAAACGGATTGGTGGCGAAACTGTCAAACACCACGCCCAGGTTGTAACCATCGGGGGCAGAGCGGGCCAGGGCATTGGTGGCCACCACCCCACCAGCGGCGGGTTGGTTCTCGATGATGATGGGTTGGCCCAAGGTTTCGCTCATCTTGGGCGCGACCAAACGCGCTGCCACATCGGTCACGCCACCCGGTGGATAGGGTACGACGATGCGAATGGGTTTGCTCGGGTAGTCTTGCGCCCACGCCAAACCCGATACCAAGCTGAGCAGTACACACAGTTGTTTGAGTTTCATGAACGCCCCTCCAAAGGCAGGTATTTGTACAGCCAGTCGCGCACCACATTCCACACGCGTTGGTTGCCCTCGGCCAGCATGAAGTGATCGGTGTCGCCAAACAGGTGCAGATCGGTGGGCATTTTGGCTTTGGCAAACAAGTCCAGCGATTGCTCAGTGGGCGTGACCGAATCGACCGAGCTGTGCAGCAGCATCAAAGGGCGCGGGCTCATTTGGTGCACCACATCCTCGGCGCGAAAGTCAAACATGCTTTGCGCGGTTTCGGCGGTGAACGCTTGCAACGAACCCGGCACCAATTGGCGCTTCAATCCTGGTGGCAAGGGCACGATTTCCCCGCGCGGCACCATCAAGGAGGTGCCTGTTTTTTCGCGGTGGGCGCGCCCTTTGGCCAGCATGTCGGTGAATTGGGCCCAAGCCTCGGGCGTGGGGTGTTGGCCTTTGAACTTGTTCTCACCATGGCCCCAGCCACCCGATGAAATCACGCCAGCGATACGCTTGTCCACTGCGCCGGCATACACCGCCACCGCTGCGCCAAAGCTCGAGCCGATCAGGCCAATGGCATCGGATTGCACACTGGCCTCGCCCACCATGAAGGTCACGGCATCCAGCGTGGCTTGTACCTGCTCCATGCAAATCAAGTGGCCCCGTGGGCCCTCGCTGTCGCCACAACCCGGCATGTCAAAGCGCAAGGTGATGTAGCCCATGCCCTCGATTTCAGCGCATGGCCCCAGCACGTTTTCAGCCCCCTTGTTGCTGCCAAACCCGTGCAGCACAACCAGGGCGGGGCGACGCTCACCCGCTTTGAAGTCTGCTGGCCAACGCAGCACACCTGCCAATGTGAGGCCTTGCGAAGTGAAGGAAATGGTTTTCTCGTTCATGTTGATTTTTCATTCATGGCGGATTGGGCGCGCTCAATGGCCTTGGCTGTTGCCAGGGACGGGCGCATTTTGTCGTCGTCCACTTGCACAATGCCTTTGGGCAGGTGCCATTCGCTGAAACGGTTGACGCGGTATTGATGCGGTTTCCATTTCTCGGTCACAAAATCGGGGTCGCAAAAGTATTCGATGCCCCCGCCCATGGGGTTTTGAAAGTACCAAAAATAGGCCGACGAAATCGGGTGCCGGCCCGGCCCCACCTGGGTGGCCCAACCGCGCTTGGCAAACGCCAAGCCACCGCCAAACACCTCGTGCTGGTCGCGCACCTCAAAAGCCAAGTGGTGCAGCGCAGGCTTGCCGGTGGGGCTTTTGAGCAAAAACAAATTGTGGTGCTCGCTGCGCTGGGCCCAGCGCAAAAACACACCCGCGCCACCCACATAGCGATCGGACAAATGAAAACCCAGGCGCTGGCGGTAAAAGCGCTCGGCCACTTGGGTGTCGGGCACAAAAAACACAATGTGCCCCATTTGCCAGGGCTGTGCACCTTCATATTGGGTGCTGATGCGGTCCACCCGCAAGCGCTGTCCGGGGGCGTTGCGCGGAACCACGATCGGCGGTTTCAAGGCTTTTCGCTGTGAAACGCGTAAGCCAAAGTGGATGCCCGCGTCGTCCACGCTGTGCACCACGCCTTCGCGGTCCATGGCCACGTGGCGGTCGCGGGCCAAGTCGTTGGCCAAGCGGTCCAAGTCACGCTGGGTTTTCACACCGAGAACAAACTCGCGAAACTGGGCACCTTCGCTCAACGGCGGGGCCAGTGATTTGCTGCTGGCATCGCGCACCACCACCTCGGCCCCATTGCCGGTTTGAAAGCGCAGCAATTTGGCGCTGGCCGACCGTTTGGCCAAACCCCAATCGCCGAAAAACTTCTTGGACTGTGCCATGTCGGCGGAGCCAAAATGAACCGATTCAATGCCGGTGTAATCCACGGCAGTCTCCTGAATGTATGGTTTGAATGTTGTTGCCCGAAGCATGATAGTCTCATCACTGATCGATGCACATGGTGACAACGCGGTGATTTTTTTCTCAAGGTGATCAGATGGACCGATTTTTGACATTTCCCCTGGCGATAACTTTGGCCTTCTTATGTGGGCCAGCATGGGCACAGGCCCCCAGCCCTGGATACCCCAGCAAGCCCGTTGAATTGGTGGTGTCTTTTGCACCCGGTGGGGGCGTAGACACGATGGCACGCGTGTTTGCCGAGGTGGCGCGTTCTCATTTTGCGCAACCGCTGGTGGTGGTCAACAGACCCGGTGCCAGTGGCTCTTTGGGTTTGTCACATGTGGCCCAAGCACCAGCCGATGGTTACAAGGTGGCCATGGTGTTCATTGAACTGCTGACCATTCCCTTGATGGGTATTTCCAAAGTGCAATACGAGGACTTTGTGCCCATTGCCAAATTGGCTGCTGATCCTTCAACCGTTGCTGTCCGCGCCGATGCACCCTGGCAAAACATAGAAGAATTCATGGCCCATGCCAAAGCCAACCCCGGCAAGCTCACCTTTTCAAATGCGGGCAATGGCTCTATTTCTCATATCGCGGCCGCTTCATTGGGTCAAAAAGTTGGGTTGCAATTCACCCACGTGCCTTACCAAGGCTCTGGCCCAGCAGTGCTTGGTTTGTTGGGCGGCCAAGTGGACGCGACTGCGGTGAATTTCGCCGCCTTGAATGCGCACATCGCCAGCGGAAAGGTCCGTGTGCTGGCCTCTATGTCCGATCGCCGGTATCCCAATTTGGATCGTGTGCCGACTTTGCGCGAAAAGGGCATCGACTTGAGCGTGGATGTGTGGCGCGGCTTGGCCGTCGCCAAAAACACCCCCAAAGAAGCGGTCGATGCTTTGCGCCAATTGGCGTTTAAAGCGGCGAACGATCCCCAAATGCAAGAAAGTGTTCGCAAGCAAAGCCTGACCTTGGCGTATGAAGATGGCCCTGAATTTCAAAAAACATGGGTCAAGGAAAGCCAGCAAATGAAACAAATCATGGGCTTCATTGACCTGAAGAATTAACGCCGCCTCAGTCCCGGTAAGTCGGGTCCATCCGGTCCAGCATGCGCAGCAGGCCGGGCCATTCCATCACGCCGTAGGGGCGGCGGGTTTGGGGTTGGTAGTTGAGGTAGGTTTCGTGCAGCACCGCGTCGGGGACGCTTTGCAGGGGGGTGTTGCAGGCCATGGCTTGCAGTTGTGCGCGACACGACAGCTCCAGGCGGTGCATCCAATTGAACGCCTCGCCCACGGTGCGCCCGCAGGTGAGCAAGCCGTGGTTGCGCAACACCATGGCTTCAGCGTTGCCCAGGTCGCGCACCAGCACGTCTTGTTCAGCCATGTCGAGCACCACGCCCATGTAGTCGTGGTAGCTGATCTTGAGAAAACGCATCGAGGTTTGGTTCATCGGCAGCAAGCCGCAGGCCAAAGACGACACTGCCATGCCCGCAGGGGTGTGGGTGTGGATGACGCAGGCCACCTCGGGCCGGGCTTTGTGGATGGCGCTGTGCAAAATAAAACCGGGTTTGTTGAGTCCGTATTTCAGCTCGCCAAAGTCGGGTTGGTGCAACACCTGGCCGTCGTGGTCGATCTTGACCAAGCACGATGCGGACATTTCCTCGTACATCATGCCGTAGGGGTTGGTGAGAAAAGCGTTTTCTTCGCCAGGCACGCGCAAGGTGATGTGGTTGGCCATCATGTCGGACATGCCGTAGTGCGCCACCAGCCGGTAGCACGCGGCGAGGTCGACCCGGGCTTGCCACTCTTCGGGGGTGACATGGGATTTCAAAGAGGGCAGTGTCAATCGTCCCAGGCTCATGGCGTGTCTTTCATTGGGTGGGTTTTATTCGGGCTTGGCACCCGAGGCGCGCACGATGGGGATCCAGGTTTCGTATTCGCTGCGCACAAAACGTGAAAACTCTTCCACGGTCATGGGCACGGGCTCGGCGCCTTGGGCCACCAAACGGGCATTCACTTGCGGGTCGTCCAAGGCCTTGACCACGGCGGCATTGAGTTTTTGCACGATGGCCATGGGCGTGCCTTTGGGTGCAAACAGGCCAAACCATGAGCCGGTGACCATGTCCACGCCCAGCTCTTTCAAGGTGGGCACATCGGGCAGGCTGCGCGAGCGCATTTTGGTCGATACCGCCAAGGCTTTGAGCTGACCGGCTTTGATCAAGGGGATGACCGATGGCACGGTGGCAAACATGTAATGGATGCGCCCGGCCACCAGGTCGCGCGTGGCCTCGGCCCCTTTGTAGGGCACATGGATGGCATTGAGCTGCGAGCGCTGGCTGAACAAAAAGCCGGTCATGTGCGCCGATGTGCCAATGCCGGTGGAGGCGTAGTTGATGTCGTTGGGCCGAGCTTTGGCGAACTTGAGCAACTCGGGCAGGCTTTGGATGCCCGACACACTGGGCACCACCAGCACCGTTGGCACCTCGGCGATCAAGGCCACGGGTTGCAAATCGCGTTGGGCGTTGTAGGGCAGGTGGCTGAACAAGGTGGGGTTGATGGCAATCGGCCCAAACGAATTGGCCAGCAAGGTGTAGCCATCGGGCGCGGCGCGGCCCACGATTTCGGTGCCCAGGTTGCCCGCTGCCCCCGCGCGGTTTTCCACCACGACGGGCTGGCCCCAGCGTTGGGTGAGTTGCAAGCCGACCTCGCGCGCCAAGATGTCGGTGGTGCCACCGGCCGTGAAGGAAACCACCAATTTGATGGGCTTGTCGGGGTACTCGGCCCACACCGTGGCGCCGCACAGGCACAAGGCCAAGGCCAGCCAGGCGGTGCGCCAAGTGGTGGGCAGGGGAGAGGCAAATCGCAATGGAAGCTCCTCTAGGTTGGAGGGCCCCATTATGCTAAGTTCAGGGATTGAACCCCCAATGGAATTGACCATGAACATCGTGATCGCGGATGACTACCAAGACTGTGTGCGCCACCTCGACTGCTTTCCCAAGCTGAAAGACCACCAAGTCACGGTTTACAACGACACGGTGAAAGACATCGACCAACTGGTGCAGCGTTTTGATGCGGCTGACGCTTTGGTGCTGATTCGTGAGCGCACCCGCATCAGCGCGGCTTTGCTCGATCGCCTGCCAAACCTCAAGCTGATTTCACAAACCGGCAAGATCAGCGCTCACTTGGATTTCCCCGCTTGCCAGGCGCGTGGCATCACGGTGTGTGAAGGCGGCGGTACCGGCTCGGCGACCGCCGAGATGACGTTTTTGCTGATGCTGGCCAGCATGCGCCACTTCACCACCGAGGTTCAGCGGCTCAAAGACGGTTTGTGGCAAGGCCATTTGGGGCGTCAACTCAGTGGCAAAACCCTGGGCGTGTTGGGCTATGGCCGCATTGGCGAGCAGGTGTGCCGGGTGGGCCAGGCCTTTGGGGCTAAGCCCCTGGTGTGGGGCAGCGAGAACACCCAGGCCAAAGCCGCAGCCCATGGGTTTGCTGTGGCGGCTTCACGCGCCGCATTTTTTGAACAGTGTGATGTGCTGTCGATTCAGCTCAAACTCTCAGCGCAAACCCAGGGCTACATCACAGCCGCTGACTTGGCCTGCATGAAACCCGACGCCTTGCTGGTCAACACCAGCCGCGCGGGTTTGATCGCGCCCGGTGTGTTGGCCCAGGCCTTGAAGGCCGGACGGCCTGGTTTTGCCGCAGTGGATGTGTATGAAGAAGAGCCCGTCTTGGGTGCGAATCACCCTTTGCTGGCCCTGCCCAACTGCTTGTGCACACCGCATTTGGGCTATGTGGAAAAAGACAACTACGAGGTGTTTTTTGGCACCGCGTTTGACAACATCAATGCCTTTGCGGCGGGGCGACCGCAAAACGTGGCTGTTTAAATCGGCGATCGGGCAATTCGGTTGCGCCACCGATGGCGTGGCTAAACCGGTTTGCCTGCGCCTTTGCTGGCCCATTGGTGTTCGTCGGCGGCGAGGTTTTCCAGCAGTTTCAGCAGCACGGCCCGCGTGGCCTGCACCTCTTGTGCGCTCAGTCCCTGGGTGCTGACCTGGTTGGTTTGCTCGGCCAAGGGCACCAAGGTTTGTTGCAAGGCGCGGCCTTGGGGGGTGAGGTAGACATACATGTTTTTTTTGTTCTCGGGCGCTTGGCGGCGTTCGATGTAACCGAGTGCTTCCATGGCCTTCATGGCGCTGAAGGTGGTGGGCTCCATCACACCGGCCAACACGCTCAATTCGCGCTGGGTCAAGCCGTCGCTGTGCCACAGGATGCGCAAAAAAGCCCAATGCCCAAACGGCACCTGGTGCTGGGCCAAGCGCGCTTGCAAGGCCCGGGTGTAGGCACGGGCGGTGTCGCGCACCAAATGGGCCAAGCGGTCATTGGGCACCGCCTCTTGCCAGTGGCGCAGCAGTTGCTGGGTGTCTTTTTTCATGCCACCGGTGCGACTTGGTGGTCAGGGGTCACGGGGCTGCCGCTGTGCGCCGATTGCAACAAGGCCAGGCTCACCGCAGTGCTGGCGCGCGCCCAATGCCCGTTGTGCAAAGTGGTTTGGCCGGATTGGGATGATGCCATTTCATCGATGACTTCTTGGCGCGGCACCGTGCCCAAAGGCACGGCCTCAAAGCTTTGTCTGTCGTGCCCATCGATGGCCACACCCGTGGGGGTCAAGCGCAAATCGGCGTGTTCGCAACCAATGATCACCGGTCCAAAGTGGGAATGGGCCAGCGGGGTGCTGTCGGTGGCTGGCGCGCTCCACAAGCGCCCGCCGTAGTTGCGCTCGGCTTTGAGGGCGGTTTCTTGCGCCGCGTCGGCCACGCTGCGCAAACGCGCGCGTGCGGCGCCATGTGTGCCGCTGGCTTTGGCAAAGCCCATTTCGTTGATGCCGTCCATCCAGGCGTCGCTGTCAAAGTGGCCGTAGCCGCTGTAGCTCATGCTGGCAAAGGCACCGCCTTCAAACGACAACAGCGCGCTGTAGGCCCCTTCGGTGGGGCGCTCGGCATCCCAGTTGCCGGTGTGGGCTGTGACGCTGCGCACCAAGCCCCCGCCCAGCAAGCGCACCATGTCCACTTGGTGGGCGGCTTGGCTGTGGATGACCCCGCCGCCCGCATCGGTTTGCAGCTCTTCAGGGCGGCGTGGGCGGTATAAAAAATCGGTGTATTGCAAGGCGTGGATCATGCGCACCCGGCCAAAGCGTCCGCTGCGGATGAGTTGGTGGGCGCGCAGCACCGGGCCGTTGAAGCTGTGGCTGTGGCCCACGATCAAGGCCGTGTTCGCTTTTTCGCAGGCCTCGATCATGCGGGTGCAGTCGGCCATGTGGATGGCCATGGGTTTTTCCACCAGCACATGTTTGCCGTGTTGGGCGGCCAGCACCACATGGTCGGCGTGGAACTGGTGAGGTGTTGCCACATACACCCAGTCCACATCTGGGCGCTGGCACAAGGCCTCGATAGAGCCCACACTGGGCGCTTGAAAGTCGCGCTCAAACTGGGCGCAAGCGGGGGCCATGGGGTCGCAGGCCGCGACCAGTTGCACCCGCGCATCGTGCACAAAGGTTGGCATCATCAGGGTGAAGGCGCGGCCCAGGCCGGCCACACCGATGCGCAAAGGCTTCACAGGTCCAGCTCCAAGGTCTCGCCATGGAGCGAGCGCGACACACACGGCATGATGTGCTGGGCTTGCTCTTCGGGCAACAACACCATGTCGCGGTGCTCCACCGCCCCGGCAAGCAAACCGGTTTTGCACGAGCCGCAGGTGCCGCTTTCGCACGAGCTGGCCACCTTCTGGCCAGCGTTGCGCAGGCATTCCAAGATGCTGCGATCCGCCGGTACCGTCAGGCGCTGGCCGCTGCGGCGCAGCACCACCTCAAAGGCCTGGTTTTCCGCCCAGCCATGTTGGCTGGCGCCAAAACTTTCAAAGTGGATGTGGTGCGTGGGCCAGTGCCCGCTCATGTCGCGCACGCTGTCCATCAAACCCTGCGGGCCGCAGCAATACACATGGGCGTCGCTGGGCGTCTCCAGCACGGGCCACAGGTCCAGCGATTCGTCGGGGTTGCCCGCATCGTGGTGAATGGTCACATGGTCGCGCCAGGGGGCTTGTTGCAACTCGCTCAAAAATGCCGTGCCCTCAGCGTCACGGCTGCACACATACAAATGAAACCTCGCTGCAGGGGTTTGGGCCAGGGTTTGCACCATGGCGTACAAAGGGGTCAGGCCAATGCCGCCGGCGATCAAAATGTGCATGTGGGCCTGGGGGTCCAAGGCAAACCAGTTGTCGCCACCACGCAGGGGCAGCTCGTCGCCTTCGTCCACCCCGCCGATCAGGCTGAGGGAGCCGCCGCGGCCATGGGCCTCGCGCTTGACCGCAATCGCCCAATGGTCGCGCGCACCCACCGGTCCGCACAAGGAATAACTGCGGGTGTGGCCACCGGGAGTTTCGATCCGAATGTGTGTGCCTGCTGACCAATCTGGCAAGTCCTGCCCTTGGGGGTGAACCAACTCAAAGCGCACGATGTCGCGGGCGATGGGGTGTTTTCGGCGCACCCGCAAGGCGCTCAAGGTGGCGGTTGCCAAAGAGAAAGGGGACATGGTTTGTACCGACGCCAGCAGGCTTGACAAGGTTTAAATTGGGATCATAATCTTAGATCACTAAGTATTTATCGGCAAGCCCTTTTTGCCCGCCCATGCCGCCAGCCCAGGAGCAATGATGCTGACCCACGAAGAAAACATGTTGATGTGCCGTGTCGAGGGCGATGCCCCGATGGGCCAGTTGATGCGCCGCCACTGGCAAGTGGTGTGCTTGGCCGAAGAGGTGCCCGAGCCCGATGGCACCCCGGTGCGCGCCCGCGTGTTGGGCGAGAACTTGGTGGTGTTTCGCGACACCGAGGGCCAGGTCGGCGTCTTGGACGAGCAGTGCCCGCACCGGCGCGCATCGCTGGTCTATGGCCGCAACGAGCACGGTGGCCTGCGCTGTCTCTACCACGGCTGGAAGATGGATGTGAGCGGCCATGTCATTGAGATGAGCTCAGAGCCCACCGGCAGCGGCTTGGTCAGCAAGGTCAAGCACAAGGCCTACCCCACCCATGAGTGGGCGGGCGCGGTGTGGGCCTACATGGGCCCACCGGAGACCATGACGCCTTTTGTGCCCCCGCGTTGGGCGCCCACCGACGAGGTGCAGGTGTCCATCGCCAAAATCATCATCCCGGCCAACTGGGCGCAAATTTTGGAGGGCCAAATCGATTCGGCCCACAGCTCGAGCCTGCATTCCTCAGACATGTTGCCGGCCCGTGTGAACGGCGCCAAGGCCAACAACGAAAACTGGTTGCGCCCCTCCACCGACAAAGCCCCACGCATGCAAGTCGAGGTCAATGGCTATGGCTTTCGCTATGCGGCGCTGCGCCGCCCGATTCAAAATGCCGCCACCCACGAATACGTGCGCACCACGGTGTTTGTGGCCCCGGCAGCGGCCTTGATCCCGCCCAACGACCAATACAACGTGGCCAACTTCAACACCCCCATCGACGACCACCACACGGCGTTTCACTTCATCGCCTGGGGCGACCCGCAGACCACGCCCGACACGGCGGCGTGGCGCAAGTTTTTGCACACCGAAGTGGGCGTGGACGTGGACGCGGCTTTCCACCCGGCGCGCCATGTGGGCAACCATTTCATGCAAGACCGCGCCGCGATGAAGGCGGGCAACTTCACCGGCATCCCTGGCATTCCCAACCAAGATTTGGCGATGTGGGTGGGCATGGGGCCCATCGTCGACCGCGAGCACGACCGCTTGGGCGCGAGCGACATGGCCATCGTCGCCTTTCGCCGCCAAATGCTGGACGCGGTGAAGTCCTTTGCCAATGGGGGCCCGGCCATCGGGGTGGGCGAGTTGCAAATCCCTGCAGAGGTGTGCTCGTTCCAAGGCGTGATCCCTAAAACCATCGATTGGCGCGTTCATGAGGCCCAGGCCTTGGGCGTGGCCCCGCACGAGTTGGTCAGCTGAACGCACGCATCCCTTTTAACTTTCCACCCACTGTTTCAACACCATGCAACGCAGACACTTTTTAGTCACGGCCTCATCTTTGGCTGTCGCCTCTCCCATGGCCTGGGCCCAGGCCTATCCGAACAAACCCATCAAGCTGGTGGTGCCCTTCCCACCGGGGGGCGGCGCCGACAACTTGGCGCGTGCGGTCGCACCCAAGCTGGGCGAATTTTTGGGCCAGGCCATCGTGATCGACAACAAACCCGGTGCCGGCGGCAATTTGGGCAGCGAGGGCGTGGCCCGCGCTGCGGCCGATGGCTACACCTTGCTCTACGGCACCAATGGCACGCACGGCACCAACCATGCGTTGTATGCCCGCACTGGTTTTGAGTTGCGCGACTTTGCCACCTTGGGGCGCGTGTCGTTCATCCCTGCGATGTTGGTGATCAACCCCAATTTGCCCGTGCAAACTGCCGCACAGCTGCTGACTTATTTGAAGGCCAACCCCGGCAAGGTGTCCTTTGCCTCGGCAGGAAATGGAACGACCTCGCACATGGCCGGTGAGTCGTTTCGCCGCATGGCCGATGTCGACATCCAGCACATCCCCTACAAAGGGGGCGGACCCGCACTGACCGGCTTGCTCGCCGGTGACGTGCAAATGATGATCGACCTCACCGCCAATCTGTTGGCCCAAGTCCAGGCCGGCAAACTGCGAGCCCTGGCCGTGACCACGCGTCAGCGCGTGCGTGGCTTGGCCGATTTACCCACCTTGGAAGAGGTGGGCTTGAAGGGTTTTGACCTGGCCGCCTCCGACGGGCTGTATACCCCAGCGGGCACACCAGCGGCCGTGGTCGAGCGCATCAATGCCGCCTTGCAGCGGGCCTTGGCCGACCCCGAGGTGATGGAGCGCTTGCGCGGGCGCGGCGCAGAGCCTGTGCTCAGCACACCGGCAGAGCACCAGGCACACATCAACCGTGAATTCCCCATGTGGGCGCGCTTGGTCAAAGAGACCGGCGCGCGGGTGGACTGATGGCCATGACCCCTGCCCAATTTGTTGGGGCACCCCCCCCGCTGCCGGGAAAAATCACCGCCACGCGCCAGCACTTTCAGGCCATGGACAATTTTTTCCAGGTGTTTGCAGTGCGCCCGGGCGAGCGTTTGCTCATGCTCACCGACCCCTTGCTCGATCCCGGCGTGGTGCAAGCGGTGCAGGGTTTGTGCCTGTCGCGCGGTGCCCATTTCGAGATGTACATGGCACCCAACACCACCTTGCCGGCGGTACCCGAAAGCGTCAAACCTTTGATCGCGGGCGTGGATGTGGTGGTGTCGACTTGGTTTTGCTCGATCGAAGACCCATTCAATGTGGCCCAGCGCAAAGCCGGTCAGCGCTGGATCAAGATCACTTACTTTCGCGACTTGGATTTGCTGTACACGCCGCATGCGGCCTTTCCCGTCGATTTGGTGGGCGAGATCATCCGCGCCACCGAACGGCG
>Ga0209442_1001360_pt1 | contig 13989 bp, 19 predicted proteins | sample LauGreSBDMM110DD_2_FD_187565 | JGI IMG/M metagenome (GOLD analysis project Ga0209442, IMG submission 187565) | Freshwater lake microbial communities from Lake Michigan, USA - Sp13.BD.MM110.DD (SPAdes) (version 2) | ecosystem: Environmental > Aquatic > Freshwater > Lake | place: Lake Michigan...
CTACGGTTTCTTCAACAACTGCAGGGGTAATTTCCATTTTGGGTTCTTCCTTTGGTTCTTCGACTTGTGGCGCTTCCGCCGCTACTTGACTGATCGTAGCACCAGCGAAAGCAGGCGTGGGGACTAGCGACAGCTCTATCCATTCGGCAGCCAAAATGGTCATGTTGCCTTCATCGTCGTACTTAAATTCTGTGGGGTTGACACCAACCGACACGCTGTCAATTACACCGTCAGCTGCAAGCACTAGGGCCTCGTCACCGGCACGAGTTGACGATACTTTGGCTGTGAAATACATGGCTTCGGGACTGTCTACACGTTCGGCAACCAAACCAACAGGCTGGGTTGAATCGTGGTACATGTACAGGCGTGGAGCCTTACCGTCAACGGGCAAACTGCCTGGTGCAAACTGCACTGTGGTGCCATCGCTGACAGTGGCAAAAGTGTTGTAAGGCACCGCAATGCCTGTGATTGTTCGGCGTGCTTCACCGTCTGGGCCTGCGGCTTCAACAGCAAATGTGTTTGAAGTAAAACGAATCATGTCGCTAGTTCCTCTTGTGTGTTTTCTTGTGGTTGTTGTTCTGGTTGGTACATTTCGGCACCTTCAGTTTTTAGATAGTCTTCGTAGTCCCATTTAACATAGGTGCCACGGGGCAGTTGCTGGCTCAATGCGCTAGTAATTGCTTTGGCGTACATTGACAGGCCGAAAGTCCAAAGATCGGACTTGGCAGAATCGCTGTTTGTGTATGCGTAACTACCTGTTGAAATACCCAACAAATACGGGGGTACATTGCACAAATTAGCGATTTGCTTACTTTGATATTCGGCGGCGTCAATCAACAGCATTTTGTCTGGTGTCGCATTGGTTTCTGTGTACGTCAAAAATTCGTTTAGTGCAGCTGTTTGATTGCTGGCCCGTGCCTGGTTAAACGCTTCAGCCAACTGTGCCAACTCAATAGCTGACAACGGTTCGCCACCAGTTTGTTTAAGTACGCCTGCCGGTATGGCGCTCGAAGCATTGCGATACCTGGCGTCTTCAAGTTTTAAGGCTGTCGCTATGGTTTGCTCAGACATAAAGATCATGCCTTGGGTTGGGCTGTAAATTTGGACTACATCGGCTGGGTCTATAGCGCCACCGTTGAAATAGATTTCTTTTGACTTACCAAACCACACAGGTCCGTTAGCGTCGGGCGTCGTAATACTGCCCTGGGGTAAACGGGTGGCGCTGGCCATGTAACCGTCTTTTGTTCGACTTGTGATGTACAAGAAGCAACGGCCAAAGAAGAAAAGATCGTCAAATACCCACGGAAACAAGAAGTTATTTGGCATTTCAGGGTCAAGTTGTTTTAGCCAGGAACGTGGCGCCAGCGGTACGGTTTCCATTTCTTCACCGTTCCACATTTCGGTACACATTTTTAGTTCCATGTTTGCCAGGACTGACGCCATTAGGTCACGGCTTCGACTGATAGCGGCAACCGACATTGCACGGTTACGCATAAGGCCAGCCTGGTAAGACCACCAATCACCAATGAGGTTAGGGCCAGCAACTTGCGAACTGTAATAGGCACCGCCAACCGCAGCTGCTTGCACAGACGGTTCAGGCTGGGGGCTTATCGCCGCTTTGTTAACTTTGGTACCGCTAAACAATCCCATGGTGTTTCTTCCTATCGGGGGTGTGTCCCTGCCCTGCCCGACGCAGGGCAGGAACTATTGCAACAATAGCCTGACCGAAAGTCACGGTGTCTTAGACACGGCAAACATTGGTTTGCCCACAATTTTAGGCCGTGACGATTCAGCGATAGCCCATGCCATGCACCGGCACAGCTCGATTGGGCCAGGCGACTTTTGGCTAGACAGAACGACACCGCCACCAGTTTTAGTTAGCACGGCACGGTTTACATGTTCAGCCAAAGACAATTCGCCACGGTGCCTAACTTTGCCTTCAACAATCATTTTCTGTATTAGGCCCGAATATTTCAACAGTTCGCCGTAGCCGATAACGCTTGCTCGACGTTCCAAATGTTTCGGCAAATGCAAATGCAAGGCTGGCGTAATGACCAGACTGGTGGCCGTGTCAGCCATAACCCGTTCTACTTCTTCCCACATTTGGTCTTCGGTATCTACCATGAATTCGACACAAACATGGGCTTTGGATTCAAACACGCTTGACCTAACGCCAACATAACGCCCGTCTGTCAGGTCGGTGTCAACAGCCAACACGCCACCAGGCGGCATAGGCACATCGGTTTTTTGTTTGTCCCAAACGCCAGGCTGAAGCCAAGCACCACGGGCAGAAACCCACATGTTTAAGTGCGCTCGAAGAAACGAATCTTTTTTGCTGACAGCTCGTAACGCTTCAACGGTCACGGTTTGCCCCATTGCTGGGTTTGCCATAATCCAATTGGCTTCATTTCTAGGGTCACTACCTGGCTTCATGCTGTATTCAGCAAAGTAAAGGTTGCCGGTATCGCCGTTGTCAATCTCAGATATGGCCGCTTCTCTAAAGGCTATGAAACAGGCGCTCGACTCGTCCCCAGCCGTTGACCACATACTTAATAAAGGGCCACCATTTCCAATGGCAATTTGGCTTGGCCGTAACGCTTCGTCCACCACCGCCGCAGAAATATTCCAAAGTTCGTCAATCAAAATACAGTCGTAACTACCACCGTGCAGGTTTGGGGTTGCAGCTCTAACTTCCCACGTTGACCCATCAGGCATTTTTACGGACTTACGGCCCAAAGCATTGGCCGCCTTTCCACCAAATTTGTCTACAAGTATTGGGGCGATAAACCCAAAGATTGCTTCGGCACGGTCAAGCTTGTTGGCAACCGAAAGCACCGCCTGAGGCTTGCCTCGAATCACCGCCATTTCAGTGAGCCACCAACCAATCAAAGCCTGAAGCGCAACAGACTTACCTTGCTGGCGTGCTGTCGACACAAGAGCTTCACGAAACTGCAGATTGCCTTCACCGTCATGCGACAACTGACCTTCAAGCACATGCTTTTGCCAGGTCATCAGGTCAACACCCATATGAGCTGAAGCCCAGGCAGAAACCCTTGCACCGTAACTGTGCTGGTTCAGGCCAACCGTTTCAAGTCTGGGCAAATGCGCTTTGACCTGCGCTAGTTCGGGCTGGTTCCCGTCAGTTTCGTCCAAAATGTTTTCGAAGCATGGGGTCGGGGGCTTTAAGCCGGCGTCAAAAAAATGGTTTACAGCTTCGTCACGCTTTTGTATGCGTAAAGCGTCTGCTTTGGCTTTGTCCCTGGCGCCTGTGGTGCTGTTGCACTTTCGGCAGGCCGCACGTAGGTTGTCAAGTTCATTGCCACCGCCTTGAAATACAGGCACTATATGGTCGGCTGTGTCTGCTGGTTTGCCACATCGGTAGCAGGGTGGGTTGTCGGCAAGCAGTGTTTGTCTGTTGCGTCGATAGGTCAGGTCGTTGGTGGTGTGTTGTCTGGGCATTGTCGGGTCTCCTTTGTTCAGATCATAGGTCAAGAGATACTGACGCCCACACAGGAAATGCGCCTGTGCGGTTGTCGTCTAGTTCCATGTGATGGGTGGGTGGTTTGAGTTCCCCACTATTTGGGCAAGTAGCCACAGGAAGCCGTTCTATTTTTGTTCAGGGGTCAACCTTCGCCATTTGTGCCGTTTGGAAACGCTGTTCGCCTACATCGGTGCATAGGCGTCTACCCAGGTTCCCCTGTTTACGGCCCGTCAGCTACAACCCTGATACACCCATGCGACTAATGAAATTGTGCTGACAGTATCAGGTGGCTGGGTGGCGTATCTCTAACGTGCGTAGAGCTGTCCATTCACCGTCCAACATAATTTCGGCATGGGTGATATTTCGTGCTGACTCAAACTGGCCGTTAATGGTCAGGTACTCGACATCATGTTGGTTTGATATAGCTATAGCAAACACAGGGTGGGCAAAGCGCAAATCGCCGTGTCTAGTCCATATACGCATAGGGTTAATAGGTTGCATAAATTCAGTCACGGTCGGGTCTCCTGGCTAGTCGGGTGGATATGAAATCTATGTCTTTAGGCCGCCACACGTGGACTTCCATACCAGCAGACGACAACTTGCTGAACCATAATTCTTGGCTGGTAGATAGTATCCCAATACTGCTTTTTAATTCGGCAAATATGACACCTCGATCAGCATGACACAGGACTAGATCAGGGAAGCCAGCGTGACCAGTAAGTGGTGTTTTCCACACCCCTGGGCGGATTTCCACAGCACGGGTGTGCATAACTAGCCAGCCGTGCAACTTAGCCAACATGATTACTTGCGACTGAAAATAAGATTCTTTCATCGCAGTTTTTCCATTGGGTATAGGGCTTGCCTGGGTAATCCGTAGCATTGGTTATCTTCATACAGCAGACGGCCTTTAGTTCTGACGTCTGCAGCTGTCGCCCAGCCTGCAATTACTACTTGTGGCCCATCGACTACGCAGTAGATATACACAGCGTCTTTGTCGTATTCACGAATATACAAAAAGTAGTCTTTGCCTTCTTTTCGTTGACTGCTTCGAACCTCGTAACCGTCAACGTCACTAGCGCCTAGATTGCCTTTGCCGGTCCACGGTAAGCGCAAATAGAGTGATACAGCCAGTTCACTAACAGCGCCAAGCACATCTATTTGTTGCTTCAACTCTTCAGTAAGCGTTACGCCTGTAAATGTCCGTGAAGTCTGATTGCGGCCTGATTCCATACGGCGTTCAGCTTCTTGCACAGCAACAGCCATTTGTGCGTCAGTCAAAGTCACCAACGGCATTACGGTGCCAACCTTTTAATTAAGGCCGTTGCGTCAGCTCTAGTTTCAGGCACTGGGCCTTCCCAGTTTAAGCCTCGTAGGTACTTCAATTGGGCTTCCGATGGTGCATTGCTCGCATTTGCGCCTAGCGCCTGTCTGGGCGCATTCTGAGGCTGTTTTACAAGGGTTGCTGGGGCGCTAGTTTCCTGTCGGTTGCGTACTTCTTCGGCGCTAGCCATTTTTGGGCCAAACGACATCATGAACCCTAAGACACGGCCCAATGCGCTGGTGCTTGCGTTCATCATTTCTGAGTTACGGGTGAACGGCGTTAAGCCAGGTATCGGTTCCCATGCTGTTGCCTGGCAACTAATTGGGTCGTCCGGTGTGCGCCAGGCTTGCACGGTTACAGCAATAAAAGTTTTGTCGCCAACCGTGACTACTTCGGGGCGGTTTTCAATTATGCGTAGTTCAGGCCAGCGTTCTAATGCCATAGCAAACCGTGTTGGCACGTCGACATAGTTTGTAAGGTCCATCAGCTGCCTAAGTTTCTGTCAAATGCCCGTTGTTGTTCAGGCGTCATGCGTAAATAGTTCAACAGGTCGTTGCACCTGGCACGCTCGTTTTGGGTTAAACCTTCCCAGTTACCTTTGTGGCCACATTCCAAACATATGCCTTTAAGGATTGGTTGCAGGCGTGTGTCATGGTGTTTTAGTTCTAGTTGGCATTCTTGGCACAGTATGACGTTCATTTGAAGCCACCTAACCGCATGGCCACAATTGTGTCTTGTGTCGACTTAGTAAGATTTGACAGGTAAATGCCGTTTTCTTCGGCGACATAAGCCAGTTCAAAAAGGGCTTTGCGCAACATTTCAATGTCGGTTTTTTGCGATTCAAGTTGCCAGGCCGCCGCTTTCATAGTTATTTCGGCTTTGGTTATAGCAGCTGTCATTTCTGCTAATTGTTGGTTCATGTCGGGCCTTTCATTGGTCGGGTTGTTTTGTACGATAGCCAACTGGTGTTGCAGAGTAGCGGATACGGCGCCTGTCGTTGTCTGTGGTGTTGGCCCAAATGCCTTGTAAAGCCTTTTCAGGGAATGACACGGCGTAGGCGTAGCACTCTTGGAACACTAAACAGGATTCGCATAAAGGTTTGATTATGGCTTTGGCTTGGGCTGACTCTTGGGCGTTGCTAGGAAAAAACAGGTTTGTGTCAATGCCTCGACATGCCGCTAATTGTTGCCAGTCGGGTCGGTCAACATTGAACATTTGCTAGCACATTTTCCATGGGCGCCAACCGCAGGCACCTGTTTCTGCTGTGGCGTCATAGAGCAGGAAACCGAAACGCAGGTTGAGTGTTGGGTCTGACATGGATTCTTCAAACGGCATGTTAAATAGTTCTTCGGCCCAGCGTTTATGCACAATATTTGCCTGCACCAATCCGTGGTCACTGCCATTAAAATCTGGGTGCAAATAGCCGATGTTAAGGCACCTTGCTTCCTTCCAGATTAAGCGCCCTAGCTTCTCTAAAGTTTCGGTGTTGTTGGGCCAGCCAACCGAAACAGCGACAGGCAACCATTCCTGGCATTTGGTTGCTGGGTCAACATAAGCAACCGTAGTTGTGGGCTGAGTTGAAGTGGTGGTGGTGGTGGTGGTTGTCAGCTCTACGGCACGGTCCTGCAGCTGTTGGGGTGACAAGTCGCCCAGGTTAATTGTTGCCGGTGGCTTCACATACGTTTGGGGTGGCGTGTCTTTTTGGTTCACTACCGCAAAAGCGGCACACATCATGTAGGTAAATAGGGCTAGCCCTAAAAAACGTTTCACATTCATTTTGGTTTGTCCTTCAGTCGGGGTCAGGTCGGGCTATGTCTACCGATTCGGTAGGTCTATGTCAAGCACCCATAATAGTTTTAAAAGCATGGTGAACGACATCAGGGTGATCGGCCAGCAGTGGGGCTACTTCGACATGCACCCATTGGGCGCCTTTTGAGCCAATGGTGTTTTTGTCGTACACACGCCATTCATCACGGTCACAGCGGTAGCCAGCGCCCCAGCCTTTGGGGTTGTTTTTGTAGGTGCCTGCATAGTCGTGGATTTCTTCTATGCACAAAATGTCACGGTGGGTATATAGGAAGTCGATCAGTTTTAATCGTTGTTCAGGGGTGCCTTTGAGGTCTACAGCTCGCCAAGTGGCATGCACTGACTTCTTTGGTGGGGTTGTGCCAACCATGTTTCGGTCATTAAAAATGCCCAGATTGGTGACGCCAAATAGGTAACAGCAATAGTCAACAAAAACTTTGGTGCCTTCACGTTTGGCGGCGTGTACGGCGTCTTTGTTGCCGGTATACGGTCGACTAGTCATTGTCTTTTTCTCCCTTGTCCTTTAGGCCGTTACTTGCCAGGATTCCAGATAGGGCGCCAGTGAGAAACAACATCATTGGTGATAGTAACGCCCAGGCTGATTCGTCATTAGGGCTGACTTCTAAAGGTTGAATTACAAACAGCAGGCCGTACAACAAAGCTGCAGTTGAACCTAGAAACGCTACTGCTAAAGCAATACCCACGATAAGAATTAGTCGGGCTTTAATTTCTGAGTTTGTGTACTTTTTCATTGGTTGCACCTTTGGGCTGTGGGTTGGGTTTCGCAGTTGTCTCGAGTGCGGTCGCTACAGCTGGTTATGACCAGCATTAGTGCGATAGCAAGGGCGGCGATCACGACAAGAGTTTTCATCATGCTGGCCCGATGTCCTCTATGAGTAGTTGGGCTTGTCGGGTTGAGTCACGAATTAACTGTGGCGCGCCAGTTGTTGCACTGCATTTGGCTGTACCGACAACAGTGATTGAACCAGCAGTGAAAGTCATAGTGCGAATGCATGTCATTCCTTGCTGGTCAAGGGCGGCTGATTCGTTTTGAAAAATAGTGTTTTGAAGCACAGTTCCAGCGGCGTTTGTCTGTCGAAGCGTTAACTGTGTATTGGAGTTAAAAGTGGCCGTTTGGGCTTGTGGCTCAAAATAGGTAATACGGTAGTAACGGTTCGCTACCGCCGTAAAAGTGACCGTCATTCCTGTCGCAATGACTTCGGAAGTGGTCAGCGTGTAACTGGTCGTAGAGGTCGCCAAAGCCATTACGCCACGGGGGAATCGGTTCTGTTGTGCAGCTGTCAGGACTGCGCCCGACGAAAAGTCTGTGTTTGGGTTAATAGCCATAATGTTTTCTCCTTTACCAGCCGAGTCGACTGGTGTCTAGTATTCCAAAAACTGAACTGTCAAGAGTAAATAAATCGTAAATAGCCACCGGCGACAAAAACACAAACCAATCACTACGGCCAGGTACAGCGTTCAAAGTTGCGCCTTCAACAACCATTTTTCTAGTCACATTTCCTACGCCTGGCTCGTTATAGGTAACAGACAGATATTTGCCCATAATAGATTCAATGCCGTTTAGCCAAGTTGTCATCTGCCCAGACGTTTGCGTGCTGTCGTTAAATTGGATATCAAAATAAGGTTCGTCATCTTGAGTTAAAACGGCTTTGAAATAATTAGTTTGGTCCTGTTGTTGCACGGCCTGTTCAAATAAAACTTGTCGATTGTAAAGCCGTGGATATTGCGAACTGTCTTTGGCGGAAGTTTCGCCTACATCAACTGAAGTTAATTTGATTTCAGTTGGATAATTTGTATTTGGGTATTTGCGTGTTATGTCTGAATAAGCCAAACCTGTAGTGTTACTTAAAGTGAAATTGCTTGACGCCAATTCGGGTGCCGCTGATTCTCTAAATTCTATTGTTTGACCGTTGTAATAGTAAAAACTGTTTTCGGTGTTAAGAATTGAGGCAATTCGTTCACCTACAGTTGTTAGTTCAAATATGTCGCTAATGATTGCTCGCCCAGGTGGATTTGTTGCCGGTATGTCTGGCGGATAAAACCCTATTTCAGTCATTAGTTCTACGGCCTGGTCAATGCTGTTGTTAATGCCCAAAACAACGTCGTTGTTGCCGTTGGCTGAATACAGTTGCCCTAAAGCGTCACGGGCCGTAATCGTTGCCGTGTTGCCGTTAACGGCAATGTTGTCTTGAAAAGATACTTCAACAGCATAAAAGGTTAATGTTTCAACGCTTAAATTGTTGCCAATAGTAATAATGTCGCCTTGTCGGATTGCAGCTGCTTGACCTGTGTTGTTTCGAACAGTAATTGTGCAATTGTTGCCTGACCAGGTGTTAAAAAACGATGATCTGCCAACACCAAACGACAACGATTGAGTTATGGAAGTAAACGAGGTTGCCCCTATGGTGCAGGTCCAGTTAATGGCGACCATGGGTTAGCCAATCGCATTTGCTGGTAAGCGGTTGTTGCTTCGAACATATTGTTGCAAAGCCTGAACAACCGCATTTGGGTCTGCTGAAGTCACCGTTATGTTGATTGTGTTGCCACCCATACCCATGCCATTAAGGCGGTCTAATGGGATAATGGCTTCAGGTCCTTTTTCGCCAATCATGGCAATTGTAGGACCTGTCGTTATGCCGCCCTCAGCTAGTCGAGGCAACTTGACATTTGGGATTTCGCCAAAGTTGACCCAAGGGCCTGCAGCTTTGTCAATACCGTCCAGAATGATGTTAAGGCCTTTGATCGCAAAATTGAGTCCGCCTTCTAGCCCAGATATGACTGCGTTAATAACACCCTTAAAAGCGCCACCAATACCGTTAAAAATTGCGGCACCAAGGGTTGCTAGTTCAGCAAACCCTGTTTTAACAGCACCAAACACAAACTGAACGACACCCCACCAGGCCATAAAACCTGCTTTAAGTCCGTCTACCGCTTTGCCAAATATGTCAAATTTGGCTTGTAAAAGAACTAGTACAGCAATAATAGCAACGATTGCGGCACCAATTAAAAACATTGGGTTGGCCGCCATGATTGCATTAAAGGCGGCTTGTATTGCGGCGGCGGCTTTAGTTGTTGCGGCCCAGGCTGTGGTTGCGGCATTGACAGCAATAATGGCAACGGCTAAACCGCCGATAACAGCGCCCAGAGTTACTACTAACGTGGTGTTGTTGGTTACGAAATCGGCAACAGATTTGAACGCTGGTAACAGTTTGTCGACTATTGGAAATACGGCGGCGCCGATTGACTCTTTAAATTCGCCCATTTGAATGGTGAACGATTTCATTTTTCCTGAAGCGGTGTTGGCTGAAGTCGAAGCGGCACCCTTAAAAGTGTTGCCCAATGCGGCAAAAACTTCATCAGTTGTAGCGCCGTTTTCAATCAGGCTTGCCAGGGCTGGGTCTAACTTCTTTAATGGCCCTAGTTGCCCGTTGAACGCCTTTGACAGGGCGTCAGACACGGCGCCTAAGTCTTTGCCTGTACCGGCTGAAATATCTAGTGCCAGGTTCATTAAATCTTGCGCTTTGGTGACGTCACCAGTACCACGTACAAGTTTGTCAAAGGCTGGCCGTAATTCGTCATCGGCAACAGCAGCTGCAATAGACGTCTTAGTTATAAACGCTTCGACTGACTTAATTTGTGCGTCAGTTGCCCCTGTGGTGTTTCGTAGGCTGGTGGCAAGTAGTTGGGCGGCCTTGTCATCTTCCATGAACGCTTTAACAGCGTCAACAGCAACAATGCCTAAACCAGCAATAGCGGCGGCGGCAGGTACGGCGGCTTTCTTAATAGCAAACTGGGCTTTTTCGCCTGCTGTCTCCAACTTCTTAAATTCTCGTATGGCGCTGTCAATGCCTTTACTGTTGAAGTCTGACAGAATCGGAATTGAAATAGCCATTAAATCACCTTCAAATTCTTGTTGGCTTCAGCCATAACACCGTCAACAACTTTTTGTACTTCGGTTGTTAGGGCAACTATTTTTGCCTCGAATACTGGCCAGATAACACGGCTGGCAGAACGCCCAAATTTGTTGCTAAACGCTGTACCTAAAGGGTTGACATTGGCACGGCCTGCAATGTCAAAGATTGCGGCGGCAGGGTTCTTTTGCATAACCGAAAAAGCAGCGCCCTGTTTCTTATTGTTGACACGGACACCTACGCCTCGAACAGCTTTAGAAGCTGACAACGGGAAAACTTGGCGGCCACCTGGCGACCAATTGCGTTGCGTGCCACTAGGGAAACGGTTGTCGTCATAGTTTGACTTCATGGCGTCGGTCATCGGCTTGGCGATTTCTTTCATGTTCGCCACGTACGCTTTGCGGAAACCAGGCTCAACTTTGTTCAAGTATTTAACAGCGTCTTTGACACCATTAACTTGAAGAGTCAAATCGGTTGTCATCGCTGTTTTCTGCTTTCGTTAATGACTTTAATGACCGTCGCTAGGTCATTATTGTCAAACTCTACTTGCTGGGGCCAGTACCCTGTCGCTACTAAAACTTGGGCTAGTGCGTTTCGGTAGGTACTGGCACCGTAGGGCGGTCTGGCTCATCGTTGACAACTTCGAGTAACACCAGCTTCTTAATAAAGTCATCTAGGACTACCGGCACGGTGACATTGTGTTGTTGGCATGCCTGGTGTGCTAGATACGCCAAATCTTCAATGCCGATACCGCTGGCCATGTCGCTGGCTTTGCGTTTAAATTTGCGTTCCCACGAAACAATGGTGAAAAGGTTGGTGCTTACTTCTACAGGGCCTTCGCCCTGGTCGACTCTAAGTGTTAGTTGCATGTCGGGCCTTTGCTGTTGGGGTTGCTAGATCAGGATACGGCGGTGGTCAAAACGCCACCCTTAAAGGTAATGCTGATAGTTGACAGTTCGCCCATGGTTGCGTTAATGACTGGTAAGGCTTCAAGGTACGCACCTGTCAAGGTAAAGCATGGTTCGGTGGCGCTAGGCGTCGTTAGACCGGCAACAGTGTTAGAAACCTTTACGGTGGTAGTGGTGCCAACTAGAGCTGCCAAAGTTGCGTAGGTTTCGCTGGCCGCATAGCTCATGTATAGGTCAAGGGTAATTTCTTGATTGAACAAACCCGAAACGAACACACGGCTGGTGCTGCCAAAGGCTGTTGATTCTAAGGCTTCGGCCATGTTGGTGACCGTGGCGCTGGTGCATTGGTCAGTCAACGAAACGCTGTTGACCTGAACGCCTGGGTTAGAAAGGTATGTCGAAGTAGCCATGGGTTAATCCTTTTTCGTTTGTGCTTTAGTTTTAGCAGATTTTGGGGTGGGCTTGTCGCTGGCTGGTTCGTCAGATTCAATGAACCCGTGAGCTAGTAACGCTTCAATGTTTGTACCGGCACCAGGCACAAACTCTGCGCCTACTGTTCCGATTCTTTCGCTAATTATTGTGTATTTCATGTTCACCCTGCTTGTGCTTGTACGTCTATGGATAGGTCATATGCGGCAAAAGTCTGGCCACCAATCGGGATATACCCAGGGCGCCCAGACTTTACGGCGACATTCTTTGCTAGGACCGACGCACACATGCTTAAAACGTTGCGTAAGCCGTCCAAATTGCCTGGCCCTAGTGTCACCACTTTTACCGAAAAATTCATGGTAACGATGTTGTAGTTGAAGCAATCAAAACTAGGTGCGTCAATAAACACGCACGGTGGGTTGATCTTTTCAGGGTCAAATACAACTCGTAAACCTGTAATTGTTGCAAGGGTTGTTGCCAGGTCGTCTATCGACTCATTGAACAGGTCGGTGTAGACAGTCATTACGCAACCGCAGGCCGTGGGATACCAGCCAGTTGTTTGATTAACGGCGACAGCCCAGACACGGTGGCGTTGCCCATATCGCTAAAACTTGCGAATTGGTCTATAGCGCCACGTTGACGGTAAATACTTCCGCCCATCATGATTGTCGCCAGCTCTACGTCACCGCTGGGGGCCGTAGTCAAAGAGTCCGTGTAACCTGACTCTTGACGTCTACGAAATATGAAGTTGTTGGCGCTCGAGGCACATTGGGCTAAGAAAGCAGTTTCGTCAACACCAGCTAAAGCAATGCCTAGCCAGGTGCCTATTTGTGTGCCGGTCACCCAAGTGCAAGTTTCCGTGTAAGTCAGGGTGCCTTGCGGTATTGCAGCTGAGCGGTCAAGGTTGTCGCCTGCGTCATAAAACAACACTTGATTTGGTATTGGGTAGTTGTAATCAAATGTCAGATCACCAGTACTGGTTACGCCCGTAAACAAGTATTCGGGTATTGCGTAAACATTGTGCGTACCGTTCAAACTGTGGCCTAAACCAGCAAGCGTGAACGGTAAGCCCAAATTTAGTTCGGGTTCTGTCAATGTTTGAACCACAGCGTAATCGTCTAAACGCTGGTGGAATATGACTTGATAAACAGCCATGGGCGGCTAACCGCCTTTCGACTAAGCCTGGGTGATCTTGCGAATCATGCTTGAGTTAGCAGCAAAGGTTGCGGCGTAACCGAACATTGACATGGTGCGTGAAATGGTGCTGGGGTTCTCAACCGAAAGCAGGCCACGGTCTTGGCGGTAAATTTCGTATGCGTTGCTGTTGAAAATGACCATTGTCTTTGCGGCGAAGTTGTTGTCAACAACGATTTGCAAGCCAAGTGGGTTGGCGTTTTGGAAAGCGTTAATGCCACCGTTACCGATTGCGTTAAACGCATTGAGGCCACCGCCCGTGTAACCAAAAATCGGGCGCTTCTGGTCATCGGTGAGCTGCATCATCAAGCCCCAGGTCGCTGGGTCGACAGCGATATGGGTTGGCAAGAAGTTCGTGGCGGCAACCGTGGTGACTGCACAGTCATAAATTGACTTGAGCAAGTCGGCAACGGTCAAGTCCCAAACACCATCAGAAGTTGCGGCGGTTACAAGGTTGTCGCATGCGAAATTGTCAATTGCTCGCAAGTACTGGCCGGCAAGGTCTTGCATAATGACTGCCATAGCGGCTGGGTCTGTGAAGTCGACGGTCTGGTACGAAAGGGTGGTGGCACCAGCAAAACTCTTTTTGGTAACCGTATTTGAGGCGATCACTGAGGTGGTCGCTGACACTGCGTCAAGCTGTGCGGCCTGTTCTGCAACGGTGGGGTGAGTTGTCCAAGTCGGGCGAATGAACGTGGAACCACTGCCACCGCCAGGCATCGCCCTTGTCCCAACGGCTGTCAACAGCGGCGAGATGTAGTTAATATCCGCAAAAACGGGGCCCAACAACGGCAACGGCACGATACCACTCACATTCGAGGAGACCACATCGCCAGCGGCGGCTTCAATTGGCGACTTGTGATAAGCGCGGTAATCTTCCCAAACTTTGTTGGCGTTAGCGGCTTCAATTCCACCCTT